>ERZ778017.668-NODE-668-length-43311-cov-6.930229_pt1 | contig 43311 bp, 24 predicted proteins | sample MGYA00375747_ERZ778017 | MGnify/ENA primary metagenome ERZ778017 (study PRJEB29350, sample SAMN05509838) | bioreactor metagenome | biome: bioreactor; material: wastewater | place: South Africa: University of Cape Town | collected 2014-03-17 ...
ATGATTCAAGAAAATGGCTCATAAAAATGCTTATTTCCCCACATTATGCATGTCGGCCAAGCTAGTCTCCGAAGTCAATTTCTTGTTCAATGGAGATATCTTTCCATGTCATCCCAATAAGAAAATGGACCACCGAACGGACCAGCTGTGTCATACAATAATGAATAAAGTACATCCGGTGGTACATCAGATGGACTATTCCTGATGGTTTCAGGAAATGTAGACTCGTGACTATCTTTTGGTAGGTTTTGATTTCGTAAAGTAGAAACCTTCACTTTTTCATGCATCATTTGTAGAACTTTAAGACAACGAGATGCCGATTCTGATTGACTCGTGTACGATTGTAACAATGCTATTCCTTTTGACCACGTATTTTCAAACTGTTCGCTTTCCACAGTATCCTTCAAGCTTGGTTGCAATTTTGCAGCCAACAATACTGTTTCTGCAGTGTAAAGATAGAAAACAATGTACCAAGTTGCAGGAAGGGAATTAATATCAGCAGCCCTGTACTTTGTGATGAGGTTTATCAATTCTTCTGCCGTCTCGACACATAACAAAGATATTGATTTTCTCGTGTTGGCATACAACTCCGTGACGGTTTCGTATTTTTTGTACAGCTTTTTCCTGGGGAAAAGAATGGGGCGATAAAGCATGATTTTAAGATGAAGATACCTTATTTGTAAAACAATACTTTGCCTGTGAAAAGTAAGTCCTTCTTCACTTGCACCCAATTTAATATGGTCGGGGATATTTTTATGGAAGAGACTTAATCTTTCTTCAAATTTGAACATATTAAGAAACAAATCCACAGGCTCAGGTGGATCGTTCGAGTAAAAAGTCTGAAGTATATCAGAAAGAATATGATATAACTTCACCGTTTCCAAGAAGAAATTCAAGATAGACGGACTGCTTTGAGGTAATATTTGTTCATCACTAATGTATTCATCATCAACTCCTAATGGGAGCTCCATTCCTGAGTCTTGTGTCACCATCATTGGTCTTCCCAAAGTCATTGACACTATTCTATCCATCAATAAACATCCATGCCATAACCTCTTTCTGATCTCTCGATCTATACAACTCTTTGAAAAAGCTAGGTTCAGCTCCACATGTAGCCCCAAACCTTGGGCAATTCTGATAGCAAGGCCGATGATGTTCCAGCACCCAGCCAGCCTCGTTGTTGCTTGAAGAAACTGCCCCGTTAATAACAATGCTTGCACTAGCAAAACCGATCCTGGATCCATTAAATGAAACCTCAATAGTTCTTGAGAACGTTCAAAATACAAATCACCATTTTGAAAGTTTTCTTCTCCTGTTGGTGATAACCGGCATCCAAATGCAAAAATTATGTTTAGAATCGAATAAAATAACTCGTCCACTTCATTGTCTGGTCCTGCTACCGACCAAATATCTTCATACGCTGCCATAAACGTAGGAATATGCACAAATGGGTATAGAGTATAGGCATAATCAAAGTAGTTTTTAAGATAACGATCAGCCACTCGCCGTGGAGGTACATCCATATCCTCCAAACCTCTCGTGCTGCTATTACGATTACTTCGGGACATTGTATACTTGTAAGACGGACCCATCAAATTATTGTCTTCACCTTCTGTCGGACGGCAAGTCCCTCCATCTACCACAGTAAAGAGATCCTTCATAAACGATATCGCTGCTGAACTACCATAAAACGTGTTGTCTGGGTTCCGTTTCCCAGAAACTGCTCCTGCTCCCATGGCATCGGCAGAAACTTCCTCATCATCTTTGTCCGAATCGACAATTTTAGATGCCGACATCGTAGACTCGCTAACCGAATTGTACGAGTACGAACGAGGTTGCTCTGAGTCCTTGGTGTCGACGGAAGAATTGACTGACATGCGAACAGATTCACCAGTAAGAAATGGTCTTTGCTGATTCTGTACCTGAGGGCCCACTAAAGTGTCAACTACTGCCTGATTATTCTCCCTATGAAACTCGTTCACAATATTGCTTATTTGTAGTCTTGATCCATTAGTAGGCGAATTCTTGTCGGTTTCAAAAGGGCCAGTCCCACCAGACGGGACGTAGGTTCCGTCATTAGACACGGACCCAGAATTACCTTCCTGAAAACCATCTTGACGCTCCGGCAACATTGCCAACTTTTCCTCCAAGCTCTTAACGTAGTCTAGCGACACCTGAACTCGAGGAGCTCGTTTTTCAAACACACATGGTACGTTCCGCTTCATACAACCCCCACAAATCGGCTGGACACCATCGCATCGTATCTTCCGCTTTCGACAGCGGTCACACGCTAAATCAACCCGAGCTCGTTTTGGCTTGGGCTGATCCACACTCGACGTGGATTTCGACATTGTTTCCTTTGTGGTTGGTATAATTCATGAAAATCACAAATTCGTTTACTTCTTATACCCACACTGCACACAGTAAACCATATTGGTGATGCGGAATTACTAAACGCTACGATCTCGGAGTACGGCCCACTGGTAGCAGGAAACCGGAGTCTACAGTAGTTGCAATGTAATATCGATTTTCGTTTCAACAGTATAGTGCTCTCTTATTTGAGATTTGCGTCAATTCAGTTTCCAATTAAAATTATGTTCCGTTACGGGAATCGTCCCGGACCAGATAAAAGTCTATTAATCAGCGGGATTTGCGACTTGACGAGGATTAAATGCGCCGTATTTATACTGAAACTCAGCAGCTAGCGAGTTTCAGAAACGTACCACATATTCGGAAACGTCTGCGGTGACACATATTCTGAAACAATACCCCAATTTCTGACACACTTGGCAAAAATTCTGAACGTTTTGGTTCGTTCGATACTTGCCCACACTCAAGTAGAAACAAACACCTTCATATACTTGTGCAGATTTACTGAATTAATGCCAACTTCTCTTGCTCAAGGTCCTTGTATTCGTTCCGTTGGTTCTCAATCTCTTCCCGCACCTTGTTAATATACACATCCAACCGAGCCAACTCATCAATCTCGTCCGGCCGAATGTATTCCTGGTCCCGCTTCGATGGATCCGACAACTTAAACGGCAACAAGTTCGACGGCTGTTGTGTCAAAATCTCAAACACTTTCTCGGTAGGCTCCTGGAATACAAGCTCATCATACAATACAGAATGTACATCTCCGTTTTCGTGTACCACCTGAGGATTGAATGGATGAAGCTTCAACCCGTGGAATATCTGAAAATTCTTCTCGTTGATCGATAACTCTGCTCCCGAATGGAAATGTAATTTTATAATAATCTCAAATTCACCCCAACCTGTCTCTGTAACCTCATAGGGCGGGCTCTCGACCGACCTGACGGAGTTTTCGTATGTCTCGTGTAATTTGAATGTAACCTTTTTGATCAAAGGTGTCAAGTCTACATTGTCCAATACGGGACGGAAAAACACGGTCCATAAATGGGTGTGGTCTGGTGGTGTATTTGGTTTTCTCATTTCAGGTGTAAGTCGCACGGCATGATTCCCATATAATATCGGTACCGAGATCGAAACGGACTTTATTCGTCTGGAACTCATGCTGTCGTTTCGAATGAGTTTCAGACTAACTGTTTAGTCTGAAAAATTACGTACTTGTATAATTTTTGTCACGTGACATAAGGTTTCAAAGTAACGAAATTGAAGCATTACAAGAGCAATGCCCTTGAGAAGGGTCAATTGGATACTCTGGTAGGTCTGGGAATAAACATGATGTGTACGTTGTTGAAGTTTTATGAAAATATTCATAAAAATAAGGTTTTTGTTTAGAGGATTCGAACTTGCGATATCACGGAAGCATTTCCGCCCTAAACTATGCAAGACCAACTGCGCCACAGATCAAAAAATCGATTGCCGCCAAAATATCTTTCAACCACACAAAAATCAAATACATGACATGGTAGCGCCGACATATTTAATCCCTGGCTTTTCTTGTTGGACACGGAAAAACGAATCGATTGGTTTTGGAAATGAAATCATTGCAAAAATGGTAAGATTTCTTCCTAGAAAACAAGATATTTATTTTGATTTTTTAAAAATATTCCAAATTTTCAAAGCGGGTTTTTTACATTTTTTCCAAAATATCTATATAAAAAGAAAGAGAGCCGTACTGTTGGTACAATTTTAAATACTAAAAATATAAAACAAACAAAGGGCGGGTTTTTTATTCTATTTTTCTTTCCAAACTAAACGAGTATATAGCTAATTATTTAAGTCGACAAAGCAATAAATGCATCTTAGTTAAAATAAAGCATTTAAAGTACAACATATATTTACATGAATAAATAAAAAAAAATGAATAAAACAGACACATTGTAGTTTTAAACATGTTATGTAAAAAAAACATGGAATGATACATGGTTTTTAGTTGAAAAAAAAGTAGAGAAACGTAGCTACTACAGACACCTTCATCACTCATTTTACCTAAACTATATACCCCTACATATTCACTATAATTTTTGTACTCGAATGTTCAAGTAGTAGTGATTGTCCGCGTCCAACTTTGATGTATTGTCTTCCGTACTAGTGTCGTCGAATAAATCACAGTACTCGTTGATTTTTCCTAGCACTTCAAATAACTGAAGACCCAGATGGTTGACGAGGAACTGACTCACTTCATTCTTCGAGTTTAATACTGCAATACTATACTTGACTTGTGCGTCTCCAAAAATTTCTCCCAACTGTTTCACCACTTCTCTGGTAAAATTAGGAACTATGTCAAAATAGTCTGACAAGTCAATGTTCAAAAATTTATTGGCTTTTCCTTGAGAGTATAATACTACCCATGAAAGATCAAGGTACCCTCCCAGTACCAAAATTCTGTGAAATTGGTTGAGAACATACTTGTAATTCTTCGATGTCAACTGATACATCAAATCTCGTGAATGAATCAAGTCCAAACTGCCATCTGGGATCGATGCAAGGTCGGACGAGTAAAATTTCAAATTGATTGGTTTGTGAGATTTGACTGAACTAACCGATTTAACAAGATGAACCCCTTCTTTTGCTGACAAGTTACTATAATATTCGTATCCTGGAAGCTCCAACAAATTGAAATACGTCGCCAAGTCGTCCGATACAACGTTGATTTCGTGAGAAACTTTACCAGTACCGTACTTTTCGTTGAAAATGCTCAGTTCAAATATTTGCAAGAATGGAATAGACACAGCAAAATACCACGAATATTGAACGGAGTACTTGCAGTTATAAAATAACACCTTCGGGATGGTCCCCTTATGATACTTGTCAAAAAGACTTTTGGTGATTATTTCGTCAATAATAAAGTTGTTGGTGAATTTGGTTAAGATTTGAATGTGGTATTTCTCGAGCAAAATGAAATCATACGAAACTTTTGTGATTGCCTGAATTAAAAGAAAATCCGCACTGATTTCTGTGCTCCCGGTTTCATTTTTTTTAAGCGAATATAGACATTCGGCAATTTTCATGAAAAACGCCTTATTTTTGTAATGAGTCTCAAACTCTTCATTGATCGATTTAGGACGTTGTTCTGGCAAATCAAGCAAGAACCTCACGTAATTAATAATATTAAGCTGAGTCAATTCTTCATGATTCAAAGGAGGAATTAGCGAATTGTCCACTCGCTGATAAGATTTTACCGGCGGGTGACCCTCCCCATCTTCCGATACGCTGTTTCGACAACGAGGAAAATTGGTGGTGTTGTATTCATTCTGATAGCCCCGAGCAATCAACTTTCGAATGAATTTCCGACAACAAAGTAACTCCGATGCTAATAAGCCCTCGTAGTATCTAACATCGGAATGGTTAGGCGTGAGCTCTAGTTTTGATTGGGTACTAATTTGATGTCGTAAGATAAAATTGTAGATGGAATGTTGTCTGACATGGGCAAAATTGACGGCGTCATCAGCATGGTTCTGGCTGACGATATCGAGATACAGTTGGTACCGTAATACCTGATACTCCGGAACAGTCAAGTGGTACTTAAGGTCATTGTAGTTGTTAAAGAACGACAAATTAGTTACTGGAACAAATGGTTTGTAGGGGTCTTTGTAGTCCAACGACAGAATTGAAGGGTTTGGGGTGATTTTGGACTCAGGGGTAGAGAATGGAATGTGTTCGGTTTGCGACGACGCCAATGCCAGATCGGTCGACGAGTACAGCGGTTTTGTCTTGGGCATCAACAGCTGGTTGGATGAATACAGAGTTTTTGACGACGATTGGCTAGCTCTTACCCCGTGGGGCCGAGGATCTTCGCTAAACGTCGACGACGCTTCGTTTGATGTTACTATGGTGATTGGAACAGACGTCTCTTTTGGGACAGGCGTCTCTTTTGGAACAGACGTCTCTTTTGGAACTGGAACAGACGTCTCTTTGGCTATTGTGGCAGACGTCTGGTTTGGTGCTGGTGCTGATGGCACCTTTGAAATGGGAGAAGAAACGGAATCACTCGGTTTTTCGTGGGTCGCCTGTTTGCTTAAAGGTTCGAGTTTCGATATAGGGTTCTTAAGGAGTTTATTTAGCTTAGAGAGTTTCTTACTTCGTTGGTTAGACAGCGCCTGGTCGGCTGTCGCTGGCGTCACTGTCTGAGCATCAGAAACAGATCGAGGACTAGACGTCGCCGTCAACTCATGGACCAGACGAGACTCGCTAGAATGGACGGACTCCGCCGTCGATTTACGACCTGAGTCACTGGAGACAACCGACCGGGTGGAACCACTAATCGACGACCGCAGGCGTCGCTCTTTCTTTTCTTGCTCCTTAAGCTGTCTCTCCTTCTCAAGCTTCTGCTTCATCTGGTACGACACCGCAGGAACGATCATATAATTCATGGCGATGGTTTTATAGGCAACACTCAATCACACGGCTCTTCGGCGTCAGCAAATCAATACTATACACCGTCACACAAGACGGTTGCAAAACGACCAACGGATACAAACGAGCACTCTCTAGGCGGTAGTAAAACACTAGTACTTACAACCACGGGCCGCTGCGGTAGTTGGAATAATTCACGGAGTAGACTGACAGTGCAACAGAATCACCCACCCACACAATGTGAACAAAAAGATGATGCAACCAGAAAACCCTTCCTATATAATATGCCTATAGTTAACCAATACTACCGAGGTTGAAGGTAATCACTATTTGGCGGTTTGACTGACGATCAGATAAGTGGCGCTGAATACCGGACGGTTTAATGAGACGAAGACAACCACCAAGTATACTACAGGGTAAGGGTGCGTAATTTGCGATCCTTGGAGGTTCAAAATGGTGGCACGGGTTGGGAATGGCGGGGACGGGATGAGTTGATTCGTGGGCCGAAGTGAGATGGGATGTCAAAGAAACGATGCAGTTTTGGCAGACGATGGAAGACGGCAAGAACGGAGGGGAATGTCGTTATTGAGGTAATCAAATGTCGTGGTAGATGGTGGGGGAACCAGCGTGGGACGGCATGGGAAGCCAGCGACGACCGGGGCAGCGGCGCCAAATTTCCCGGCGTAGACGGTAGCGCCACTATACTGGGGTGGGGACCGGTGTGTTGCTTACGGCGTGGGGATGCGGAGGCACGTCTAAATGGCAGGGAACAGATAGGCTGATACTGCCAGTACCTCGGGTCGAAGTGCAAATGGTAGCGCCACGAAAATTTTTTATTTGAAGATTTGCAATGTAGCTGGTAGCGCCACGAATTTTTCAGGTTCCAAATGTAGCTGGTAGCGCCCCACAAATCCTCAACCCAACTAGTGCCAGCAGCGTACAAGGAGGATGATACCAGTAGAGAGCACGTAATAATCTCTACGAGACTTGATTTCATATAATCTCTACGAGACTTTCATATAATCTCTACGAAACATGCAATTTCATATAATCTCTACGAAGCCTACGCAATTTCAGCAAAATTATTGTAGTATAATTGTAATGTAGTAACGTCTTGAGGAAATCTTGGTTCAACGAAAGATCAACGTAGACGTTCACTTATCAATCTCCTTTGATTTCCATAGTGACTCGCCCAAAGGTGCTCCATTGAAACTGTATTCTGGGATGAACTCAAGCTTCGATTTTCAAACAACCTACATGACCAGCAGTAATTGTTCCTCCTGAGAAGTGCTTATTGATCCTGGGTAGATGTATTTCATTTTGATTAGTGATTGCTACATATAGTGCCGATCCTAAAGCTTGACCGAATCAAATAATTTTTGCCCCGGACTTGGATCTGTCTTGGTACGCACTAAAGTTTCAATTTCTCTGACCGTTTTCTCCATGAAGTCTGCTCTAATTTCTTTGGAACATCCACCACGCACTCGGGTATTTCTGTCTTGAGCTTCATCTGATAACGGTTAAATTTGTTGGTGGGATACTGTTGCTCACGATGGTTACTTCAAAACCTTTGTGCCGCTGACAGCTTTGGCTACAAATGATCCAGTGACCTTGATCTGCTGGCCAAATCATAATACGTCCCGTGGAAATGAATGGTTAGGCTGTAAGATGAGAAAACCTACGCCGAGACTGGAAACAGGAGCACAAAAATTTTGTCGTAGTTTTTCGAATAAATTATACCGCTTAACAGAACCTGGTCGATCTGAAAACAGTGATGGTGGTTGGACTTTTTGGAAAAAAAGTCATTCGTGAAACCAAGACGTGATTTTCTGAATTAAAAAAGTGACGGCTCTAATAAAACAAAACTTTGAGAACTTTTTGTAGCACTGGCATCGATCTGAATTTTTCAGCTTGCTCTTCCCTTTCCAACTTCAACTTTTCTTCATCAAACATCGTTCTATCGGCATAAATATCAATGTCTTCAATTTTAATGTAAAATTTCCAGTCGTTATGCCAGATCTTGTACCCAAAGTAGAACAAAAGTAAGATAATTACCCCCAAGTACCCTTGGAAAAAGCTTGTGACATCTGCCTTGGATTTTCCAACTGGGAATAAAGAAATCCAGAATTGTGCAACCAACACAAGAATGTGGCATGCCATAGCGTAGTAAGATCCCCACACTCCAGTTTGAGACACATATCCTAAGGAATCAGTCGATATATTGTTATACTTCAATGCCATTCTGAATCTAACATGAGAGATACAAATACCGAACCAAGTGAAAATCTGTGATAACCCTAAAACGGTCAATAGCCAATAAAAAACTTCTTCTTGTTTGTCAAATGCCGCAATGAAAGAGAACAAAGCAGCGACAGAACAGAAGATTAATGCCCTTAATGGCCGACCTTGGTTATCAATATAGTTGAAGTAAGCTGGTGCAAATCTTTGTTCTGATAATGATTGCAATGTTCTGGAGGCAGAATACAATGATGATGACGCGACAGATGTCACAGATAACAATATGACAGCATTGACAATACCTGGAACGACCAGAACCCCATGTAATTCAGCAGCTAGAACATAAGGAGACGCTTCGGAACCACCCCCACCTAATAATCTTGGAGAGTTATATGGGACCAAAAGACCGACCAAAGTCAAAGAACCCAAAAAGAGAACAAGAATTCTCCAGAAAATCAATTTGCATGCATTTGGGATGGCTTGTCTTGGGTTGGTTTGTTCTGCCGCAGATAACGCAACGAATTCAGATTGACCCAACGAGAAAGCACCAGTGACGAAGACAGAACAAAGACCTTTGAAATCAGTATAGAAGCCAGGATCGTGCCAATATCTACCACCAATGTATTCCTTTTCTGGACCACCACCAACGGTAACAATAATGGACATAAAGATGAAACCCACCAACAAAAGCAACTTGCAAGATCCAAAAATGAATTCACCTTCACCGTACCCTTTAGCTCCCTTGAAGTTAATTAATAAAATTACGATATAAAAGATCGTCACCCAAATATCGGGATTGATACTAGTGTTCCAGAACCGGATGGTCATGGACGCAGTGACTAATTGAATGGCAGTGTCAGCCATCAATTGAATACAATAGTTCCAGGTGATAGCAAATGCGGCAGCTTCATCAACAAACTTACGAGGGTAGTTATTGTAACCACCAGATAAATCGGAATAGTTGACAGCCATTTCACCGGCTGCTTGCAAGGTTGGATAGACAAATGATCCAACAATGGCGTAACCAACGATGACGAAAAGTGGACCGGCCTTGTTCAAAACACCCCCGGAAGCAACCAAACAACCCAGCACCAATACCAGTAGAAAGAGCCATCAACTTCAAATGGCGGTTGGCAATGCCTTTTTCCAATTGTTTACCGACCAGAATCTCATTAGCTGTTTGTCGAGTGAATCCATCTTTGAATTTAGCCCATCCTGTCAGTTCTCTTACTCGGATATATGATTCATCCGATGGTAATTCAGTGGCATATTCCTTAGTCATAACGGTTCTGCAATAGAAGCAAACAACTCTATAATATATCTACATTGGTAACCAATTAAAACGGAACTGTATGTGTAGTTATCGTCCACTAAACTTTAGTAGGTGTTGCAGAAGTACTCCAAATGTATCTATACAAAAGTCAGATAGAAATATTCCGAAACAGATCTGAACAATTTGTAATCAATCATTTCCCCATTCCTGCTAGTGAAAATCTCCTCAATACCTTAAACGGCATTAGCACTACCGTTGCAATCAAATCCAAGTGGCATTTAAGTGGTCAAAAACAGTATACAAGACAGAGATGCCGTTGCTTAATTTCCGCTTACCTCTCCGTACATAATCACACCGGAATCTTGCAGGAACAAAGCCAACTCCGGCAAGATCCATTAACGTTACCGGTGCTGTGGCTATTTGTCAAACGTATGGTATTGCGGCTGCACCATGAACTTTAGGCCCTAGTGTCGTGTCTCCATATACTAAGCCGTGGCTTTGTCTAGTTCAGTTATCTTGTAGTCAACTATCAGCTGTGTCGCCACTTGTACGAAACAGAAAATTTTCAACAGCGCCCGTAACAGAGTTGACGGCAATCTTGTGGATAAAAAGCCGATTCCTGCAAGATAGCAGAGTATGTACGTACTGTACATACGTTCACGTCACATCGGCTATAGTAGCCTGCTTTCTTGATTACGCATAATAACACATTTGATATGTTTAGTAGATCTGAGTCATCACCGATCTGAGTCATCACCGATCTGAGTCATCACCGATGGTTTTACCGTGCATCATTCGATTATAGTTCGTCAACTGTCAACCTTGCTTAACATATACATAATCTTGTTGTAGTCTTCATTTATCTCCAAAACCCCACAGAGTAAGACTGTCGTCTTCATATATCTCGCCAACTCGACAGGGCCATTGTCCAGAGTGTTGATTGATCATCTACCAAATGTTTATTAGGAAGGTAAACTAGAATTTGAGTGAAGTTTCGTTATGTAGCTTGTTTGACCAGCAGAGTGAAAATATTGTAGTTCCGGCCATGCGGGCCTCCACTCCAAGCGTGCACTATTTCTTGGATTATATGGTGGTAATACTATTCTGCTCACTTACTAGTTCCGTTACTTTTTGCGCTACTAGTTCCCTTACTGATGTGGGATAAACATGATGTGTTTCTTCGTTGTGGGCAGAGCAATGCAGCTTTAAACTCCAAGAACCCTTCTCAATAACCCAGTTTCTCCCCACCTACTAGTAAAAACACGTAGTTTGTCTCTCCATATTAGTTTGTTGGATAGGTTGAGGCGTAGTAATAGACTCAACACTGACGATCCAATTTCGTTTTCCCTTTGCCTTCAACCCACACTACCACACTACCACACTAGACCCTATTTTTGATTTCCCATTCAAACATTACAAGCAAACGAAGATGGTTTCAGAGGATGCAAGATGTGGAGTGAAATGGTGGTGTTTGGATAGAGCATAGAGACTGGAAGTACCCCAACTCATGTACTCATCAAAAACGAATGGTAGCGTAATTTTAATTATGGATGAACTAACTGGATTCACGGGAAGGATGTGGGTGAGAAGAACACCAGCTGTATAGGATCATTAGAGAGTATGTAGAGTGTCTACGAGATACACAGGATTTTCAGCGATTAGTATACTTTAGTTATAATGCATTTAGGTCTTTCTGTCTTTCTATTTGGGAACTAATGGTTTCCAGTCCGACATGCTCATCGCATTAGTGACGCTTCGGGGTGGAGGCGGTGGTGGTGCGGTAGAGGATGCTGCTGGTGTTGAACCCGCGGGTTCTGGCGACGGCTTGTTTTGAGGCTCGCTAGTTGGCGATTTGGGGGCTATTTTTGAAGCCGCCAAAGCAGGAGGTTTCGATGGGACAAGCGGTTTCACTGGCTGCGTAGCAGTTTTTGGTGGTGACAATGGCGTAGCGACGTTCCGGTTGATGGGCGATGAAGTTCGGCTTGGTGTCGCCGACCTCGTCGTTGGAATTAATGGTGTGGACGAAAATCCAATTGGCATGGTGCTCGATCCATTGGTTGTGTTTCTTCTCGCAGGCGGTGGTGGTGGAGTGCTGCTTCCAGAAACAATATCAGCTGGCCCCGTAGGTGGTTTTCTTGCTGGTGGTGGCGTGGGTTTCATCTGCGGACGTGGTGGTAAATTAGGCACATTGCCGTCATCATCTAACAAGTTCAACTCAGACATTGCGTCGTAGGTAAAGTTGGTATTAACCGATGAAGAATCGGAGAAATCAACAAGCGATTTCGAATCATTGCCATGCTTCAGTTTATACTCATCAACAAAGTGCTGGGTGAGTTCTGCCTTCTTTTCAGCGTCAATAAATTCGACTTTACTACAGAAAGTAGCATAAACTGGCTTATGGTCACTGACGGTGATGTTCATGACGCAATTATAGTTCAACTGCTTCAAATCGGCAGACTTTCCTCGAGAACTGCAGTACATCACTCTGTCTGTCCAAGATGGAATTCTTTGTTTTTCCGAGGTATCGTAGTTGGAAGTTCCCTTGTCAAACTTGTAGGTTGGATAAAACTTAATGGCACCTTCTTTGAACCCAGTAAATGCTCCTTTATGAACAATTTCTTGGTTCAATTGATCACTTGCAAGTAATTCGTCAAATGCCCCATGTTCTATCAATTGTCTACAATTTTCGTTGGGCATGTCAATACGATAGTTCAAATCCCCAAACCAAATTACATGGTCATGGTCTTTTACAGTGTAATTACGTGGGAACGTCAAGCCTTGCAAAATCGTCAGATAATCGTTGTATCTCTCTAACGTAGCACTGACACCAGCAGCCAAGTGCGAAGTTAAAAGAACAAACGACGTCAGTCCATACTCAAACCGAACAGCACACGCCCCTTTGTTGGCAGTTATACCTCCCAACCCGGTTTTCTTTGAGCCCCCAGCAACCTGGGTCACATTATGAACTTTCGATTTCTCAACAAACAAGAATAATGTCATAGAGGCAATCGATTCAGATCTCAACAAGATATATTGTGCCCCAGCTTGGGAATTTAATTGTGCCTGGATCGCCTTGGCCCATCGTTCTGGCTTTGACGAGTCAGCATTCAAAATCGAGCCGGCATTCAACTCAATAATCTCCTGTAATCCAATCGCATAGATATCTGGTAACTGGCTATTTTCTGGCGGAAACAACCATTCTGTTAAATCAATGTTAGGCCGTGGTTCCAATGCATTCAAATTGAACGTCCCGGTGAAAATATTGATGCTATTGTACGTGGTGAACTGACCAGTTTGACTCTGCATCTGCTCATGAACGTAGTCGTTGATGGGGTCGTAAATTCTGATTTTCTTTGTCGATTTGTCATAGCCCAATAAAATGTCCATCGTCGACTGTCTTTTGCCGTCTACAAATGTGTTTTGGTACATTCTCGAAACGGATTTCGTGACATCCGATAACGCACCGGCAAAGTTCATCTTGCCCGATCTTGAAAATGATGACTTCAACGCATTGGTTCCAGTGTAAATCTGCGATATCGCGTCCCCGTTGTCGGCCCAGATGGTGTTGTGTCTGTTGACAAAATCCTGTCGGTAGTTTCTCGCATCAACCACATGCTCAAACACTTTCTGTGATATAACCTGCTGAATCAAATTAGTTCTGTCCAAGCAATCCAAACAATTAGTTCTGAATATCCCGTCTTGTCTCGTGAGAACCTCGTTGTTGACAACATCATACTCAAACCACCCAAACTGCTCCGACGACTCGTGGAGCAATGGCAAGATCTTGGTAGCCCCAGCAAACCCGCTCAGCTGCTTGGTTTCGGCATGGAAATCAAACTCGGTGTACGAGATCTCGTCCTTCCGGTCACTATTCTCGTACAACCGGCGGTATCGGTTTGATACCAAAACCTCCGCCGGCTTCGTCTTGGACAACAAGTTGACAATGTGCGTCACCCCATACTTCTGAACAACCCCAGCAAAGTGTCTGTTGAAGCTTGGTTGCGTGGCCTCAATTGACCGAGTAAGCGTAATCTTGGGGTTGATAAGCGTGGTGTCCTGTTCCCAGAACGCCGGAACCGACCCTCTGATCTGGGTGAAGGCAAATACCGACGACTGTGTCTTACAAATAAATTCCGTCTCGACGTAGTTGGCGACGTTTCCGTCGTCGTCGATCCCGCGCGCGTTGAACCGAGTTCCTGCTCGTTTCCACGACTGCTTCGAAATAATCGTGATTGTTCCGTTGGCTACGTTAGTCGTTTTCGCAAACCCGCGTATCACCGTGGTCAATATCTTACTTTCGTCTAGAATGGCCTGAGCATAAGGCTCGAGATTCTGCTTAAACTTCAACAATTCCTCCATCAAAAACCTGTTCCACATGTACTCCTGCTGGTAGTGGTGCCTGTGGCTATCATTTTCCCCGGCCACCACCGATTTTTCTCTCAACTTGCGCCGGCTTATGCCCCGATTCTGTAATAAGCTCGTCAAGTCAAAGTCAGTAGAGTAGTAAAATGACCCGTTCGAGAGCAACTTCTGCAAATCGCCACACGGATGCACTGGCCGGGCGTAATCGTCGTCGGCTGGCTGGTCTACGTCCATGTGGTCCCACTGGTCTGTGGCCAACGCCAAAAACTCCACGGTGTTGATCTTGTCCACCGTCTCATAGTCCACCGGCGACGCCACCCTGCGGATGGCTCGTGTGATCACCGCGACAAATATTTGCTCGTTGACGTTAATCATCCCTAGACACCCGTAGCATTCGTGGTGGATAAGCTTCTTCCACCCACCTTCCTGCTTCAAATGGTCGTTGTTCTGGAGCTCGACCACCGCCACCGCCTTGCCGTTTTTGTCGACCTGCTGAACCACAAACGAGTGGGTGTCGCTCTGGATGGCTAGAACTCTGGGTTTTTCTCGGTACAACACCCTCATTTTCTCGACTCGTCAGCACGAAGATAAACTGCCATAAATAACGGTGAAATTTTCATGTTGCGAATTATCGCAAAATCGTCTTTTTTGCAAATGTACAGATTGCAAGACGAATTGAGCAAATACGACGTTATTCTCGGCAGCACTTCGCCGCGGAGACGGGAGATTCTCGAGACAAACTTGGGGATTGTAGATTTCGTGATTTTCCCCAGTAATTTTGCTGAGGATTTGCCCAAGATGGGGCTATCTCCCCAACAGTACGTCCAGATGACGTCCAGGTGTAAAGCGGACGACATTGTAGGCCGCACGGAGTGTCAGAAATATGTGCTTTTGTGCTGCGACACCATTGTGTGCTGCGGCGACGAGATATTCGAGAAGCCCGGCACGAAGGTGGTGCAGCGACAGATGTTTGAAAAGTATAGAACGACGGGCAAAATCTCCGTGATTTCTGCGCTCACGGTGGTCAGGAAGGTGGACGGAGAAACCCACACTGTTTGCGATACGGAAACTACTGAGTTGGTGTTTAATGAGGGTATTTCCGACGAGTTTATAACCAGCTACATTGAGTCACAAGAGGGCCTAAACGTGGCCGGCGGGTTCAAGTTCCAGGAGAAGGGAAGTGTGCTTTTCAAGCACATCAGCGGAGACTACTTCAACATCGTAGGATTGCCGGTATCGAAGACGTTTGGCTTGTTGCACCGGGTTTTGGGCATCTAGAGCAGAGAGAGTTGGGGAGTCGGGAGGGTAGTTTTACTGCTGTGTTGAGATTGTGGGTGTCTGGGTGGTATCTACAGCGTAGTGGACGGAGAGGGTCAACAGAGGGTCAATTTGGGATTTTCGTCGCCGAGAACGCAAAGATACGGGAATAAACAGCAAAATAAACAAACTAAACACCAGAAACTCAATCGCATCGCACAGGATGGTGCCGGAGATAACCTCGTGCCAATATGCGACATGCTGGGGATTTTGGTGCTGATTTCCTCGAGCTTTTCGCATAAACCATCCCTAACTCGACCACGAGTTGTTGAAATCGCACAAAATTTGGCCACAAGATCAACCACGCCAAACTACATCTACTCATCTGACCAGACCGCACTACGGTGCCACAACTGTTCCACTGGGACGCTTTGAAGTGAAACACCAGAGTTGAACCGGAGACGGACTGTGTACAGGACATCATCTCAAATTTTTCAGCTCATCGCCATAACAAAAACGAAATATAATATAAACCACACCAGTATTTGCAAGTAGCGATGGCCAAAACCAGAGTCCAAAGTGGAAAGAAGCAAGCTAAGGCTGTGCAGAGTAATAGCGAGAAGTCGGTAGACGAAATCGAGCACGATTTGCAGCTACCATCGTCCAGTGAAGAAGAATTAAGCTCAGAAGAAGACGACGAAGAACAAGAAGATGAGCAGTTAAGCGAAGATTCCGAGTTATCTGAAGAAGAAGATGACAGCGAGAATGAGGACGAACCCTCCAAACCAGCAAAGACATCGGGTCATACGGTGAACAAGGTGATAATAGGCAAGCCAAGTGCCAGTACCAACAAGCAATCGAAAAAGAAGGCCATTATATACATCGGACGAATTCCCCACGGGTTCCACGAAGAAGAAATGAAGAAATATTTCAGTCAATTCGGTAATATCATCAACTTGAGATTGTGTAGAAACAAGCATGGGAAATCGAAGCATTACGGATTTATCGAGTTTGACAACTACGAAGTTGCCAAAATCGCCCAAGAGACGATGAACAACTACTTGATCTTTAACCATTTGTTGAAAGTTGAATTGGTCGACTCAGTGCACAAGGATTTGTTCTCCAATACCCAAACCAAGTTCAAGGTGGTTCCATGGAAAAAGATCGCGAAGCACAACCACGACAAGCCAAAGTCAGAGAAAGTGTTGAAGGACTTGACCAAGAAGTTTGAAAAGTCCAAGGCCACCAAGGCTGCCCAGTTGAAGGCCAAGGGGATCGATTTCGACATTTCCGATTTGTAACCATTATCGCTACACAGTACTCATCTAGCCATTGCATCTACTCTGGCGAACAGCTCTGCCCACCGGACCACGACACAGTGGTAGCATGGCCCAGAGGGTCTACATCAGTCAGGCTGGAGGCTCATTATAGTTTCGCATGTACAATAACGTTATAGAATAAAAATTGACGAACGTAGGCCAGGACGACGAGCGTAGGCTAAGACAAAATCAGCGTAGGCTAAGACGACCAGCGTAGACCAGGACGAGCAACGGTGCCTACACTGTTGCTCGTGCCAACGGTGAACAATCCCGAATGGTAGCGCCGAATTATAAACGAAAATCTCTGACCTATACGAACAATTGTTATGTAAGCGGCCCATCAACGGTCACGTGACGATAAATCTCGGTGGGCCCACGACCACGTCCCATCAAACGCAAGACGAAACGAACCAACGCCAATTTTTACCAGCCCAACCAGCTACCAGGGAAAATGTCTGAAGTCACATACACTCAAGAGCAGGTGGAGGCACACAACTCGGTTGACGATTTGTGGGTCATCTACAATGGCGCGGTATACGACGTCACCAAGTACATAGATGAGCATCCCGGTGGTGAAGAAGTGATTGCTGATGTTGGTGGCCAAGATGCCACCGAAGCTTTCAACGACATTGGCCACTCTGACGACGCTCACGAAATTTTGGAAAAAATGAAGATCGGGTTATTAGAAGGTGGTGTAGTGAAGAAAGTGACTACTGCGCAGTCAAGAACCTCAGAAGGTGGTGGTTCCAACAGCACCTTTATCATTTTATTGGTGATTTTAGTGGCCATTGGTGCATACTACTATTTGAACCAATAGTATATACTTAATACATAATCGTGATTCTGTATCGACGAGAGACAGTAAGATGATGGTTGTAGCTGGTTAGGGTGGAAGTGCGATTGTTTGGTGGTGCGATTGCTTGGAAGTGCGTGGGTGTGGATGTCCACGGCCGGTGGGCGAACGGTGCCACCGCGGTCAGTGGATGTGGTGAATGACATGTGCGTCTAAGTATGAAACAGTTGGGCCATCGAATTGGAACGAGCGTACGAGAACCGTACTGTACCGTCTCGCCAGCACGTCTCGCCAGCACGTCGCGCAACCGTCGCACCGCTGGCGAGTCTCCGATTACGTAATCAGACCATAAAATTTTTCACCATTTCTACACCAAAGAGCTTCATTTATTCCAGAGACTACAAAGAACAACACACTATGGCTGGCTTCCAAATTACCTTATCAGACGAATCCAAAGAAAGAATTGTCAAGTTGATGGACTACTCCAAGACCGTCGCCCACTACGGGTTCATTCCATTTGTTTTGTACTTGGGCTGGTCAGCTACCTCCAACAAGCCAAGTTTATTTAATTTGTTGAGTCCATTCCCATCAGCCTGAGTGTTTTGGACTGATGTTCCGGTGCAGCTGGGGGCCCCTGGGCCTCCATTGATGACTATTTATGAAATTGAATAACTCTGTGTATATAGTTAATGCTACTTTTGAAACACACATGTAGACTGAAACAGTAGTGGCTCGGGGTGATACAAGACAGATTGCCATAGAGACAAGATTCGTAACGAACTGCGACTCTGGAGTGCGACACACGGTTCTGGTGGCCTGACAGCGCAGCAGACGGTTCTGGTGGCCCTCGACCCCGTGGGTCACGATACCGTTCTGGGACAAGACTAAGACACATGGTAAACCGGTTGTTTCGTGGCATTTCTGAAATCTGAAAACAGTTCTGACACCACGCACCACCGCAGGTGCCAGATCGCAGGCCACAAGTGTAGGTCCACTAACAAATATTTACAATACTTGCACCCCAGTGAACCATGTCCTCATCGCGGATTTTCAAGTAAAATACCCACGCCAGTAATTATCCAGCCATCTCGCCAAACCGTAGTACCACGCAACCTGCTTGTGACCCAGACACACACGCAGCCTCTATGGACTTAACAAGACGACAAGTGGAGGTGATATCGGGTCTCAGTGCCGGATTCACCACCACCATCATCACCCATCCACTAGACTTGATCAAGGTCCGGCTCCAAGTATCGAATGATTCATTCACACAGCTTCTACGTAAGATCCGTGACGATCACGGTGGGTTTATTAAGTACTACCGCGGGATCGCCCCCAATCTAGTGGGAAACATCTGTGCTTGGTCCGGGTACTTTGCCCTCTACGCTGAGTTCAAGTCGATTATTCCCAACACTAACTCCACGGTAAACTACTTCTCCAGTTCGGTGCTCGCCGGGATTTCGACGTCGCTTCTCACCAACCCAATTTGGGTGTTGAAAACCAGAATTGTGGGAAACCCCTGTGGAAACAGGTCGATGGTCAAGTTAGCTGGACAAATCTTACGAAATGAAGGAATTAAGGCATTCTGGAAAGGAACTATTCCATCACTTTTTCTGGTGTTCCAGGCATCACTACAATTCACGTTCTACGACCACGGGAAGGCGTGGATAGGCCATGACTTGTCCACTGGCCAATACTTGTATCTCTCTGCTACTAGCAAGATTCTTTCTATGTGTATAATGTATCCTACCCAAGTGGTCAAGTCTCGATTGCAGTTCGCTACCGAGTCTAAATCGATTAAGGCGACTCTCGTGGAAGTATGGAGGCAGAGAGCATTCTACAACGGTCTTGGAGCAAATATCATGCGAGTGGTTCCTGCCACTTGCGTTACGTTTGTTGTGTACGAACAAACGAAAAACTTGTTGTCCAAGTAACGCACCTAGTAGTTTTTCCGTTGCACCGTCAAATCATAGCAGCTGGACAGTCGAATTGCGAAGCAATTGAACCATTTTCTTGTATTATAGTGTACATTAAACATCATCATTTCCACCGTTGTAGTGGGTTTGTACGGGCGCTACCATCCACAAACCTTGTATTGGGCATTTCGAAGGACACTTGAAAGCTCAACATTGGTGTCATCATCCTATCAGCTTTGCATGGAAACTATGTTTCTATCGCTTGCTTACGAAGGTTGAAAAATTTCAAAGAATAGTGAAATAAGTTATTTCCACTTGATGGAACAGGCTCAGTAGATTCTGGCCAACATCATGTTATAAACTAGATGATTTTTGATTTACCGAGCAAATTGTTGATTTTGATATCACTCTCACTAACGTGGTAATATTTAGAGTGACTTGACCACCACTCGATTTAGTGCTATGGTTGGATATAAATCGGAGACATCGATTGTCGTTTGGTCAGTAAGTTTTCTTCATTTCGCTGTAAGTGTTGCTGATACGGTATACGTTGTTGCGTATTCCGGAACATTTATTTGGCGTACAACTTCCAGGGGACCCATTTGTCACACTCGCCTTCTGGTTTAGCATGGTTTGTTGCTAGTTCTGAATGGCATCATACATTATTAGTAGTCATAGTGATAACAACGCATTCAACTGGGATTTATAGCCGATGGAATTGCCTTAGACATTACCACCACTAGTGAGTAGGTTCAATTACAAGAATTTTTCAATAGTTCTTTAGGAGAGAACTAGCTTCTATATTAAAAAATGTACAGAAAGCAACTAAAATGTTTACCATATCTACTTAGTGCATATTGTAGCCACTTGTTACTTCCATTCAGCATCTACTATGCTTCTTTGGCCAATATATCCCCCTTTCCTCCAATCCTCAAAGGTACCAAAAGTTGTGGATTTGAGACGATTGAACATTGCAGATGTGCTGCATGTCTTGCGTCGCTTAACAATTGACACAGAGCCTCATTACCACATTGGGCCACGGTATTGCTTACATAATCAAGATTCCAAAACCTACGAGATTGTTACGCGCTACCACGCGATGATATGTTTACAGTAAACGCGCGTTTGTAAATTACCGTTATTCTGACGAGTAGCAATGAGCAGTGCTGATATAGACCATTCTGCGGAGGAAAACGTAAAGAGACGGAAGATCGAGACCTGGTACCCTGTATCAATTCGGTCGATAGAAAAACCGCTTGAATTTGCGTCGACTACGCACATTTCTGACGTGCCGTCTAGTATCAAGTTGAACCAGAACAAGAACGTTGTACTTGGAGTCGACGAAGCAGGTAGGGGTCCAGTTTTAGGGCCAATGGTTTACGGAATTGCATATTGTTTAGAAGACTACGAGACATGTTTGCGGAAGGAGTATGGGTTTGTAGATTCGAAAGTTGTCAAGCCCGAAAAGCGTAAAGAATTGTTCCAGCTTGTGGAGCTGGGTCCTTTGTTTGAACATGTAGGCTGGGCTTGTACCACTATGACAGCCAGAGATATCAGTTCGGGTATGTTGAGCAAATTGGCATACAATTTGAACGAGCAGGCTCATGATACTACCATAGCCTTAATCAAGCAAGTTTTGGCACAAGGAGTTCAATTGTCGAAAATCTTTGTCGACACTGTAGGACCACCAACGACGTATCAAGCAAAGTTGCAAAAAGTGTTTCCAGATATAGAAGTCACCGTGACCAAGAAGGCCGATAGTTTATATCCTATTGTGTCAACTGCATCAATGGTTGCAAAAGTTACCAGAGATTACAACTTAGAGTATTTCTGTGAAAAACTCGGCTACAGTGAAATTGGTTGTGGTTATCCATCCGATCCATTAACCAAGAAATGGCAAACAGCCAATATTGACAAGGTGTTTGGGTGGAACTTTGGGATCACTAGATTTTCATGGCAAACTAGTAAAGATTGTTTAGTCAAAAATGGTGGGGTAAATGTTATATATGAAAGCGATTGTATAAAGGAGCCAGGATACCAAGATATTGGAAGCATGTTTAATAAGAAAGAGGGATTCAATAGTGAGCATTACGGAAGCGACTCATTCAAATTTTGAACTCAAATTACAAGGAATAACCAAATTTGAAGTACCTTACTTGTGGTACTATGGACACACTTTTAGTGTATTCAGAATGAAACTTCAAAAGTATTGATCTTGCACCAGTAGAATAGACAGAGTAAATGCTGTTCTGCTACAACGAGTTTACCAGAACAAAAAATATTGCAAGAAAGCTTCAGGAACAAGAAATCTAAGCAGTTGGTTTATTTACCCTTTAGAAATGCGTTTCGATTTTTCTAGTACTGTTGCTCTTTTGATTGGTACTGCTCTTGCAGCCTCTGTTCCAAAACCGTCTTTAGAGGTCACATATATGGAGGTTGAAAATATACAAGAATTGATCACTAACTATTCGAAAATTTTGTCAACAGAAGAAGGTCTAGATCTCTTTTATTCCAGGCATGAAAAAGTCTTCGTTGCTCGAAAGGAGAAGAGCAACAACCTTGATGACATTGTAAGAAAACGTGGATTTTGGAACAAGAAAAAGACTATCGACTGGCTCATATTAAATGTCACTAATCCAGAAGTTGTTACATATCCTGGTTACATTCCAGTCACAGAATGCCAATCACAAAAATTCGGGCAACAAGGTGCCATAGGATTTGAATATCAAATCTCAAACTCTATCAGCCATGGATACAGATTTGGAATTAAAACGTCAATTAGCCCGGTGTTAATGGCGAACATTGCTCTTCGGTTGGCAGTTGATCTCAATACAAAACTAAGACTTGGATCAGGTAACAGCATTGGTGGTACCAGCACATGTTTCCTAAAACCCAATCAAACAGGGCAATTGCTCATAAAACCAAAATACCTTAAGGTTGCGCCTGACTCACGAAGAGCTCGATGGAGTGAACCATTAAAACAATGGCTAGTTGACGAAGACTATGTACGGTACGACCCATTCTATGCATTAATCGAAAAGAACCATTATCGGACCGATTGCATCACAGATGACGTAGCTCCACTATTTTGCGACGTCAAACTAGGGGAACCAGACTGGGACGAACCATTAGGTGTTGAGTACGACAAGCTACAGCTCCAAATATAATTGTTCATGTACTTGATAGTTTACCCTTAGCGCAACGAACCAAGAATTTCCAATCGACAAGTTTAAGAGCAACCATCATCACTGCCCTAATCAAGTAAATCAGGAAATGAATTGCTGCACTTGACATCTAAGGAATTAAGCAAAATGATACCCCTTTGGAGCTTATCCAGATCAAAAATTCAAACATTTTAGATATTGTGTTGTACTAAAGCTCGTTTCACGCAATTAGCAAAATACATTCGTTTCCCGTCCACCTTGGTTGCCTGTACTTTCTTCCATTATAGCATTCTCACAAACGAAGTTACCACATTTTCATCTTTTTCAAAATGTTATATATTTCAATGTAGCCCAACGATATGCACATAATCGAAATATTTACAATACGACTGCTCTTCTAATCTGAGTAACTATTTCAAAGTGCCATTAGTTGATTACTTTTGTTGAGAAAACACGAAAGCTGTGTGACGTGGTATGATTTGGCCAACGAATTGTAACCACAGTATATAAAATATAGAATATGAAACATTCCAACTGTTATACCCAAAGATTTCCTACAGGTAAATTACATATAGTTATAGGCTATTTTGGTCTCAGTTTATGGTTCATAGCTTGGTTGCAAATTCACGTGACACGAGATACGTCAAACATTATATGAACCAATGTGTGTAAAAAACGGCACTACTCTCTGAAACACACACATATAAAAATTATCACGAATAATTTGTTAGGATATCCCTAGCACCTTTGAAACGTTACGATACCCTTAGGACTTGTTATTTAAATTGTTCTGGCAGTAAAGAGCTTTAAATGCGGAACTGCGTCGTATTTTATAAGGGCCCACATAATATGCCGTAGCGACCATATACGCTTCGGTAACGGTTTTCAAGTACGTCGGAATTCGCCGAGATGTAGACACCGAGAGATTGAGACGATTTCAAACGGTTTCTGAGGTTGCAACCCAGATTATTTACCGTCCCAGGGTCTTAGGGGTTGCCATGGACAGGGACAATCTTTAAGAGCATGAATAGAAACCTCCTGCAGGTATTTGACAGATGTATGGCAAGAGCAACAATCTGTAGCAGCAGCTATTAAGAAAATACCTTTTAGTGCATTATTACCAGTACGATTAGTGGTGCACGTTGTCCTAGTGCTCATTTTGTCCCACCAGGCACGACGATTGGCAAAATCAAGTGAACAAGTGGGAACAGATCACGTGACTATGACAATGTCATAGGTTAGGTTGATTGTTGTGACATTTGACGAGCACAAACAGCCGTGGGTTTGACCCGGAATGCAACAGGTTCCCCTGGCACAACGAATCAGTCATAGTTCAGAAGACTCGCCCGTCGGTAGTCCCGTAGCAATACCAAACTTATCACGTGACCAGAATTGTTGAGTCCCGGGGCCAGAAACGTGTGGTTAACGAAGCACACAAAACATCAAGTGCTGTGGTGCAATTAGGTAGGTACCCAAGCCCAGTACCACACGCACTGTGTTGACGACTCCCACTGCTTGCACAGACTCGACAACGCCAGGTCCCTGGCTCGTGGTCGGGAAATGCCAATCACGTGACCAGAAAACTTGTCCTCTTCCGATAGCAGATAGTTAGAGCAACACGGCTCTAATTCCCCGGAGACAGCAACTCGAGGCAGTGGGTGAGGTCCATACAAGCGGAATGGTGTGTTTCGGCGTTCAGGACGAGAGTCAACTGACATTTCGTGCTCCACCGACGGTTTGTGTGGATTTGTCTTGACGGGTGGTTGTCGCGTTTTGCGACATGAATCAAATGCAGCTAGAGGATCTTGTCGCTTTTTGCGACATATCGTGAACCGGCACAATCTATTTGCGACACTTCTGCTTCAATTTAAACTTCTTCTGGAAAGCGGGTGTATTTATGTAGTGGGTCGTTTTGTCCAGGAAGAAGTCTACCAGATAAAACTCATTACATAGTGTGTTATTCTGGTGCCAGACCCAGCCCAGCTGGATCACTGCTCTCTGTGTGTCACTTTCACCACACTAAGAGAAAACAGTTGTAGCGATTTGCAATCTGGCCAGTCTAACAAGCCTTACCACAATGGACACCAACACCAGCACCGTTCCCCCAGAACACTACACACCCCAAACCTATGAATTCATGGCCAGGGGGATCCCACCCATTGGCGGCAAACGTGGATTAAAACTGTTGCAAAATGCCAGTGTCGCGACACACACAAAACCCGTCAAAGTTTGCGACATACACAAAACCCGTCAAAGTTCGCGACACACGCATGTCAAAACTTACGACACCGGAGTTACAACACCGGGTCGGCTGGCAGTGATGCGGAATCACCACTGGATTTTCCAATATAAGAAAACCCAATCTCTACTTCTTTCACCAGGGAAAATTTATAGCAAATGTCGGGATTTTTCGTAGCAGCAAGATTGACTCCCAGAGTCGCCAGAACATTCACCAGTTTGAGGTACTATGCCTCCAAATTCCCCGAACACACTGTCATTAACATGCCAGCCCTTTCTCCTACCATGACCCAGGGGAACATCGGGTCGTGGTCCAAGAAGGTTGGTGATCAATTGAGTCCTGGGGAAGCAATTGCCGAAATCGAAACCGACAAGGCATCGATGGATTTTGAATTCCAGGAAGAAGGGTACTTGGCCAAGATTCTTTTGGACGACGGCGCCAAAGATATCCCTGTTGGAAAGCCAATTGCCGTTTACGTCGAAGAAAAAGACGACGTGGCTGCATTTGCGGAATTCACCGCTGAAGATGCTGCCAGTGCCGACCAATCTGCGTCGGGATCTCCAGCACCAGAAGCTGAAGCAGAGCCAGCACCAGAACCAGCAGCAGAATCGGCGCCAGCTTCGACTCCAAGCAAGGCCGCCTCAGCTCCAGCCAAGTCATCGGCACCAGTTTCAGACAGAATCTTTGCTTCTCCATTGGCCAAAACCATTGCTATTGAAAAGGGGATTTCTTTGAAGGGGGTCAAGGGATCAGGACCAAACGGGAGAATTTTGGCTAAAGATATCGAAAACTTGAAGCCAGCGGCCGCTGCTGCTCCAGCTGCTGCTGCCTCGGCATCTGCCACTTTCGAAGACATTCCACTCACACAAATGAGAAAGACTATTGCTTCGAGATTGTTACAATCTACTCAACAATCTCCAACTTACATCATTCAATCGCAAATCTCGGTGTCGAAATTGTTGAAATTGAGACAATCGTTGAACTCGAGCGCCCAAGACAGATACAGATTGTCGGTCAACGATTTGTTGATCAAGGCCATTGCTTTGGCAGCCACGAGAATTCCCGATGTAAATGTAGCATGGTTGGGTGAACAAGGGGTGATCAGAAGATACTCCAACGTTGATGTTTCTGTGGCAGTAGCCACACCAACTGGGTTGATTACGCCAATTGTGTTTGATGCCCACACCAAGCCATTGTCCAAGATTTCTCACGAAGTTAAAGATTTGGGCAAGAGAGCCAAGGTTGGTAAGTTGAACCCAGAAGAATACCAAGGTGGTACCATTTGTATTTCCAACTTGGGAATGAACCACGCTGTTACTGCCTTTACTTCCATTATCAACCCACCACAATCAGCCATCTTTGCTATTGGTACCACCGAGAAGAAGGCTGTTCCATCCAATGCTAACGAAAATGGATTTATCTTTGATGACGTCATGACGATTACTGGTACTTTTGACCACAGAACCATCGACGGTGCCTTGGGTGGTGAATACATGAAAGAATTGAAGAGAATTGTTGAAAACCCATTAGAAATGTTAGTTTGAGGTGTCGACACTTTAGGATTACGTATCTATTCAAACAAGAACCACGAGTTCACATCACTACGAATTTTCCATCTAATAAATTCGCCTTGTAAATCTAGATAAATATATACTGAAACAAGACACGGTGTAGGCGGGAAGTAGGGGTTTGAGGTACAGTAGAAGTAGGTCGTTGAAAAGATAGGTCGTTGAAGAGATAGGTCTTTGAAGAGATAGGGCGACGGGAAGAGATATGTGGAGCTGCTTTAACCAGAGTCACCAGTGAGCGATGTCTTTGCCTAACGTAGTCGGTGTAATTTGGGTGGGTACTCAGCCGGCACCGCGCGCTACTCGCGGTGAGTCTACTGCCAATGGGCCCAGGAGCCCCCGCCACGGGCGGCCACGATCCACATGGTAGCGCCAACACAAATTTCACCACTACATCAACCACTACGCAAACACAAAGTAAACAACCACCCTTTACCCACAATGACAGTGAAAAACGTATACATAGCGAGACACGGGTACCGGTGGAACTGGATGCCCAAGCCACACCCACCAAACCCCACGGGAATCAACTCCGACCCACCATTGGCCCCCCATGGAGTAGAGCAAGCCCACGAATTAGCCAACTACTTGGCCACCCTAGACGAAAACGAAAGACCACAGTTTATTTTATCCAGTCCATTTTACCGATGTGTTGAAACCGGAAAACCAATCGCGGAAAAATTCGATTTACCGATCGTTTTAGAACGAGGGGTTGGTGAGTACTACAAGCACGGAAGACGAGTTATACCGGAGCCAGCCAATTATGACACATTACAAAAGTTTTTTCCTAAAGTTTTATCGAACGAGAAGGAATGGAACAGAGACACGACAGTGGGGGTGATTCCGAGCTTAGAGGGAGAATCACCAGAAGAGATCTTTGACCGATGCGATACTTTTTGGGGGAAATTTTTCCCAGTGTTTGAGAAAAAGTATCCCAATGTAGAGAACATTCTTATCATCACGCACGCCGCGACGAAGATTGCTCTAGGAATGGCGCTTTTGCGGAAGGAGTCGGTGTACGATTATGTCGATAGCACGAAAAAAACGATTTTACGGGCAGGAGCAGCGTCGTTGTCGAAGTACGTCAGGGCCGACGACGAATGGAAGTTGGTAATGAATGGGAATACGGACTTTCTTGCTAAAGGGGAGGAGATGAACTGGAATTTCCATTCTGGGTTTGAAGCTGGTTCTGACGAGGACGTCAAGCACCAACGAGAATTGGCCGAGAAAGCAGCACGGGCTAAGGAGTCTAGTGGAGACGGTGTGGGAGGTTCTGGAGGTTCTGCTACCAACGATGATGATTTTGAAGTAAGTAAATTATAATTAGACAGCCTCTGATACATGGGTTCGCAGGTACGTTTATTGATGGTACCACTATAGTCAATAAACTACGCAAGTTTTCCATCACCAGTAGGGTTGAATTACCGAGTCATACTAACCGCAATGGGAGTTCTACGTAACGGTAGACATACCGAATATCGGTAAAAATTTCGAGGAAACCTCGGAGGGTGGTACCAAAGTCCATTACATCAACCCTTCAGCTCAGTTCCAAATTACCGAATTGAACAATAGAAACCCCTTGATCAAGTTGTCCAATAGTTCGACAGTAACAACACAAAACGACATCAACAATATCAACGTCATAGACGGAAAGATTTACCAAACGTCGTGGAAGAAGTTAGTAGGAACCGACCTAATATTTGATGAATATGGTGAACTCATAGGGAAAGTAAATGAGCATTTGACGGTTGACGAGAACGTCAAGTTTGAAGCAAAGGAAGACGACGACGAAGAGGATAATGAAGATAGCAAAGGAGACTCTCAAACTACGTTTTTGAAGAAGGCACTTAAAGTAGCCGGGGCAAAGCAGGCTTCGTAATGGCGTGGAACTAGAAGGTGATTACTTGATATTTAATATACACTTGTAAAAGTAGAACGTGTGAATAGAATGTAGTATACAATATTGAAGGATCAAATGAATGCGGTGCAAAAACGGTTTAGTTCCTATTCAGTGAATCGTGGGCACAAAGATAGTTTAATCTATAATTAACAAAAAAAAAAATAAATCTTATCGACTCGGTGAAATTGAACGTTCTATCAAAGGAAGCGTGGTACAACAATGTCTCGTGCACCAGTGATTGTGTCTAGTTCTTGGAGATGATTATTTTTTGAATTCGGTCCATGAACAGTTGGATACTGGCATCGTCCGTTAATACGTCCAACGAATGTCCAATTACATGACGATGGGCTGGATTGGCGTAACTCGTGGAAGGATTCAATTTGGCCATTAAAAATCTCGCTTGTGATCCACCTTCATCACAGTCAATGAACCGTGGTAATGGGAACCTATCAATTAAAATTTCCATGGCTTCTTTCTTTGGTGCTTCCAAAAATGTCTTGAAATACTCATATTCTTCCTGTTCATGGTACCCAGCTTTTCTCCACTCACTGATCTGTTTCCCGTGCCAAATTAAGATTTGGAAAAACGTATCTAGCAATAAAATCTTTGATGAGCCCAAAGATAACGAGTCCAAAAGTACTGGTTCTGGCTCTTTTTCAAAGGTGTTAATATCGTAACTTAGTAAAGTTGGCTGGATCATAATTAACGTCGATGTGAGTTCTTCATGCATGAATATATGACGAATGTACGACGATTCATCGGGGGAGTTGTTGAATACGTTTATGAATGGTGATCTTCTGAGATGGTATATGAATTGGGGGAACATGGCGTAACTTGCTGATAACGCAAATGACTCCAATACACCTGGCTGAAACAGGGCAAACCGGGAACAATAGTCGATCAATTGCTTATCAATCTGCTTGAGTACTGTGCTTTGATTGATTGCTGACACCTTGGAACTAGGGTTTGGTTGCAATTTTGTGATGGCATCTCTTGCAGTTAACACCAAAGCTGCTTCCTGGTCAAATCCGTGCTCAATATTCATATCGGAATCAGCAATAATATTAATTGGTACTGTGGTGACTCGTAATCTCAATTCTCCGTTGGCGTGCTGGTAGTGGAAGATGAATTGAATGTAGGTGAAATTCGTTCTGGAATCGAGTTTTTCGAAATAGATCGCATACGTTGACTGTGGGTTTACATTGCACAATTTCCACGAATTTGTGTTTCCTTCTCCTACAACGTTGTTCGACACCAAATGTTGGTGTTCTTTCTTTACTGGCAAACCAGAAGCATTACCAATAAGACCATGGATTTTGAGATCTGGTGCCACTCTTACTTCCAATGTTGCGTTGAAACCCATCTCCAAATACTCTCCTTGGTCATCATCGCATTTCTTGAAGAACTTCACGAACGATTGCTTGAAAATCGCCGTGTTGAACGAATCAGCCATGACAATAGAACCACCGGTTTTAAAACAGATTTCGTCCATCTCATAAAGCCCCACCTGGTTATAACTCCCAATAAACAAATTACACGAAAGACCACTGGCTACAAAGTTCTTGGTGACCTTGTGGTAGAATTTCTTCGCCTCAGTGAACAACGCATGATGCGACAACGGGTTTTGCACCGAATTGTTCACCTTGTCCAAATCGTGGTGCGATCTGAGCACATCTTTCAATTCTGGACCCACAATTCTCCCTGGCCCGTATGTGGTGGCCCCGGCAATAAAACAGAGCAAATGGCACCCGGTAGAATGTGCTGACGAAGCCGACCCCAAAATCGACTGGAGAAGCAAACTAGCAATGTTCAACGCCGACCCCGTGCATCTCAACGACCGTTCTTTTTCCGAATGAGGAAATCGATTTGTAACCAAATTCTCAATGATGTTTGTCAACTGGTATTCCACCACGTTCACCGGCTGCAAGATCTGATCGCTGAATCTCGACGACGACGACTTTAACCCGGAAAACCCTAGCGATTTCTGGATGTGCTCCAAAGTGTATTCTTTTTCCCCATTGAAAATCCACATCTTCTGGGTCGTAGACACCAAATTATGGATCTGGACATGTTTCCCGTACGAAATAAACCCCACCAATGCGTTTTCAGGAAGCAAGCTCAATGATAACACCAACGAGTCCTTCAATGCCGTGTAGGCATCATCGTCCTCCTCTTCAAAACAGGTGTCGACTAAAAACACAAAAATCGGTGGTAACGCCGCATTACGTCCGGTGGAGTATTCTACCGTGGTTGCTTGCACCGGTGGTACCGTTAGTCTGTTGGTGAAGTTACACATGTGACAGGTCCAGAGATCGGCACTGGACTGGCTAAAACAGTTCATAATAGCACGACACTGGCGACAGACCACTAGTTCCGACTGGTCTGCCACGGCAATGTCCGATTTGTTGTTCAATGGCGTGTATAGCGCTCCCATTGGGATGACGTTTCTTTCGTGCTGAAGCTTGGATTTGGGCAAGTAGTTCCACGACACCCGGACGCCGTCGGCATCTTCTTTTGCTTCGAAATCCATAATGTCGAGGTGTATATCGTTGTATATGGCCAGTTAAAACGGCGGTAAACGGGGTGGATTTGGAGTTGTAGGGAAAAGATTTAAATGGGATTGTGATCTGGAAATTTTTCGTGGATTTGAGGGTGGTGAAGATCACCAGATTTTGGCGGGGGAAAACCGGGGTTTTTTGTTAGGCAATGTAGCTCGGAAATGCAATATACGTAAACAGGGAGGTGGAATTGATGGGGCTTCCATTTTTCCCGGCTTGAAATCCACGGTTTTCACGTACATTTCCAGTTTCTGGTCAGGAGGGGCGCCAAACTCGCTGAAAAAAAGACCCCCGCTAGTCTGAGAGTCCTCCGATACGTATATGGTGTTGCCACACCATTGTACACTAGTAAAAATTCCGTTAAATCGCCAAATCAGTGTTCAAGACCCAGTGAAAAATTCCACGAGCAAAAAATCGCTAGCCATTACAACACCACCATGAGACGAATACTACCTCGTTCTGCGCGGTTTGCCCGACTTTACACCACCGCAGCCGACGAGTCTGCTCGAGTAGACTACGAGGCTCGAAAGCTGGTGATTTCCCGCGACACCGGCCGCTATTACCCATCAGTTTCTACCACCAGAGACCACAATGCCACCGTCGTAAGAATCGACCAGTTTAATCGCCAATTCGCCAGCACAGACTACCGGAAATTGTCTCGTAATATGGATACCACGAATCTCGTGACGGTGGAAGGAAGAATCGAGTCGATCAGAAAGTCCGGTCGTGGTATGTACTTCATTGATGTAGTTCAAGATGGGTGCAAATTACAGCTAGTAGTGAATAACAAGCTCATGGGGCTTTCGAAAGATGAATTCGACGACATTCATCTGTTCTTTAGAAAAGGTGACTTGGTGAGCACCAAAGGATACCCTGGAGTTACAAATGTAGGTGAGTTATCGTTGAAGCTTTCAAGTCCAATCGTGGTGTTAAGTCCTCGATTGTGTCAGGTGCCAAACAAGCTCAGCGACAAGAGAATCATAAATAGTAATCGAGTAATGAACTACTTGGTCAATCCGACGTCGAAGGACCCGGTTATTGCTAAGTCCAAGATTATTCAGGCGATAAGAAACTTCTTGCTTGAGAAGCAGTTTTTAGAGGTGACAACGCCGATTCTCGCCGGCAGTGGTACGGGAGCTAATGCTCGGCCCTTCGTTACGCAATTCCACGGCAGTGGTGTTCATTTGCGAGTGGCACCGGAGCTTTGGTTGAAGAAAATGGTTATTGGTGGGTTCGAGAAGATTTTTGAAATAGGACAGAACTTCAGAAATGAAGGTGTAGACGCCACTCACAACCCGGAATTCACCAGTTGTGAGTTCTACCAGACGTACACAAGCTTGGACCAGCTTATGGAATTGACAGAGGAGATGTTCAGCAAGGTTCATAGCGACTTATCGTCTTCGTTTTATCTAGACCATTTAAGTTGTTTCCAGGATAAGTACCCGAAGTTCGAGTTCATTCCTACTTTGGAGGAGAAGACTGGCCACAAGTTGCCAGCGACTATCAACTCGGAAACATTGCAGCAGTACTACCGAGATATTGGCGTAGAGATTCCTGAAAACAAATCGGCTTCTAGTCTCTTAGATAACTTGTCTGGGATGTATTTGGAGTCGATAAGTGAGGAAATTGAGTATGCAAATACTCCAGTATTCATCTACAACCAGCCAGAGGTTCTCAGCCCGCTAGCAAAGTCTGCTAAGAAAGATTACAACGGTAGAGAGTATGCTATTTCGAGACGGTTTGAGTTGTTCATTAATGGGAAGGAGTATGTGAATGCCTACGAGGAAGAAAATGACCCTGCGGTTCAACTCAAGAAGTTCAATGAACAACAACAGGCCAAAACAGACTTTAATGACGCCGAGTCTTTGGTTCCAGACTGGCAATTCGTGTCTGTGATGGAATATGGGTTACCACCTACCGGAGGATGGGGGTGTGGTATCGACCGGTTAGCAATGTTGTTTAGTGGAGCCGATAGAATTGATGAGGTGTTGCCATTTGGAAACCTCCGTGATGTCCAGAAGCAGTGAAGTAGAGACTTTGAGCATGAAGTATATTGAATCAATGGAAATCTACTAAAGTTGGACGGTTAAGAAAAGCTACCGCTTATAAATAATTTCCACGCATTAAACATAGTCAAAAAGGGCCAATTGATGTGTGGCACCTCTTGTACAAAGAAATTCATGTCAATAGAGACATTGCAAATACGATATATCACCAAGAACTTGAAAAATTGTAAATTGTAAAACCAAAAGAGAATTGTAGCATCCGAATATTACAGCCTGTTTGTAGAAGAGGACAGAGTTGTAATGTATATTTCCGACAAAACAGTACTCTTTGGGGTTTCTTTGAGTTCAAAGTTAAGCAAGACTTTCAATGTATCGACAGAAACATTACGAACATCTAAAAGGGGAATGAACAACGGATTGATATTGTTTATGCTTGATTGTTTAGGCCCCTAATACGAATATCTTGCACCATTGCTCCTCTGTAGATATCAATTTATTTACAAGAGGAAGAGAGTACTTCCATTCGGCATTTATAGCAGAATTACGAGTTACAGAATTAACAGTACAGCCTCACGGTATCTTAAGACAGTCTCGTAGCATCCAGCTGCGTGACGCAGGGCATCAGGGCCACCACAAGATGTAGATGCACATTCGTTGCACAGCCGTGCGTGTTGCACACGGCTAATTTTATGAGAACTTCAGAAATACGCCGTGTATTTGCTTCAGCATATTACATGCTATTCTTGTGGTCTACGCTCACAGTTGTCGTATTCCGTGGTACGCTTCCACGGAACTGCCTTGTCACCATTTCGTCCATTATGGCAACCAAGCAGTAGCCAGTTTAAGCCACTGCTGGTCTAGTAGTACACAGAAAATTTAACCAGTTGAGCATTGGAGATGAACGTATCTTCGTCCTTTGGGCCTGTAGCAGCTAGCACCAAGTCGTCAGGGTCTAAGCTTGAAGATCATTTCCTAGACTAGAACGGTACCTCATCTCAAGACTGTATATTACCTTATCAATGTCGCTAAATGTCTGTTTCTGCATAACAGAAGCATACAAAATTGGAAATTTCCTGTTTGAGAAAATAAACAAAAAATGTAAGAACCCTGAACGCGTTAGTTTAGGCAAATCCACCACACAATGTGCTTCCATGTCAATCAACTCTCAACAAGTTCCACATTGGTGAGAGCATCTCTGTATTACCCTGTACTGCCACAATTCCACGGTTCATTATTTCACTACGACAGACTGTCCGTACGTCCTGCACTGTTCTGTAGGTTCCTGCCAAAGGTTCGTTTATGACAAAGCAGCTTCGTCTCATATTGTCATCAGGCTGTGTAACAGCGTCTCAGGGCGCCACACCGCCAGGAACCACTTTTGGTATCAAATGCTCTGTTTCTGTCGTTCATGGATTTCCGTAGTGGGAATGCAATATGATGTACCATACACTGGGTAGCCAAACTAAAACCACGGCTAACTGACACGATCCAACGTTGCACCAAAGTTTAGTGAACTCTTCGTGCCAACGTCATAGTGTTATGGCGGAATTTCACAGCGTCAACAACGCACCATAACGACACCAGTATCCTGTATTTCGTGTAAAGCCAGCTAATACAGGAAGTGGGTGTTTGTATCGAACGCGGTAAAAGTTTCTGGTGTGTGCGTGTTCTTGCATTCATCTTCGTCATTGCATCGTAGTACTGTATGGGTTGAGATTGTACGTACACTATGTCCGTTATGACCTCTGACTTGCCATAAAGGCTGAGTTTCCTGGGGCCCACGGCAAGGTACCAAGGTACATGCGTGCTCCCAGCATTGCCTGGTGCAATTACCACCAATAGACTGCATCGCTTACTGGCATCCTGTCTTGGGTACCACCTACCGTATGTCGCAAGTGTCTGTGGTGGTGCCTTTCTTTCTCACCAAATACCAGTGATCTGCAATTACGTAACCGGTTGGCTACTTTTGTGGTGCTTTGTGTTACACTTCCCAATAGAGCTATTTTGTCCATACTCGATTAGCCTCGCTGTTCTCGTTATCCATCGCCCGTGTAACCAAAACCACCACCCAGCGTGGCTCTCGTCTTCTATCCCCCTACTGTGACGTAATATGTCTTCGAAGCTCGCACTATGATGTGCGCTATGATGTGCGCTCATTTCTATATTTAACCACTTTCGTACCGTGCATAACAAAAGGTAATAAATCCGCTACCGTCGGCCAAACAGTTCACACGCCGACACCCACGAAACAAGCACCCCAAACAGATGGGGTCCACGCGTTGCACCTAAGCCGTCCACGCCCAGAATTCACCCAGTATTTATGTGTAAATCGTAAATACCACGTATACCCGCAATGTGTAGTGAAAACTCACAAACCTCGCTTTGTGCGTGTGAATAATCGTCCGCCCGAATTGGTGGTTTTACGACGTAATATTTATTGTTTTTTTCTCGACTTGGAACACTATTGTTTGATTACGGCGCATAGTCGCACTGGTGTACTTTAGTTAGCTTGTGTTGTTGTAAGTGATTTGTATCGTTTTCTTCTGGTGTGTTTATCGTTACTATGAGGAAAATATGGAATCTCTCCACGCGAGACAAACGCCAAAGCTTCGTTGCTGACGAAGGGTTGGTCCAGCCTGAATACGACTCCAATGTCGTCAAATCCGGCTGGTGTAACACTATCATCAATAATGAAGTTGTTGACGGAAACTTCAAGTTGTCGAAAGTGGAGTTGAAAGGGTCCCACTTGTATATTTACAAGCACCCCACCATCACCAAGTTTACTCTACTGTCGACGGAGGAGCCCAAGGCCAGCGATGTCGCGTCATCCGACCCAGCTGCTACTCTTGTCGACCGTGCCTCGATTATTGGTGATGCTTCTACTTCCGAAACCAACGTTCCCATCGACCCCAGGTCTCCAGACCTCCCAGTGGATAGATCGGTGGATATGGCTGCGTTCAAGAACCTCAATAACAGCTCGTCGTTGCTGGTGGACCAGCAATCGATCCATTCGCTGAAGACGTCGCCCGTGGTGGCGGAACAGGCCATTGTTCACCACGGGGGTGGGATCCATCCCCAGTTGAACTACGACTTTAATACTAATAAATTCCTCGATAATGACGTGGCACTCGAGCCATTGGTTCATTTCATTCTATTCCACGAAAATACCAATGTCATCTTCCCGTTGATCAATATCCTCCCTGTTCTCCCCAATTTTTCAAAGTCATTGCTGTTGGTCCAACAGTACTTGAATGATCCCCAATCGTCACCATACATTGTAGAAATTACCGACCGAGTACTCCTTCTTTTGAACAATATCCAGTCAAACTTTATGGGGTTTTTATTGAAGAACGATGTTGCCCCAGAAGTTGTAAAAATCATTGAAATATTGACAAGAACGTTGGACGATCCAAATCGCTTGGAAAAGTTGAAAGAGTTTAAACAGAAAATGATGTATAAACAACAAGAGCTTTTGGGTTTAGTAACAATCCATAATAACAACATTGACCCAGTTATCAACCCATTCGTCGATTTGAACTCGTTGATGTTCATGAAATGTAATTTATTCAAATTGACAGATACCATTTCCCTCATTGATCAAAAAGTGTTTCAAAAATGGAACTCCAATATCGATAAATCATTATTGCTATTGACTAGTATTAATGACCCATTGTACAAGAAAAATCCATTGATTTTCAACAATGACATTCACATTCATTATTTGGCGAGATTGCTCATTAATCATTTGTTTGTAGAAACATCTTCCAATCTCGAAAGAAAGGCCCGGTTGCTTGAAAAATGGATTGATCTTGGCTGCTTGCTTGACAAGCAAGGTAATATGAGTTCGTGGTTGGGTATATCGTCTATGATTCTTTCACAACCAGTATTGAGATTACATAAAATTTGGAGTTTGGTATCTTCTGATTACATCAAACTACTCAAAAATGATTGGTCTCCAGTGTTATTCGAATTGGATAGAAGACACATGGCCAATAATGAAAATAGAAAGGAAGATGATTCCAACGACAAACCAAGCATTGCAAATAATGGCACCCATACAATTCGTGATTCCTACCATATAATGGCTCCAAGAGGGTTAGGTAAGATTTATTCAAAGGAAAGCGTTATACCGTATTTTGGTGATCTTGTTATCAACAACGAAAGCATCAATATTAACGAAATGTCTTCTGTTTGGAAACGAATAAATTATTCATTCAGCCGTTGGAATGAATACCTACAAGATTTGCAAAATTACACTGATATTATCGCTTATAATAAGGACGTGCTTTCGAGATATGACTCCATGGGTTTTATATTTTCCAATGAGTCGTTAAATCAAGTATTATATACGGGAAATGATGCCAATGAAAGTCTACGATTCGAACATGATCAAAGAGAAAATTACGAAAAAGCATCGGCAGAGTCATTAGCTGACTTGGAGCATAAATTGATCAAATTGATTGAAATTAATTGTGAATCAATCAACCTCGAAAAAATCATGAAGCTTTCTTTGGCATTGGAACCAGATTTACCGGAGGCTTATTTAAGATCACCAACACCAGCACCATCGTCAAATAGTGGTATGCAATCATCTGCAACCTCCATTACTCTTCATACAAATAACTCAACCTCAAGTGTCCTGACCTTATCAAATGATGATCCCTTAAACAAGTTGCCGACTTTCAATAATAGATACTTCAAGCTTAACCTTGGGAAGTATGATGAATTGACAACAAACTATAATCACCAGCACGATGACCCTGTGTTTAGAATTGATGATTTCGTTACTGATAATGAATCAGTTCCAGGATCGATTCTAGATGAAGTTGAACCAGTTGTCGACGATGATGATGGATTAGGAATTGATGTTGATGATATTTTGAATTCCGAAAAGTTTATAAATTTCAGTCTAAAGTCAGACGATGCTAACAGGTTGTCAGATATTACTTCAAAATCATCACCTTTTAGATATATTCCAAAATATGCATCAATTGATAAATTAATAGATTTATTATTAATCGATGCTCGGTATTTTGAAGAAGGTATTCAACTTGACTTGACAGAATATAGATTTGTGTTTTTGTTGAATTATAATTCTTTCATTACTACGAAGGATTTGTTGGACAAACTCGCTTATCGTTTCGTTAATTCAGGAAATGCAGTAATTTCCATCATGAAGAAAAATTGTCAAGCATACAATGTTGATCATCTGGAATTTCCAAATTGGAAATTGGATACTTCAGTTAATTTGAAAGAACTTGGCCAAATCAATTATGAACTTTTGCTAAAAATTCAAACTAATATCTTGAAAGTTTTAATCGCGTTAGTGAACAATTTTTATGCCAACTTTTCACTTGATTTGACGAATAAGTCAATTTTAATCAAACTCTTGAAATTGTTTTCAAATGAAATTTTACAATGGTACAACAGTAACAAAATTGTCCCCAGTTTAGAAAAGTCATTTGAAAATTTGGTTACCTACTATAAGAAGTTGAAAAAGTTGTTTGTCAAGAAGTCGTATCGTCCAATTGAGATCAACAAGTTTGATGAATACTTGATCAATGAATTTAAATTCAACAATAGCTTGCATGAAGTTCCTATCAATAGAAATTTACCAAGCCATAAAAACGTGGTAAAAATCGAGAAGTTCTTGATGAAATTCAATAAACTTCTCACGATTTTTTATAAAGGTATTAAACCAGAAGATTGGATAAAGATTTTCAAATTGATGGAATCACTTTTTGAACAGAAAAAAATGTTTGAATTCAATTTACAAAGAGCATCTACTCCCGATGAGTATTTAATAATTTCCAATGTATTCCAATATTTTGAATCTTTGGTTGATCCACAAGAGAAACAATTAATCTTGAAAAAATTTCCGTTGGTATTCCGAAAGTTATTTAAATTATATTTCAAGTTTAAGTCGTATCTTTTCATCCAGTTGACAGACGTCAACATTACGAGTGATGAAAGATTAGATAGAATGAAGACTTTACTTTCGATGATCAAAATCTCGAGAATCAAAATGAGTGACAATTTGTTTGTGTTTGAATCAGCAGAGCGGGACATGACTATTCCATCATGTATTGAAACAGCTGTTACTAATGTTATTTACTCTCCAGAATCAAGATCTTACAGTGAATTATGGGTTCGAGCAGCGACTTCTTTCTCTAGTGGGCCTGTCTCAATTCCACAAATCACTGATTTAGACACCTTATTGCCACCTAATTTGAACTCAAATGATTTGCAATCAATGGAACCATTACTACCATGCTTTGGTTGGATCATTGAGAATTTGATTGAGACCAACAAATGCCCATCATTTTCCAAACCGGGCATTATCAATTTCAATAAAAGATATTTAATTTTCAAATTGATTAAGGAACTTGTTGTTGAAGATATAGAACCAAGTGATTCCAATATTCACCCACCATCTCATGCATCTTCGTCAAATTACGAGTATCATGAACCACATGAGTTTGAGTTTTTGTTAAAATTGGATGATACATTACTCGAAAAGAACTCAAACTTTTTTGAGTCCGCAGATCAAAATACGGTATTGTTCCATCAAATATTGCAAGAACAACACCAAATATTGATTAATGACAATAAGAAAAAGAGCGCAAACGAGTCGTTATCTGTGGTGACGACAATCAATCCATTGAACAAGAAAAATTCCAACACGCTGTTAAGAAGACAAACTTTAGCTTATAAAACTAATTCGGCATCAAGATTCAAGATTGCTGGATTATTTGGTAAGGCGAGACCGTTTTCTGTTAATGGATCTACAATGCAACTTTCTAATAGTATTGCATCGGTTTCGGATAATGTCATTCAAGAAAATGAATTACCAGATGTTCACCAAGTTTCAGAATTGAAACAAAAACCATCAGCAGTTCTTGCATTGAAAAACAAGAAAATCTTTTTGGTTTATCTTCTTCCACTTTGTTTCAAAATCGATACTGATTCGGGAGATGAGTATGTGTTCCAAGCCAGAAATGAGGCTGACCTTAGTGATTGGCTTGCCAAATTGAACTTTGCAAACAGGCATTGGTACTTTTCAAGAACATTAAATTTGAAGACACCTAGTTACCACTTGACGTTTGGTGTTCCAATCAGTTTGGTTTGTAATAGAGAACATTCATCATGCCCAGTGATCTTGGCATCATTATTCCAAAAAATTGAGGCTGATTGGATCAATGAGGTGGGTATTTACAGAATATCTTCATCTGTATCTGAACTTAACAGTGCAAAAGCAATCATTGATAAAACTGGTACACTCAAATTAAATGACAGAGACTACGATGTACATGTCTTGACCAGTATTGTCAAGTCATATTTTAGGGAGTTACCAGATGCCTTACTTACCGATGAAGTAATCGAAGCGTTATTTGATGTCAAGAGAAAAGACGACAATTCAGGTTTTGCCAAGTCGGAAGATTTGGATGCATATTACCAAGCGTTAAAAATGCTTCCAAAATATAATTATAATGTCTTAAAGGCGTTGCTACTTCACTTAGATAAGATTAGAGCTGCCTCAGACACAAACAAGATGACGGTTTCGAATTTAGCTACTGTTATCGGTCCTGCGTTGACGGAGGCATCATCCTTAGATTCGTTAATCAATAAGTTTGGGTTTATAAACAAGATATTAGAGAAATTGATTAGTGAAGCTATCTGGATATACGCACGGGAAGATGCTGAACAATGACGGATGTGTGAAAATAATGAAAATGAATAAACGAGTATAGTGAGTTAATGCAAATTTTTACGATTGTCCCCCGCTGGTGCAGTAAGGTAGTACCGATTTTTTACTTCTTCATAAGCAAACATAATATTTCAAGGTATCTAAATAATCTTTAACTAAGCGACTTCGAACAGTGGTTTACCGAAATCAGGAGTTCCTCCTAAAGTACCAAAAATGTCACCTACATAGTTCTTTGATTTGTATTTGGTACCTGATTCGTAAACTGAGTGCCAGTTTTGCAAGATATCGTGAATCAAAGGTTGACCAGCATTGACCAAATTATCAAAAGCAGCACCTGCACCACCTTGACTAGTGTTAGTGAAGAAACCGTAAGTGTTGTTTTTCAAACTTGGTGGTGGTCTGGCGAAATCAGAGATTGTTCTCATGACGACAATTCTGTCGAAATCGATCAAACCATGTTTTTGAGCTCTAGTAAATGCTTCCAATGAGGCGTTATCTTCTTGAGCTGTAGAACAGTAGGTAGCACTGCCATTTGTCAATAACTTGGTGTAATTGGCAAAGTAATCACCCAAGGCATTACCGGTGAAATAATTGTCACTAGTTAACGAATCACATTTGTATACTGATGGTAATTCTTGAGCCACTTTGAAATCGTACAAGGCTCTGAATTTAGCGTTTGCTTCGGTACCGTTGTTCAATGGAACCTTCTTTGCCAATTCAGCTGCTCTATCACGCAATTTCTCGTTAACTTCAAACACTTCGGTACCGTAAACATTTTGGGGGTAGGTGGTTTGGTTTTTGGTTCCGTAAGCAAAATACCCCGTAGTCCAGTTTGGATTAGTATTGTGGTAGTCGGTGTAATCAATTTGGTATTCCAAGCCTACTTGAACGGCGTATTTGGCAAAAGTAACCCCACCGATGGTGGTGTATTGAGGCTCACCTCCAGCGATACCAGCAATCAAGAAGTAAGTCTTGGACAAGTCAAATAATGGTGATAAAGTTAATGCGGTAATAGAAGCAGCAGCATTGATTTCTCCTTCACCAGTAGTGACCTGGCAGATGGTGTAATTAGTGGTACAGTGGATGGTTGGATAGACTGGTGACAAACCAGGAATAGTGATGTTCTGGGTAAAGTCCAACGCTTTTAACCAAGGGTCTCTCTCTGGACCAAACATCGACACCACAAACGCCTTTGGTTGCCAAACGGCGTAGGGCTTACCGTACGACGTCTCAATGTTGTTGGTGGAGGTTGAGTTCACCTCACTAGCCAACTTCGTGGTGTTGACTTCCCTGACATGAAGGGGAAAAGCCAATGCAACGTTCAAAAGACAAAACGACAAAAGTGTCTGGAAAAGCATTATTGATCAAAAGACACAGCTGGGGAGTCCATTTGAGTCCTCTGTTTGGCCCATTTCCACTGATTTATATAGTTTTCAGAGAAACCCACCGATTGCGATTTGCATAAGGTGCTAGATAATTACCCCAAAAGATCGACTTTATGTCCCAATCAAGACGTACTGTACATGTCCCAAAATCGTTATCTGTCAAGGAAAAAATAGAAGCAGAATCTTCCGCGGCGTGGAATGAAGTGCCAGTTGGTAGCAGTGCGAGGCCAGTATCGTGGTGAGAAATCGGTGTGGTTGGGTCAACTTTATTGATGGAACAACGTAAAATTGCGATGATGAGCCTTAGGCTCTTTTGTTTCGGTGGCTTTGATTGAAGAATTTTCCCGAGTGTACCTGATGACATACATTGTTTTGTTCCGGGATTTTGTTACCGATGATACGAGATTGCGCTTAGTTCTCCGGACAGTACGGTATTGCCTGTTGGGGAAATATCCAAACTGGTTTGTTTGTTGCCAAACGCTGTTTCGGGAATGTCATCGAGAGCCGTACCAAAATGAAGTATCTGCACCTTTCATGCACCATGTCAATAATTATTACTGGCTCAGATTGGGAAGTGAAAGAACCATTGAATTTGATGCCCCTATAACGACGACTCTAGAGAGCAATCGGCGTGGCAAAGGGATAGATGTAAGCGGATCCCTCGGTACGGTCATCCTGGAACTGATTGGTGAAACGGTGAAATGCAGGCAACCTAGACTTAATGCAGTGTGAAGTATACTGGAAGGAGAAGTTGGCTATTGCGGCAGCATTCAAACGGGGTTAGACGGTGTAGACGACCAGGCGTACGAGCATTGGTGTGGAAAGGTGCAGCGATGGGCTAACTG
>ERZ778017.670-NODE-670-length-43217-cov-7.106529_pt1 | contig 43217 bp, 27 predicted proteins | sample MGYA00375747_ERZ778017 | MGnify/ENA primary metagenome ERZ778017 (study PRJEB29350, sample SAMN05509838) | bioreactor metagenome | biome: bioreactor; material: wastewater | place: South Africa: University of Cape Town | collected 2014-03-17 ...
ACTTTATCAAAACTAAAGGGCAGTTAAACTCACCAATTAAAATGGCATACCTTACAGTAGTAGAACAGCAATTGAGTGCGTATGTGAGCCATATTAATCAACTTTTTACAACTACACCATCGAGTTTAATCTTCGTTTACAACTCAGTCTTTGAATGGATCTACAGTTTGCGTCTATTGTACTACTTGGTACAACAATTGTCGTCAAACGGGTATGATTTTTTGGCGCAAGTTTATGACTTGACAAAATTTGGTGATCTAAGGATAAAGAGCTTGAGCACAGATATTGTACAAACAATCGGTCGTCCGTACTATGAAATTTTCGAGCACTGGATTATACGGGGAGAATTAATAGACGAGTCTAATGAATATTTCATACGGTTTGAAAAGACCAACAATTTCAATGATATTATAAAGTATGACCCTGAAAAAGTGCCAATATTCCTACCACAATCATTGGGAACTAAAATTTATCAAATTGGGAAAATGCTCATTTTCTTAGGCAAATATTGTAAAGAATTACGATGGATTGAAAATTATTCAAACAAATATTCCAATATAATATATCGATTGAATAATGGTACTCAATCGATGTCAATCAATGAAATTAGTCAACTAATTAATTTACAGTATGATGAATTATTAAAACACTTGACAACAATAATTCATGGAAAACCTAACGAACTCATTCAACATTTAGAAAATTTCAAGAAATTTTATTTCATGGAGAATAACGACTTTTTCGAAACTGTAATTAGTAGTGGGCAGGAATTATTTAACGAATCTTCCACTAATATATCATCCAATCAATTATCAAAATTGTTATCAGATTCTATTGCATTTACATCATCAAAAAATAATCCTTACAACTTCCGATTGGATGCAAGAGTTTTAGACCCCATACATGGGAACTTGGGATGGGATGTGTTTACCATTGAGTACAGAATAGATGATTTACCCATACAGTACTTGATGCATTCTCAAATGATGCAATACCTCAAGATGTTTAATTTTCTCTGGAAAGTCAAGCAGTTGCACTTTTTATTGCATCAGAATTTTCAAGTTGCAAACAATATTCGAAAAGTGGAACTTCACCAAGTGCAGAAAACATGGGTTAAAAATAAATGGAGCGGTGAAAAAAGTGCACGTTTCAAAAAGATCAGATGGGTGGTCAAATCTTTTAACACAATCAGCATTATTCGGTTTCAGTTGAATAATTTCATCAATGCGTTGACCAAACATTTGTCCTTTGATGTTATTGAAAGTAACTACCAAACAAACATCCTAGGTAAATTCTACAAGTCAATTAACCAGGAACCCGAATTAGCCAATATCAATCCGGAGTTCATCAAACAATTGACCACACATTCGGACACTTTCGAATCAACGGAAGTTACCCCACAAAATATCAAAGAACTCACAATCGATGAGTTGATCCATATACACGAAACGTATTTGAGTAGCATTACCAAGAGTAAAATATTCAGTGATGTGGATGAAGGGAAGTTTACTGGGTTAACGTATTCGAGTCAAGTTTTCTCGTTACTAGAGTTAGTATTCCAGTTTATCAAGAGCAGCGAAGAGTACTATCATTTGATTATAAACTACATGTTGGTGCTCAACATTGACGAACAAGCAATGGACATGGACCAAGACATTGTGTTATTGGAAAGAAGCTTGAATACGATCTTCAAGAAGATCCACAATGAGATCTACCAATCGAATTTCCAATACCAGTTAAATCAGTTTGTTAAAGATATGCGAGGTGATTTTGAGTTGCGTGAGGTGAGTAAAATATTCTCCTAACTGCATAAATTCGAAAATCTGGAGTTTAAGAGTTATAAGAAAATATGAGCCTCAATATGAAGGGGATGCACAATTACGAAACGTAAATACGGAACTATAGCCGACCATTTATGGCCAACCACCGGTACCGTGGACCAATGAACTACTAACAATCCATAATCAGCACTAGCCACGATTCTTGTCAAGCTTTCTGACAACTCAGACCCGAATAATACTGTCAATGTGGTTGCAACTGCAGGGAACCGATAAAAATATCCAACCTCGGTTTTAGAAGGACCACCGACAATAAAACGTACACGATTAAAAGCAGTAGAACCAATCAAGAAGAGCCAGGATTAACCGTTAAGAGTACCAGAATGTTAAACTCGGTAGACCATCACGTCACATCTGACTCTTGCAACCGATATCTTTCCCATGCCCCACAATGCTTATCGGAACACCAATAAAATCGCATTTTTCCGAATACCACAAACCGACGATAATGAGACCAGACAGTAGTATTAACAATAATCAGACCGTTAAGTCTGTCAATCCAAAATGGTGAAATCACGACTCGATGATGGTAATTATTGATGTAAAACGAGTTTTGCCCATGTGAAACGTTGTGATCCTCGGAGTTGGGGAATTTTTTTGTGGTGGTGCCAAATCGAGTCTGTGTATATAAAATGTGAAAAATTCCCCGGAAGGTAGAATTCCACGAACAACAAATTATAACACTTCAGTTCAAGTTAGTGTCGATAGCTTGATTGATTGCATTTATTCAATTCGTTCATTTATTTTTCAATTGTATTTTTCATTGTTGTTATAGTGGTTTATCATGTCTGAAAAAGTCGAAAAGGTCGAATCGCCAATTGTCACCAATCTTAAGTCGTTTGGTGCTGGTGGTTTTGGTGGGGTTTGTGCTGTTTTAACTGGTCACCCATTTGACTTGGTCAAAGTTAGATTACAAACTGGTATGTACGACTCTGCCGTGCAATGTGTCAAACAAACCATCGCTAAAGATGGGTTATTTGGGTTATACAGAGGGGTTTCTGCACCATTAGTCGGGGTCACACCAATGTTTGCTGTTTCTTTCTGGGGTTACGATGTTGGTAAGAACATTGTTTCTCAATTCACTGGTAGAGAAGCTCAAGACTTCACCGTGGGCCAAATCTCCACTGCTGGGTTCATTTCTGCCATTCCAACCACCTTGGTTGCTGCTCCATTCGAAAGAGTCAAGGTTGTTATGCAAGTCCAAGAAGGTAAAGGTGGTAACTCCATGCTTGGTACCGTGAGACAAATGTACCGTGAAGGTGGTATCAGATCTGTTTTCAAGGGTTCGGCTGCTACTTTAGCCAGAGATGGTCCAGGTTCCGCCATTTACTTTGCTACCTACGAAATCTTGAAAGAAAAATTGTCTACTCCTGGTAAAGATATGTCATTATTTGCTATTTGTACTGCTGGTGGTTTTGCTGGTGTTTCTATGTGGTTGGCTGTTTTCCCAATTGATACCATCAAATCCACCCAACAATCCTCCTCCAAAGCCGTTTCTATCAGTCAAGCCACCAAGTCCATCTACGCCAAGGGTGGTATCAAGGCCTTCTTCCCTGGGGTTGGTCCTGCGTTATTGAGAAGTTTCCCAGCCAACGCTGCTACCTTCTTGGGGGTTGAATTGGCTAAGGAATTTTTCGATAAAGTCATCTAATTGACCTTCTAGATCCGTGTATGATACAATTCTGTGAAGAGACCAGATAGATTCTGTTGGATAACACTTCACACATTATTTATTTATTTATATATTTATTTATTTATTGTGCAATATCAAAACTACAGCCATACAACGAACGTAGACAGTGTAGAGATATCTGGGGAGCGGTAGAGATATGCAGACAGCACAGAAACAGCCTAGATTCATTCTACAATCTAAACTCACACTTAAGACTTAGATTTGTTATAAGCAGTACAGCCGAATAAGCTTAAACTAATGCCAACTAGGAGAAGTCGAATCTGGTCAATTTTAGTCCAAATTACACAGAAAAAACACCACTGTACTCAGCCAGTCGTATTGAGTCAGAATCTCGTGTCTATGCCCTATTTCTGACCGAAACAGACCGTCAATTACCACCACCAACTCTCCTACAATAAATCGCCCACGCGCACTACCCAAATATTTCCACTGGCTTAATCGTTGAACCTCCGTATTGAACACCACTGAAACGAGAAAGTAGTCGAAACACAATGTCTTTATCAGATGAACAAGTATGTAGACCATTAGAGGCGAGAGCGATTGGATGAGTGCAAAAAATTTGCAATTTGGCTGGATATCGGACAAATTGGAGCCATGTCTATCTTCAGTACCAGTAAAGTACAAGGAGCCCCAAACAGGACGAAACCGGGCCAATGTGTGAAGTTTCGATACTAACAGTTTAGGTCAAGTCTGAACTTGCAAAAATGCAAGCTTTCATCAAGAAAGAAGCACAAGAAAAGTCCAAGGAAATCAGGTTGAAAGCTGACGAAGAATACGAAATTGAAAAAGCGTCGATTGTCCGGTCAGAAACCGCAGCTATTGACGCCACTTATGAACAGAAGTTGAAAAAGGCCAGTTTAGCCCAGCAAATCACCAAGTCCACTATTGGAAACAAGACTAGATTACGGATTTTGTCAACCAAAGAGGAGGTGTTAACGGAGTTATTTGACGAAGCCGAAAAGGAATTGACCAAAGTTACAAGCGACAAATCGAAGTATAAGCCGATTTTGTCGTCTTTGATCGAAGAAGGGTTGTTGATTTTGCTAGAAAACGAGGTGTCTGTTAGAGTCAGAGAACAAGACGTTGAAGTTGCTCGTGAGGCCATCGAGGAAGCAAAGAAAAACTTCAAGGAAAAGACCAAATCCGACGCCGAAATCACTATTTCAGAAGCCTACTTGCCAAAAGGGTCGTCTGGAGGTGTCATTGTTGTCAACTCTACCGGTAAAATCGAGGTCAACAACACCTTACAAGAAAGACTTAAATTGTTATCGGAAAACGCATTGCCTGCTATCAGATTCGAGTTATTTGGTGCTTCTGAAACAAGAAAGTTCTTTGATTAGTTACCTGGGCGAAATGCCAGCACCGTGATGGCCCATGATGTCGACACTGTGCCATGGCCACCACTAACGTGCCAGTCGTCTCAGCATCACTTCCTTATACTTCTCACCCGGTCCGTAGCGATCTTTTAGACTAGCTGTATGTTATTTAAGTAAACTTTAGTTCGTACTCGTTGTAGGTTCCACCGTCCCACGCGGGTACTACCGCGGTATACATGGTAGCACGGTGTGGTAGCCATGCACAAACTAGGTCAAGTTACCGCGTGCGGCTACCTTTATCGCGCCGCGACAATCACGAAAACCGTTATCTCATCTAAAAATCTGTCATTCTGCCACCACCGGTACTGAGTGAAACGGGACCATACTGGAGATGTTTGGCAGTCGATTCGTAACAAGGGTGACAGTATCAGTCCGACCGGTATCCCTAGTGAGATTTACATCGTCGTCAGTACGAAATAAGTTTGCTTTCGGCAAGCTCCCACCGTCCTCGTTGACAGACCCTCCACTAGACGTGGACCCACGGCCACGAGAGTCCATCTACAGCCGATTAAAGCCAATCACACCATCAGACCTTTATGTTTCTTGTACGACATTCGATGAAAAGGGCAATATTACTGCTGTTTCCAAACGGTTTCCCAAGATGAAATTCTTGAAAGACAACAAGTTGTTTCCGAGAGACTTGCGGAAAATCGATACCACGTCCAACGATATCAGTCCGTCGATCATGATCCGGCCGTCTAACGCAATTTTGGTTAATTTGCTACACATTAAGGCTATCATCAAAAAGGACCAAGTTATGGTGTTTGATACATCGACATCAGAAATCGCAACTAAATTAGGGTTGTTTATGTACGATCTTGAAATGAAGCTTAAACTTCCCCACGGGAACGTTCCGTACGAGTTCCGGGCGATGGAATCGATTCTTATTAGCATTATGAGTTATTTGGAGTCGGAACTAAAGACCCATGTATCAAGTTGTGGGTTGATTTTGAGAGAACTAGAGGACCTGGTGGACCGTCAGAAACTTCAGGATTTGTTGGTCAAGTCAAAAAAACTCACGAGTTTCTACCAAAAAGCGTTGTTGATCAGAAATGTCCTAGAAGAAACCTTAGAAAACGACGAAGATCTTGCAGCAATGTACCTTTCCAACCCCAAGGACTTGGAGGATCCGGAAAATGGCGACTACGAGGACTTGGAAATGATTTTGGAGTCGTACTATAACCAATGTGACGAGTTTGTCCAGCAAGCAGGTGCTTTAGTGAACGATATCAAGGCAACAGAAGAAATCGCCAACATTATCTTGGACGCAAACAGAAACTCGTTGATGTTGTTTGAATTAAAAATTACCGTTTATACCCTCGGTTTCACTGTTGCTACGTTATTACCAGCGTACTATGGGATGAACTTGAAAAACTACATAGAGGAATCCAACTACGGGTTTGCTGCTGTGGTTGTGTTTTCGATATTGCAGGGGATTGCAATCACAGTGTTGAATTTCAGGAAGTTGAGAGATGTGCAAAAGTTGACGATGATGGGGTCAATTTTGAACCCTCGGAAGTTGTCTAATAGCCAAAGTCCTGGAGGAAGACTTCGGAAGGATAGTTGGCTTTATAGGCTAATTTGGGGCACGAAGAGATCTACGCCATTTACACATCCTTCCAGTAAGGACAAGGACGCAATATGGAGAATGATCAACGACGACAAACCCAGGTGATATTAAGAAAAGATTTCTAGAAAGTTAAGATCCAAAAATACGAAGGAATAGTAAAGCATTGAAAAACAAAAGGAGGTTAAAAAGTATTGAAAAACAAAAAGAATAGGAGAATATAGAAGAGTATTGAAGAGTAAAGAGTGTTAAAAGAGCACTAAACAGAATTAGACAAAAAAAAAGAGTACTGAGTACTAGCATAATTTTCTAGTGTGGAAATTAGTACGGAAGACACAAACAAGGTCGATTCAACGTTATAGGAGTAAACTTGGGACTTTGAGTTTGTGGACCACAAGAGAATCGTCACATGAAATTGAGAAAAATAGCTGAATTGAATGACTTGAACTGTTGAACCTTGAATATTTCGTCATCTCCAATATTCTCGTTCACATCTTCAACACTCCCTCCATCTCCATCCTCACCCCCACCACCTCACATCATGTATGGGCTAATGTATAGAGCTTGTAAATAGTTAATGACATGAATATTGTGCATTTAATATACGGAATGAACCATGCTAAACTAGTGTACAAATCTACAGTAAAGGGCGAAATCAGTGAATCACCTAATCAGAATCGTCTTCTTCATCATCAGAATCTCTGTTGACGATATCTTCACTTTCGGCCTCGTCATCGATGTACCCTGGTAGTATTTCATCAGACTCTTTTGGTTCAGGAATTTCTGTGACTACTGGCTCATCGTCAAACTTCATGTGTTTACCAGAAGGAGCTGCTGCTTGGGTGGATGAACGTCTTTCTCTTACAATTGGCTGAGCATCTTTTTCTGCCCCAGGTTTGATCAAGGTACCCTCAACCGAAACAACTTTACCAGAAGTATGAATAGATTTGATAGTGAACTTTAACTTTCCTTCCAACTTGTTTTCGTTTTCGTCTTGCCAATGTCCAAATGACTTGAATTTGGTGTCTTCTCCGTTGGTGATCTCGTCTTGTTGGTTTGGAATAAACGACCAATCTTGTGGAATGTTGTATTTCTTAATCGAGGCATTGAAAGTATCGTGGACCAACATACCCAAGTGGGATGCCGTTTGCATGTAGATGGTTCCTTCTAACACGTCACCGATTTGCGGTTTCCAGATCAATAAGTCTACTGTGATCCACAAGAAGGTGAATGGAGAAGAGCCCTCTATTCTGGCTACAGTGATGGGTTGGTCTTCTTCGTCGACGGTGATATTATCTGGGTTTAATTGGATATTGGAGTACGACAACACCACCCCACCGGCTTTGGCAAAATACGTCATGATCAAAGGGTCCAAATGTTGTGCTTTTATCCCATTTATTGGGCTGTTCAAATGAATTGGTGCTAATGAGACATACATCGAAGTAGAAACGGTATGGAAACATTGGGAGATGCCATTGGCGTCGAGGGGATTGGTGCTCTTGGGTGGTGCCACCGATCTTCTCTTCTTGAACGAAGAAAACCCTTCGCTGGGTCTTTTCCTTGCTTCAACAGACATTGGCCGCTGCTTGGTTGTCGCTATCGATTATATCTAGCTAAATTTTTCATTTTTTGCGATGAGCATCTCGGACTGTTCTTGGAGTGTATACAATATCCACCCAGCGATTTGATTTTCATCGCTATTGAAAGGATATAGCTTGAAGTAACAGGACGTTCCGTCTAGCTTGGTCTAGTTGAATGGACTGTGTTCTTTTGCTCGAAATTGGATAAATTTTGACTATTGAAAAAATGTCTTAAAATTAGATTTTGCAACCGATTCATTTTAAGAGTGCGAACTACAAACATGCCTATTAAACAGAAATATGCTACTGTGCTGGTGGTAGCTGGAAGTGGTTTGTCGGTGGAATTGCTCTTTGGGTTAATTTGCTGGGGACAGCTAGTCAAATGGTCTGTTGTATATTCGTTTATATAGCTAGGTCATACTTTATCATAAACTGGATTCAGGGCTCACCTCCATGTTGGTGCAACTCCTTCCTCCAGGTGATACTTTCTTCTTTCTTCAACATGGAATCACGTTTCTTGAACGCTTGATGATGTCTATACGATGGTGCTCGGAACGATGCAAAGTTCTTCAATATTTGATTGGCGTAGTTCGTAGGCATGTCTTCTTCTTCATTGTACTGTGGCACTCCAGTGAATCTCACTTTCTTACCTGATCCACTTGATACCGATGGCGTGGATTCCTTCGACTCAAGGTCGGTCTCAGCTTCGTCACTCTCTTCAATTTGGACTGGCCTACTGTTCACTTGCGTATTTTGTCTCGTTACCATATCTCTCTTTGTTGGTTTACCAAACATTGTTGGCTTCGTTATTGATGCTGGTAACTTAGCTAGTTCTTCTGGTGATGGTTGCGATGGCGTAGGTGTTGAGGGCTGTTGTTGTACTGGAGGAGAAGTTGATTTTTCTGTGTACTTTCTTATTTGAACACTGGATGGATTACTTGGATCAAACATTACTGACGTGAGCTGTTCTTTCTTCTGTGTCATTAATGATCCTGATTTCGATGCCTGTCTCAAGTGCAATTGTAATCTTTGGTTCGCACTGAGCTTTTCTGGACTCTCTGCCTTGCTGTCGTTCTCTTCAGCAACTGCTAATAGTTTCTTTGTTATATTGGGGTTAGATGATTTTGTTACTGTTGATGGTGAAGAGTTGCTTACTGGTGAGCTAGATGCTGCTTTTGCTGGTGGAGTTCTCTTGATTGATCCTAAAGGTGACCTCAATCCTCGTGTAAGAGCTGCCGCTGCACCAGCCAGTGCTGGATTTGTATTTGCCAATGGTTGTGAGTTTGATCTCCGTCTTGTCAGTGGTTTTGGTGGAGAATCCAACTTGGAAAGAGAGTTGTTTGCATTCAAAAACATAGATTGTGGTCGTTGTGGTGAAGCCTTCGAGCCCAGTCGAAGGGAATTATTCGAATTTACACTAGAAACTGACGATGACCGTGATCCTCTAGTTACCATAGATGCCAGTGCTGATGCGTCACCTTTAGCATTGGTAATACTAGGAAACGATTCTGATGAAGATATCGATGAAGTTGCTGAAACTACACTTCCAGTTGAACCTTTTCGCACCCTAGAAGTTGGAACTGTTAAAGATTGATCCTTTCCTGTGTTGATACTGAAATTTGGACTAGTTTTTGGCTTTGCTACTGGTGCGTTCTTGGAGTAGATTTCAAGCAATTCCTTTCTAGGTAAATTATAGAATTTCCGGAACTTTAGTTCAGCAATCAACCAGTTCATCATAAAATCTTCGGTAGTAACGATTGATGTCAGAATAACGTTGAAACCTTGATTGATAAAATTGATAAAGTCCTTCACATTCTTCGAGTTTATTTCAAATAAACTATTTTGTCTAATGAACCGAGTTAATGTCGCAACTAACGTACCATTCTTTTTGTTGGTATTGAACAAATCATCCATCTTTGACAAACACAATCTCAAGTACGCACCATTTCTGGACTGTACCAAAAATTTTTGATCTTGCAAATGAAGCAAGTTTGACAACACTACTTTTCTTCCAAAACTTCGGAAAATCGAGTACAAATCATTCAATCTCACACTCAAGATAAATATCTCATGTAACGCGTAACTGGGTATCTTTTTGAACTCTGACGACTTGTATTTTGTAATAATTGGCTTCAATTTACTCAAAACTGCTTTCATTTGCTTGATTGCTGTAAACATGCTGTGAATGTCCATATCTATCAAACAAGCTTCAATGGCTGTATCATCGTCTCTTTTATCAGCAGGTGGCAACGGAAACGTCATATCAATCAATGATAAATCAAAGTCTTGCTCAGATAACGAAGACTGGAGTAATGTATAAATTGACCCTGTTAATGATTTGTCCTTGGTAGCAAGCTCCAATCGTCTTTGGTACCCTGACAAGGCCGAATTGAGTAGAATTTCAAGGGCATGCAAGCATTTCTTAGCTTGTTCTAGTGATGGCAAGTCATCCAATGGGTTTATAGCCAAGTCGGAGATGTCATAAGGTATATGTGTAACAGTAGAGGAAATAGTAATTCCGGAAGGTGATTGTTTAAAAAGCTTAAAACTGCTCAATAAATCCAATCTTGGGCCAAACTCTCTTTCGTTGATTACAAGGACCGCTCTGGTGTAGAGAACGATGTAGTGGATCAAAGGGAGGTCTGTAGTTTGTTTTTGCATGGTACGAACACTGTTCAAAATCCCCTTCAATTTCACAATTGCGTACTGGTACTGGATGATTTTGGCATCGTTTGAGTCCATGGCCCGGTTAATTGTCACTGGCAGTGGAGTGATCTCCACTGTTGGGAACGATGAGACTTTATCTTTGGAGGCCGGAGTAGCACTTTTTACAGCACTTTCGCCGTTATTGGACTCGCTGGACAAGGTTTCTGACGAGGACGAATTTTCTGGAAGTCTTGAAGTAACAACATCTTGGCTTTGGGCACCAATTGGTGCTGTTTTTGTCATGGTTTTGTCATGAGAATTAGACGTGGTGGACAGAGTATCAGAATCGTCAATTGACACGGTCTCCATAGATACCCCATTAGTTTCTTGCAACAACACCTGGGTGACGATATCAATGTCCAAGTCTGACAGCTTGATCTCGTCTTCCGGTGCCGTCAGCAGCAGGTTGGTCATACTGGAGGGACAGTATAGGGGGAAATGGCAGCAAGATGGGGAAAAGTCACCAAAAAAGTACCTGGAATAATCAAATTACGGTATGAGAAAGTCCCACGATCGCACAGAATACAAGAATGAAGTACAGGAGGTAAGTTGTAGGCTAGCAAACAAATGGAGAATATAAATCGGTGAATTTTCCTTGAGGCGTGAGAATTACGACGGCACCATACAGAGACGGAGAATAGGCGCAAGTTTAGTCGAGAAAAAATCGGAAACGTAGGAAATGCGGTGAAGATCTGGACTCTACAGACCCTGAGGATTACAACGGTACCGATATGAAGCAGATTACGCGATGGGCTAACCCGATCAGTTTGAGGTAACGCAAAAGCTGAGCAATTTGACAGCAACCCATGTTTAGGCCGCAGAAAAATGTTTTTGGAGACATTCAGAGGTGTTTCATGGCGTTATCTTTGGATACAGCAAAGAAAACTGCGTTTTTACACGTCTTTAGACGTGTTTGGTGGGTGTCACTGATGGTGTAGTAGAGCGTCATTTTCTGCGACAAATGCTCGGAGATAGTGTCGTGATTTTCGACACACATCATGACATTTTTTGCGACATTTACACGGTGAACTACAAGACTAAACTTCACCACCACCGGTTTCCATAGCTAGCCATGACGTCTTCCACGACATTGGGGGCGTATATTGTCGGTATGTTGCTACTATTCCACTCTGGGTACTCCGCCTACGAGTTCCACTCGTTGGCCAGCACGTCGGCGATCCTGTTTGATATCATTATCGAGACGATCGTTGCCGTGATAATCATTGTATATGGAGCCATAAATTCTATAACCAACGATGCCAGTTTGTCGTTGGACAATACCATTGTAGAACCAAAATTTAAGTTTTTGAAGCCAATTCCCATGGATCTCGCTGTGGAAGAACTTGAATCTCTTGGTGTATCTGACTACTCCCAGCTCGAGAACAGATTGGACTTTATAAACATCGCGGAGAAGAGAGCTCAGTTCGCCAAGTGGGTAGAATCCAACGATTAGAACCAGGAATAGTTATATCCGATTGCACCACCCAAAGTGAAAGTCTACAGAAACAAGTCAATGCTCGAAAACAAGTACCGTATGTATACACAAATCGTCCTTAAGACACTAGATAGTTAATATCACGAACGTACCGCAGGATATCTGTTCCCTTCCGTCATTGTAGAAACGATGCAAATGGAATTGTGTCGAAGTTCGACTCTGTCAACTGTTTGTTCCAATATGATCTGAACCGAGTTGCGAGCCTAGCACTAAACTAGGATATTAAACCAGTCAGTAAACAGCTTCTTATGAGCCGAATCTGACTTTTTCTATAGTAAACATCTTTCTTACTGTTGCTCTTAATTCATCTTATTGTGAGTATTTCTACAGTGGTCATTTTCAATTAATATTTTATTCTATCTCCAGACATATCCCATATATCTAAGAAAACAAGCCATATCTATAAGGTTAATGTAATTATATAGTTTTCTTGGATTCAGCCTTCATCTTCATTCTAGCTTCTCTTCTAGCCTTAGCTTCTGGACCGGCTTCAGTGTCCAAAATAGCATCCCACCATCTGAAACTGGAAGCGTACGAGCCAATAAAGTAGTGGTGGTGTTCATCGTGGTGGTCAGCTCCAGCCCAGAATGGAAGAATGTGGTGCAATGACCATGGGAACTCATACCCAGAGTGGGCATCAATGGCTTGGAACAATCTCAACACGATCCAGATAGAAATGGTGAACAAGTGCAAGTTCTTGGTAAGCATACAGTATACAATTGGAATTCCTACAGTTCCCATTCCCAAGAGAGCGACTTCAATAGGGTGCGCGTACTCAGCAGTCAACCCGAAAGGTGCAGAATATCTATGGTGTTGCTTGTGAATGTACTTGTAAAATGGACCATAGTGCAACCCTCTATGGAACCAGTAGTGCCATGCGTCTTCTAAAACGAAAAATAATGCGATTTGCAAGCACATGGTGGTTAATGATGGGAATGGAACGTCGAAAGACATCCCAATTTTTTGTCCCAATGGGTGGAAGAACCAGATAGGAAATGCTTCCACCAAGAAATGACTGGTCAAAATCGATTTGAGACATTCCCATTGTTCTGCATTGGATGGAATTTTTTCGTCCTGGATCTTGTACTTTCTGAAAAATGGAATTCTGTCAATAATGAACCATGGCAAACATCTTCCGAAATATGAAATCTCGTGGATCATGAAAAAAAGCAACCCGGTAGCAAATAAATCGTTGCCCATGTAGTAGTAGTAGGCACCCCAGACCTTTTCTATCCATGATAAAGAGGTCAAGTTGTTGAAGTTATCGTAGGCCTGGCCAAAAGTGGTTATGTTGGCCGCAAACCCACTGTAGTCATGATATACTGACGAAACCATGTTGGAAGAAGAATAATCACAGTGTCCAGAAAAAAAACTATAAAAACATCCCATCTATATATACAATAGTCGTTTATACCTTGTATACACGCAAAAGAAAAATCTTCGTCGTATACGATCGCGACATGGTAGTGGTACTGCGTGACAGTTGTACCACGGGCTCTCGCACTGCACTAGGACGAAAGCGAGCACCTGGCACTGCCACGCAACTCTCCGAACAGTGCACACAATTGCTATTATAAGACTAATCAAGGCAATTAAGCATCACCAATGGTTGTCTGCTCTGGTGGTACGACGGCTGCCAAGAGACAGGTTTGTGTCCAATTATAGGAGCTGCTGACTAAACACACTGTCGTCGTACTTCTATGCGACCCTGCTGACACGGTGCATTTAAGCGTAATCTTATCTAAACGAGGTACATGAAGTCATCATCTAACCTGGGAAAGCGCAACAAACCCCGATACATCGACGCAGTACGAGGATTCATACCCATCCGTGTCGCTCATGTCGCTCATGTCGCTCGCGTCGTTTGTGTCGTTCGTGTCGCTCGTGTGGGTCGTACAGCTCGTCGTCGCTGTTTGCCATGAATTTCTTTTCATTACCATATTTCCCAAAATAGAACATTGCTGTACTGTACAAAATTAGACAGAATCACCCCGGTAAGAGCAATTCGCTTTCCTTCCAGATGATCTTGCTGATTTTGACTGTGTGAATCATTCAATACACCCTGCTCATACTGGTGATGTAATTGTGATTTGTCCCTCTAATTTGACCGGGCTTTTTCGGGTACCCTTTCGGTATTTGCGATGGCTGCAAAACTGTACGCGTGTGAAAATATCAACAAAATATAATTTAACGTAAACAAACGCTTTTTCTCCAGAAAGTTCCTCTGTGTGATTTCCCATCCCAGCAAAAGCCCAGGACAACTATGCATGCGAAGGTTGTTGACGATTACGTAAAGTTATTTGAAAATGCCCAACGCAGGACCCGTTCTATCGACACCTTGTACCTGCTTGTAGGTGATAGAATTCAGAACTTGGACATTCTTCGTTCCAAGCTATGCAATCTTCATGAGGATATACGCAAATTGAAGTCGTCTCAGACATTGGAATTGGACCAGCTCAACAAATTAACACTGTCATTCGATCAGTTCGAGGAAATGGCATCCCAATTGACTCCACAAGAAGTAGAGTTTCTAAACCGTAGCAAAAATAAACACCAGAATATCGATACCAAATCCCCAACGACAGACTCTGGCGTACAGAATCTAGAACCAAATCGTCCCGCTCCCCCAGTACAGCGCATAAAATACCAATCTACTGGTCCAACTCCATCTTCTTCAGACACCAAAGGTCTTTCATCCGACGATGACACTTTGTTATTTGATGCCGAGGAATCGTCGAGTTTCGTTCAAGATCTCGCCAAGTATTACCCTAAGTTAATCGTAGAGCATCCTAATACCTTATCTACCAAAGAGACGTATTCCATTCCTAATTTGGATTTACAAATTGGCAGAAAAGACTACTTCAAAGTAGTGATGTTGCAAAACCTCTACATCCTGCTTGGTGTTCCGTTTGATCTCTGGGGTACATATATAAGTCAGTATCTTAAGGAAGAACTACATGGCGAATATTTGCAGTTAGCTGCTCCTCCACGATGGTACGACGTAATCTATTTATTGTTTGCCAACCAGGACATGTTCATCAACAATTCATACAAAGTAGAGGAATGGGCGAGGACAAGACCTCAAACTGGACAGTCGATTCACAACTTTTTACATGAGCTTAAACACAAGGTGGAAGCATCTCACTCAAAGACTTCGTTTGATGTAGAACGGTCAATAATAATTAGCCAATTGAATCCTGGAATACTATCAAAAGAATTTAGGATGTTGTTACAATCACAAGATCGACAGCAGTTCTACAGCTTGCTTTTTAGCCAATTCCCCGAATCAATGACTTTTACTGGTTTGAGCATGCCATGAAAATAGATGTTTAGACAGTTGACAAGCAATACACGTATTTAAGAAGAGCCCCACGGCAAATGTCACTGAATCAAATCAACGTCATCTAATATCACACGAAATTCAAAAGAGACAACGCGTTCGACTGAATTACACTCGATGGGTCTTCCAAATGATACTTAGCAATGTGATCTAATAGCAAGAGACATTGACCAAATTTACTCTTCTACAAATGAGTATTTAAAACCGTATCATTCTATTACATTCATACTTCGATACTGAGCTATATAATCCATATATAGAACACTAATAAATAAAATTTTATTAAAGGGTAAATCATCGTAAATTCATGTGTGGCTAACTTACTTATTCTCTAACAAGAACAGAAGCAGCACCCATACCGGTACCGATACACATAGAAGTGACACCGAATTCACCTGGTTTTAACAATCTCAAGATGGTAGCGTATTGTCTAGCACCAGTAGCACCTAATGGGTGACCGATAGCAATGGCACCACCGTTTGGATTGACCTTTTCGATTGGAACACCAGCGGTTTCGATGGAGTACAAAGCTTGAGCAGCGAAAGCTTCGTTGATTTCGAAAACCGAGATATCGTCGACGGTTAAACCGGTCTTCTTCAACACATCTGGGATGGCGTAAGCTGGACCAACACCCATGATTTCTGGTGGAACACCGACAGAAGAACATTGGATGTATTTAGCTTGGATCTTGTAACCGTGCTTTTCGGCGACAGATCTTCTCATCAACAACACGGCAGCAGCACCATCGGTAACTTGAGAAGAGTTACCAGCAGTGGTGGTACCGTCGGACTTGAAAGCTGGTCTGATCTTACCTAAACCTTCGGCAGTAACACCTGGTCTAACACCTTCATCCTTGGTGGCGGTGATTTCGTTGAATTTTTCTTCATCGTCTTCGTCTTCAATGAGGGAGACAATTGGCAAGATTTCATCGGCGAATTTACCTTCCTTGATGGCCTTTTCAGCCTTTTGGTAAGAGGCAGCAGCGAAAGCGTCTTGCTTGGCTCTTGGAATAGAGTACTTGGCAGCAACGTTTTCATTGGTGATACCCATAGGAATCAAACACTTGGCCATTTCTGGGTCGTCTTGCAAGTGAGGGTCGACTTGAGGGATCGATTGAGGACCGTAGTTCTTGGACATGGCTTCGACACCAGCACCAATACCAACGTCGATTTCCCCAGTCTTGATCTTGTTGGCAATGTCAGAAATAGCCATCAAACCAGAAGAACATTGTCTGTTGATAGCAACAAAAGCTGCCTTGTTTGGAATACCAGCAGCCAACATAGCACCTCTGTGTTCAGAAGCACCGGCAGCACGGTTCAACACGTTACCGACAGCAACATCTTCGATGAGGTTGACGTCAACCCCGGTCTTGTCAATGAAAGCCTTCAAGAACTTGGCCAAAAGGTAGTCAGAACCAACGTCCTTGAATGAACCCTTACCGGCCTTGGCCAACACGGTTCTGTAAGCACCAACAATGACGACGTCATCAGGGTTCTTTTGTAAAAGAGCTTGTTTGGAGGTTCCGTTGAAGAATCCAGATAATTGGTTTAATCTATCCATGACGAAATATAGTTACTTTGCAATAAATACAATGATATCGCATTTTCATTTTGTTCATTTCTTCCTTCTTATATAGTGGTAATCACAGGATAATGCGGAGGAAGTGCCGCTGAAATTTACCGAGGGTAACTTCCATGCACTCCGTCATCGCATGGTGTCGACGTTGAAGGCCAGAAACTGGTGGGACCACCCGCGGCATTGGCGACGATGGTTGTGGGAGGTTGGTGATGTGGGAGGTTGGTGGTGTGTGGAGGTTCTCCACTTGTTCCGAGCGACACGGTTGTGCCGACGTCGTGGGTGTGCCGCCATGGAATCACGGTTGGAGGGGCATCGGCGTCGCTACCATGTGTGATTTCGATGGAATCGCTATCATGTTCCCCAGAGTGGTGTATGCACACGGGACTTATCCGCGGTCAGTTGTACCACCATTGTCCCCGCCCTCATCGGGTTTACTACTCGCGGGATCGACGATCGACGAATCCTGGGGTGGTGTGTGGCCGAGTGGAGCTCGGTTCATTGACGGTGGGAGCACGTAGGCCTGTTTGGGTAGCGTCCTTCGCCTCCACCGCTCGCTATCTTGTGCTTTTGCCCGACGGTGTCGGGGAACGTGCCTGAGGACCTGTGATGGTAGCGCCGGCTTATCGGCGATGATTGTGAATCACGGCGGGATTCACGTTCGTGTGAAATTGTCGACTCGACCGTTGGGTACCCACGGCTACGGTCCCCACATGCATCGGTGCGCTGGGCTGGGGTGGGCTGACGGGCCCGATTTGTGGGTTTTGAATCTTGTGCTCGTGACAGTTTCCTTGGTTCCAGTGTCCTCTACACAGAGTGGTTGCACTCATTGCTTTTGTTGCTTTTCCTTGTCCTTCGGTGTTTGTGTTCTGTCTTCTGGCGTGGCTGTTTAGGCGTTGGCCAGTGTATTGTGAACAGAGAAGTCAACACCACGCCAACTGTCTGATCAGGCAAATACGTTTATAGGACGTGTCACGATCGAGCCTATTTACCACAGAGCTATGTTCCACAAATAATCGCAGCCACTAATTAGACACCTCCAGCACCAACTACGTGTGAAACTCTACCTCTCATGCTCGAATTCTAGGACGTGTTCCATGTGCTCCATCTAAATGTATACTGATTACCTGTAGCAGGTGTTCGTTCTACAACATCTGTCAGTCCGACATTTATAACTAACTATTATTACACTGTTCACCAATGGCTCACGGCATCCAGATGCCATCAAACTCTATAAACCGCTAAAATACACGTTCCTAATCTTCTTTTTCAAAACTGAAAATCCCAATGAATGGCTCCATGGTATCGGGCTTACCTTCGGGACATTTTCCCCTGAAAATTAGCGAGGGCACCTCATTTTCGTCACGAACTGGTGGCTCGGAAATCTCTTGTTGCTTCTCCCCATGGAGGATTTTGGTGAAATCTATCCGCAACATATCGTCTTCATCTACAACTACGTACAACTTGTAGTTTTTATTTATCAAATCTTGCGCGTCGTTGTAATGAACATATCCTTTGGTGGACCCCGTGATGAGTCCCATGGTCGACCCAATACCTGTCAAGTTGGTACCGTTAATTTTGATATACATCCCCGATAACCCAAACGGAGAACAATGGATCTCTAGATCAGCTTCATTTGCGTATTTAAACACCAACTCACTATCGTCACTCATTTCGAGCAAAAGAATTCTATATTCAATATGTTGGAAGTGTTGCGATCAAAAAATGTTGTATTTCGTAGGTGCGACAAAAATTGTTTGAAATTTGGAAAGAAGAATTTTGGAAATTTAGAAATTTACGAGACTCCAGGAAATTGCGAAACGTATTTATTCTTCAAAATTTAACGATTCGAGGAAATTGATCAATTGCTTATGAGCTGATGTTAACATTGATGTCTATCTTCAAAGAAGATGGTTTGCAATGATTCTAAAGAAAGACGAAAATGTAGGTTGCTCGTTCAAGTTTGGTGGTAATGAGTTAGCCTTGTGGACGAAAAACATCAATTTACGACAAGACATACCTTAATTTACGACAAGACATACAACCGGTCGGTCTGCGAATTCAACGTGCTTGATGACGACAACTCGAATTTTAAGAGCTGCAGTAATGGCTTCATTTACAAAACCCTCTTCAAAGACAATGGTTTCATTGACAAATCGTTCTTCATATAGAATAATTCCTAAGCATTGATACTTTTAAGCAAAGTTTCTGACAGCAGGTGTTCATCGTATCCATGACTTGCAAATTGGGTCATCTTTGGGTGTAACGTAAAGACTTTTAAATCGTGCTTGTGCTACCATGTGTCGATTATTGGCAAGTTATTTTACTAATCGTCAAGAAATGGACTTGAGTGAGTAAAGATGTAATATTGAGAGTGTCTACTTCAACAGTCGGAATGCCAATTACTCCAAAATAATGGTATAATTCTAATATGAACTTCAATACCGAAGCAAGCACCACTGATAGATTGTTAACAGCGACGATAAATCATCAATCAACGATTATGTGACTATTTGGGTTTTATTGAAATTGAGCAGCAGCCCAAGTATATTTCATCAAACGCTAGATTTGCGAGCGTAAGAACGAAAGCTATCCAAATAAGTCAAAATATCATGTTTTCGATCCACGATGATTAGGGAAGTTGCAGAATATTACATCTAATGGACTTCAATCAAAATAATAAAACAAGATGTCCTATAAAGAACTAGAAAATCAATTTACTTTATCGAGGTTTTTCGATAGACGAATAGAACAACTAAACGAAATATATTCAAAACTTAAACAATACTCAAAACAACTACAAGTTAGAAGATTTATACCGTTTACCAGATCCTTTTCTAACATTCTTCCACACAACGTTGGCTTTAAATTCCCGTGAAATAAGATATTCACTCAACCAAACAGGAGCCAATTTGACTAAAAGTGGAACACTTGTTGCTTTAGTTCCACCATATAAATTGAACGAAGGCTTCTTTTTCACAATTTTGTCCACCACTTGTTTGGCATAGTCGGAAGGTTCTTGTCCCAGTTTTGTCATCAGTAATGTCGACTCAAAACTCTCCTTAATACCAGGTACATTATAATAAGAATCAGTTAGCTTAAATTCTGGACCTCTCCATGCAATTGGAGTATTGACTCCACCAGTGATAACCGAATGAACATTTACACCAAGAGGAGCCAATTCTGTGTGTAAACCCCATGCGTAACGATCAATGGCTGCTTTTGTAGTTCCGTACAATGAGCACCAGGTCAATGGGACTTCTCCATTAATAGATGCAGTGAAAATTATGGAACCTTTGCGGTTAATTACGAATGGTGCCATGTACTTGGTAACAAATATATGACCTAAGCAATTGATGTTGAACAAATTCAACATTGGATCATCCTCAAATTCAATTGCTGGAGAAACATAACTGATACCAGAATTGTTGTAAAGAATGTCCAAATTACCACCATCGGTGTTTTCGGCGATAAATTGGACAGCAGCTTTGATTTCATCCCGGTTGGTGATATCAAACCCATATGGCACCACATCGTACTTAGACAGCAAGGCTTTTGCTTCGTCTAGATACTTTTCTGGAGCAAATGCAAACACTTTGTATCCACGTTTAGCAAACTGAACACACAACTGAGTACCAATACCACCGGTACCTCCTGAGATTAACGCATACTTTTGCATCATTAAAGTCGAATTACAAATTATGGTCTACAGAAATAAGCGCTCTATTTATAGACTAGTGACCGTTCATTTGACTGAATAAATGAAGTTCCATATGAATCCATACACGAGAATAATTCTGCTATTAAAAATTCACTACTATCACGCACTTTTCTTGAAGCCGTTAAACATCTCTTCTTTGCAGATCCAACATAACGCAACTATCGGAAATTATAGAAGTATGGTATTGATCTACAGTAAGCAGTTACTAGTTCCTATTAACTTACCCGATGATGAAAACCACAGTTGGTCATATGAATTGCAAGCACTCTTGCTTCCTCGGCGTCACCCACATTAAACTGTGCCATTCCTGCTATCCATTTCATTCAAAACCGCTCAAGTCCGTCTCCTGTAGCATTATCTCCTAAAATGTTGGTTCCTGCAACATTTTGCGCCCAAGCATACAAATCGGGAAACTTTCAGTTTAGAATGGCCATCGATGTCAATCCACAAGACTCAGACCTAAAGAGAGATGTTGGGTATAGATTTTGTTGTGGCCACTAAGGAATCCAATCGCCCCTGTAAATACCAAGTTTATGTTCGGGCTCAAACATGGCCATAATAGTTCCATCTGATCTCGCAGTATTTTTTACCCCACAAACGTTTGTTAACGTTTTCGATCAAATCTATATCACGTGATGGTTTTTTCTGAGGCCGTTGGCACTACCGTTATCTTCGTCACTGGATTACTGCTAGTTTCAACAGTTGTCTGGCAGTGACGAGATAATGGTTATCAAACGATTTGATGACCTGCAACGGAAGCGATAAACTCGCAATTCTTCTTTTTATAGCTGCAAAATAAAGCATGTAAAGTGTATTTTAATTTGCGACTACAAGCTAGATTCAATATTGTGCGATTTTCTTGTAGCATGGCCAATTACGAAATAATAAACGATAATAGTACGCTCCTTCTTGAGAATCGCCAGCTGACGTATGAACGACGTCCTTTCCCGAGTCGTCTGGTTAGCTGGAGAACGTCTACTTGAGAATACTTCCACTATACTATTAGAGTTGTAGATTCTACACACACGAGCCAGTAGTTTTCTCTCCTGTAATGTAAAGCTAATATTTTAATTTTGCTTTTGGTCTAGAAACAACTTATACCACTTTTTCAGTGCTTAATTCAGCCGACATTTGAGCCCATGCTTCAAAGTCCTTTGGAACATTTAAGAATGATCCCAAATTATTTACTAGTTTGTTCATTTTTCCCACTAAATCGACAGTGTGGAAATCGTATTTAGTGAAATTAGCACCCAAATTCCGTTCGTATTGTTTGTACTGTTTGGCAACGTCAACCATTTCATTTTCGTATGTTTCGTCTTGCTGTTTGTACTTTTTGATTATCAAATTTGTGGAAAAATTGTTCACAATATTAATCGTCATGGCCAGTTCTGGATAGTCTATTGGCACCAGGACCATGATTTCGATGTCGTTGTTATTGTACCATAATTCTGGAACTCCCTGCTTCTGGCGTATTGGTATCATTAGCTTGTACTTACTCTCTGTTGGCGACTTTTTAAAGAGCTTCACGGGCAACTTATTCACCATGTCTTCAACTAGCTGATTACGCCGTACTAGCACTTCTCGTGGAACATCTTTATTTATAGGTGACAAACTTCTCACAGGGCTCGGGGCTCGTACAGGGCTTGATGGTTTGATTGCTTGTGGGATTACCACGTCTTCGGATTTCTTCTTTATCGTTTTCACAAACTTGACAGTATCTCTTTTTTCCTGCTTTAAGAAATCTTCAAGGTATTTGTCCAACGTCAAAAACTGCGACTTCAATGATGTGCCTTTTACTAGCTCTAGTGGCTCCTCGCCTATAGAATACGGGATGTTTTTCAATGCCAATTTTGAAATATTAGAAAAGCCAATTTCCACATTGGCAGCGAAACCACGAGGAATGTCATCGTTCAAAATTACAATTTTTGGGACCGAATCTGGATAGTCAACTGGAATTGAGAGGTTAATTTTTAAAATGTCCAAGTCAAATGGAAAATCAGGATCAGACGGTTTCAATACAAATGATATGTAGATTGTAGATTGAGGATGGCCCTCCATAAATTGTAAAAAATACTTCTGCAAATAAGATAACCGTTGGTGGTTTTTGTAATGATTGAAGTGATCTGGATGCTGCTGGCACAAATTTTTCATTTGTTTTATCACGGTGTTTGTAGGGGACCCATTTATGGTAACTGGTTTGTATGCTTTGACCAAACTTGCTATCTGTAAGAATTTCTGTTGTGAAGTTAGCGGCTTCTCTTTAGATGATTTTGCGCGAGAGTTTCTGGTGCCATAATCATTAGAGCCAGGTTTATGGGAAGGAGGTTTTCTGGTTCTCCGTTGTGGTCTAGATGGATTTGGGCTTTCGGACCTATTTTTTGAATTTCTCGATCTCGGGCGATTGGGGCCAGGAGATGCTGTATTCTGGCCCGAACCATCCAGTGCAATAGCAACTATACCGCTTGGACTGTCAGATTGGTTAGGGAGCTGTGGATTTGACATAAATTTTAAAAGGTATGGTCTGTGTTTTATATTCTAGAAATTTTTCACTAGTGCAAGATCTGATGAAATCAAAACCTACAAGGAAACACAAACAGAATAATCAGGGTAACCAAGTACAGGGAAAAATCATCACAATCAGAAAGTACAGAACGGATGGTATTCCCAGTATACACGTCGCACAAGATTCAAGAACAAAGATTGGGCAGATCGCACTAGTGTATGAAACAAATAGATCTAGTCAAGTATACTTTCAAATACTTGATAGTAAACAAGCCATCAGGTATTCAAACAGACGGGTTCCATGGTTCCAGTTTGCTTCCACAGGTGTTTAAAATTTTCAAGTCCTTGCATCCAGACAAGAAAAAGATCGACAAGTTCCAACTAGTGCAGAGGTTGGACAAGTATGTTACTGGTGGATTAATTGTCTCTAGAGATGAGAAGTTTACCAAACGAATCAATAAATGTTTGGCAGGAAAGCCGCTGAGTCTAGCTGTTTGTAGACGATACGTTGGATTGATTCCATTACCCAGTCTTGACAGCTTGAATGTTCCAGTCGATCTGCTGAACTGTGGTACAATCTCCTACGACATCAAGTTGGTCAAGGACCGTACGAGGGAAATTTACCTGTACCCAGCAGAAACCAAGTTCAAGGTGTTGCCTCATCTCAAGGTAGCCCCTACAAGTTGGCAACTAGCCAAATACCCACTGTTGTATGTAGCTGATACGTTTATCTATCCTATAATTTTGGAGCTCACGACTGGGAGGAAAAACCAAATTAGAGATCATATCTTACAGGCATTCGGAAGACCGTTGATGAACGATGATAATTTTTCGAAGTTCAAGTTACTTTCTAAAGACCCTGATAGTGCCAGTGCAAAAATAAATAGTGTGGCTTTCAAATCGAATCAAATTGGACTACATTCAGCGTATATGAAGCTCTGCACCTCCACCAAAAACCTCGAAGAGATAGTATTTCCCATACATGATATCGAGGATAGAGAACTATGGACCGGGTTTGTTGACCAAAATGGGCAGCTTATAGAATCTTTGAAGCAAGAGTTGGTCAACTTTGATCCAAAATATTCCATATCTACATAGGAGAACTGCTAATCCTTGAAGAGTATTGGTCATGAACGTGCCTGAGAAGCTTGCACTGTAAAACGTGTTGCCAAGATGGCTTAGTACATACCAACCGAACTACTAATTGACTTTTTCAATGTTGTCTCACCAAACTTCCTGGACTTAACCTAATTTCATTTAATGAGGCATTCATATTAAAGAAATTTAATACCTATTTTGTCAAGAACATAGCGTTAAGGTAATATGCCATAATGATTCGCTTAGCTCCCTTGTCCACTATAGCAACAGACAACTTTATTGTCGTTCAAACGTGCTTCCATAAGCAATTTAGTGGCACGTGCAACTGGGTATTACTGTGGATGCAATTACGATAGATCGTGGAGTATGGCTGCAACATGTATACAAGAAGGTCCTATTCAAACTTGAGTATCTGGCAAGAGAATATTTGTTACCGGTTTTCTGTATTCAGAATGGTTTCAACAAAGCCAATGAGGTCCACTATTGCCTGCGACAGTTGTAGGAATTCAAAATTGAAATGCGTCAACAATAATGACAACACCCGCTGTCACCGATGCAACCTACAGGGTCTAGAGTGTGTTTATACGTTGAAGAAGTCACAATTCAAAAAGAAACGTCTACGGAGGTACGTTACTAATTTGAAACCTGTTCCAGAAATTGCAGAGTCAAGACCTTTACACAACGTCATCCTACCCGACAAACAGACTATCATTGAGGTAGCTGAACTTTATTTTGACAACCAATACAAGGGTATATTTCCTATAATTCACAGACCATACTTTCTCTCGTTCTTACGAAGTGATGACTTTGACCCAGCTACATATATGACACTATATTATACCAAATATTTTGAGGCAAACTATGCCATATTTTTGAAATATCCCGATCCTGTGGTGTTATTGGCAGTTTTAGCATTGTGTGCTCGATTACACCCATCTTTGCCAAAGTTTTATGGGGAATTTTCTGAATGCAATTCTCCTGAAACATTCGTTCCTAACTTCAGCAACAAAAACTATAAAGAATTCGATAACAAAGATAACAATGCGGCTTCTAATGCATCAAATTACTTCGGGTGGCATGCAAGAAAGCTTTTGAAAGATGTTTTTGATAGCCCAACAATTCAAAGGGTGCAAGCCCTTAGTATATTAAGTAGTCATGAATGGGGAGAAGGAAACGCATCAAGAAGTTATTTATATCTGGGTATTGCATCACGAATGGCACTTGTGTTAGGAATGGGGTCAGAAGAAGGATTGTACGACACGGAAGATGAATTGCATCTAGACGAGACGTCAAAATTTGTTTGTATCGAAAGTAAACGGAGAACAATGTGGGCAGTTTACATGATGGACCGATGTAATGCGCTGGGACGCGAAAGATCATCTTGCATCCGTCTAGATCAAGTCAGTATAAAGCTACCTTGTGAAGAAAAGGATTATTTTTTGGGAAAACTCCATGAAGAGTCTTTAACAGCAGCCCAGGCAATTCAATACATAAGGAATCCTCTTGAACGTCATCTATTGTCAAACACGTCATGTTTTGGATTTCTTATTATTCTCTTCGAAATATGGTCAAAGATCGCAAAATGGGCTGGTGATTTGGGGGGTACAGTGGAAAGATTACCACCTTGGAATACCGGAAGTACGTATTCTATACTTTCAAACGAGCTAGATATGTTTGCTGCAAGTTTACCAGTGCATCTACAATTCACTAGATTTAACTTTGAAGCATATATAGCTGACGGTTCAGCAGCATGTTTTGGCTATCTTCATAGTTTGTATTTCACTTGTCGAATTTTCCTTTGTCGTGAATACCTATTCTTCACATCTGATTCTTTTCCCACAAAATGGTTTTCTCAATTAAATAACCAGTTGCTACAGTCAATCGATGATCTTGCTTACATCCGAAGAACATTGATGCCTTTGAATCAAATGGTTATTGCCCCCTTCACGGGATTTCAAGTATTTACCACTGCTGCTACCAGTTTATTTTTCAATGCGTTTCCTTCAAAATTATTAGAAAGTAAGATTGACAATGCTGCACAGGTTGGAATAAAATATAAGCGATTGGCGGAGGAGTCCATAGAGCAAATTGTGTTTTGGAGTCGATATTGGGGTTTGGGTAGAAGTTGGTACGATGGTTGTTCGAAGTTGAGAGAGAAATTTGATCTTTTTTCGAAAAGCAGGCCAAAGGCAATACAAGAAGATGAAACGATCCAACATGTTCTACATGATTATGGTACAGGTAAGATTAGTGAGGTTTATAATCCTGAATTTGTTCACAGTAGCAAAAAGAATACCTCGAGTCTGGATTTGATTATAAACGAAACAGAGACCAATTCAGGAATGTCTCCAGATATGACGTCGTTTCACTTTGAGAAGATTGGTTTCCCGCTTTTTGACTTTACTACCAGTTTGGAACATAGTCTTCTTGCAGAATGGGGATGACTATGTGAAAAGTTTTGTTATATATTGCCGTAGAAGCTCAGTTAATAAAATATTTAAATCAAAGAATCTAATTTAAGTCTCCAGACAAGTCATATTAAGAGTGTCCTCTTCCTTTATGAACAAGCAAGTATCTTCATTCGCACCAGGTTTAAATTTTGTAATGTCTTGGCATCAGCTACTTCAATTGCTTCTCTGAAACTACAATCTTTGGTTTGAACTCTTAGTTTAAGGTTCACAGATACCAGTATTATTGAAAGCTGTTGTAATAACTAGGTGCCTCATAATTAATTCATATTTCTGTGCTTTTTCTACGTTTAAGAATCTTCAGGTTTGAGTTCAGTATAAGAACCACAATTGGATTATTTCGTTGGTGGTGCACAAGTAAATACCATAAAATTGCTGAGTTGGAGATAATAAGGGGAACATTTGGTAAGATATTTTGTCAGAAAACGTATATTATTTTGCAACTTTTGTTAAAAAAAATATAATTTTAATTCAAATTCAAATTCAGAAATTCATTAAAGAGATCAGCCATTTACAACCAAAGCATATCAAACGTACTTCTTCAGTGCGGAATCAAGTCGTTACTACATAAACAGTAATCACGTAATGTTTTCAGAACAAGATAATGGCCATATAAACTGAAAAACTTGCACTTTCTACGAATTATCTCCATTTTGCAAATTTCTATAAACAGGTACGCTAACACCTGTAACCATATTTCCTCAATGGTCATCCTCAAGCCTCAAGTAGTCCAAGGTTTTGCTTCCAGCTCAATTCTTCATGTTTGAAAGCGTAATCAAATGATTACATAATCCATTACATAACCAAAAATCACCGATGAGGATACATGAAGAACTGAAGGATTGGTAAACACTGAACACCACAGAAATGGCACTTCCGTACCAGTTGACGATAACCGTGCCGTTCGAAAGCGAACACCAAGCCGTTATTGCCGAGAAGACGCTATCACCGGACCCTGTTTTACAGGGCCACGAACTTACCATTGATTATTCGACTGCTGGGTGCAATCTTCAATGTAAGTTTAGCGGTGTAAGCAACCGGGTCATCAGAGTGGCCGTCAGCAGTGTAATTGACAATATTAAGACAATTGTTGAAACCATGGATGAGTTTGACGGGAAAAAGTCCACCATCTTTTAAACATTTTAGCCCACCAGATGAGAATATATGTGAACCACAAATGAGTTGCTTAAGTAACACATTCATGGAACAAGATGGTTTCCACACTGGCCAGAAATCGGTGAAAAATCGCACCACATACTCGACTGTCCTACACCAGATAGTTTTCTACGATCATCAAGTTTTCTACGATCACCAAGTTTTCAAACAGCCAGTTCACTAGCTTATCAAGGCACTCAGTAGATGTACATAGCGTATTAGTAGCCGGGCCATACGTCTAGTTAAATTTACAAATCGACACAGAAGAAATCCTATGTAACGACGAAAAACATTTAAACATCGTAGAAGGCAAAACAACAGATTCCGTCGTTTACGTCTAATGTTTCTATTTCTCTAGAATACGATTACTCACTGCTTCACTATACTCATTCAATTTTGTGATGGTAACAATTTGTGAGGTGCGATTGGCGAAAATTTCCTGCAATTGTCAAATCAAATATTAACCACACAAACAATGATACCGAGATCTCGTTTCACCAGCAGGAGCTTGGTGAGAGTACCTAGTCGTACGTTATTCAAGAACATCAAGCAGGCGTCCCAGAAGCTAGATAAGATAAACCAGTCAAAATTGGAATCGGAAAATTTTCATCATGAATACTCTATAAGACCAGATACATATGCGTTTAAGGTTGATGCATCGAATGAGGTTTCAAAGAGCTTAACAGCAAAGACATCCAGCGAGTCACCTTCTGCTGACAAGTCTCATCCATTACAAAAAAAAGAAGAAGATTATCAACATTTCAACTTGATCGAATTCATCTATAGATACACTACAAATTACCCATTTGGAACAAAGTCACCTCAGCAAGTTTTCAATCAGTACCCGATGACTAATTCAGAAAAGCTAGGTCGATTAAAGCATCGTCCCAGCAAATGCAAAATGTTGGTTTCAGATTTTATAGAAGATTCACTTTATAACCCAAATTACGGGTATTTCTCGAAAGAAGTGGAGATTTTTCATTCGGATGAGCCATTTGATTACAATAATATTCGCGATATAGATGGGTTTATGGACAGCTGGCAAAAGGCGTACGCAAAATATGACGAAATCAACCCTAAAATAAATGAAACAAAGCAGCAATTTTCAGAAATCATAAATAACTCGAAACAAGAACCTCAAAGTAAATCCAAATTTGTTCAAAGAGCCAAATCTATTCAAAAACAAGATGCCATGGTCAATACTGGTAATTTCAACACCCGAAAATCAATACAGTTGTGGCATACCCCTACAGAATTGTTCCAACCTTATTATGGTGAGGCTATTGCAAGATACATGTTGGTCAACTATAAACTTAATGGAGCATACCCTTACGAAGACCTTATTATCTATGAAATGGGTGGTGGTAATGGTACATTAATGTGCAATATTCTCAATTACATCAAGACTAATCAGCCAGATGTTTATGCCAGAACAAAATATAAAATCATTGAAATTTCATCACAGCTAGCTGAAAAACAATTAGAATCTGCTTTGAATAGTAAATTAATTAGCCAAGGGTTAGACGCAACTAAACTTGAAATTATTAATAAGTCCATTTTCAAATGGAACAAAGTTATAGACAAGCCATGCTTTTTCATAGCACTTGAAGTATTTGATAATTTTGCCCATGATTTGATTAGGTATGATAATACTACAGGGGAGCCATTGGAAGGTCAAGTTCTCGTTGATGAACACGGAGATTTTTATGAGTTCTTCACACCCCAATTATCTTATTATTCCAACGCATTTTTACAATTACGTGAACATGGTGAATACTCCATTTTGAATGCTTCAAATACAATTGCTGGTAAGTTCGAAACTCTTAAAAGTACGGTTCCATTTGTGAACCATGATAAGATACATCCATTGCTTCATTCGTCTTCGAAATTGAGATTCAAAAACAGCTTGTTGCCATTTAAAGACAACATGACACCTGGTGAGTTCATTCCAACTAGGTTGTTACAATTCTTCAACATCCTCAAACATAAATTCCCTCAACATTCCTTGATCAGTTCTGACTTTCACTACTTGCCCAATGCGGTGAATGGGTACTACAATTCACCAGTAGTACAAACTATTTTGCAAGATAAAATGGTTGATGTATCTACTTACATGACTTATCAAGGATATTTTGATATCATGTTTCCTACCGACTTTGGCCTTGCATCTGATTTATACAAACAAGTTACAAACAAGGTACCAAGAGTCGAATCTCATAGAGAGTTTTTGGAGCAATGGGCCAATACGGAGGTAACAACCACCAAAGCTGGTGAAAATCCAATGTTGGACTTCTATACCAATGTCTCGTTTATGGTAAGTTAATTATGTATCTATAAACTTGTAAATATACCAATACATTGTATACCTTACACACTACAGTAATTGTTCACATATTCCTTTATAACCTACATACCTAGCAAGACAAATCTTGAATATACCCTCCCAACCTCATGAATATGGTAACCGCCATATCCATGCCAATTTTTGCTTATAAAATTTAGCAAATTCAAAAAATGAGAATAGCTTCTCTAAAGAAAATGTATATCGAATATAGACCAAACAAGATCAAAGGACTAGACGGACGACCTATCAAATACTCCACCAAAGTACCATGTTTTCCACTAGTATATCTTCAATAATGTTGGACAATTTACCCAATTAAAAAACAGTAGTATATTTTCATGAGCTTCATCTCCTCAAAAAAAGCTTAATTTAGCATCAACGGACCTCTCTCGATAGCAAAAACTATATTGCTTCAAGTAATCAAATTTGAATTTGTTCAATGAAGACTTCTGAACGCGTCGCACGATTTAAAATATTGCAACCATCATACCAATAATTTTTTCAAACCCCCCTTTGACGTATTCAACAAGGAAATTCAGTACGTTTCTCAAGTCAGCTGTGGCCAATTTAATATAATTAACAAAATCATCGTAGTTGTGAAATGGGAACAAATGATCAAAAAAGTCCCAGTCATTCACGTTAAGTTTAGATTGAGTAGAAGGACCTTCAATTGGAAGCGATTGAGTTTGACTGAATGATTGATAAATATAGCAACCAAACATTGTCGCCGCACCAGACGCAAGACTAACACCAAGTCCAACCCCTAATGTGAAACTAGCTACTAGCCAGAATTTTGAAGACTTGAAATTTTCATTATTGAAGTTTTCTCCACCAAAATTTGAAGTATTGAAAAGATTTTTGAAAATATTGTACACCATTGAAAAATTAGAAAATCTCCCTGATAGTTGCAAAGGATCATAAAAGTTAATTGATTCTGATAAATCTAATCTGAATTGACGCTCTATCGCTTTATAATCTTTTCTAGTAGATACCACCAAGCTAGAATACATAGTAGATGATTGATGTTTGTCCAGGTCTAGATGACTAAACTCCAAATCGATGAACTTTTGACATTTGGAAATAACTGAACCACTTGTCAAAGATGATGTTTTCCAAATTTGATAAGGTTTGATTAGATTAATTAACTCAAACAAGTTAATGAAGTAGTTTACAGTCATCATATTTATGATTGTTAACTTGGGTGTCACAACGTCGTCATCAGCGAAAATACTGGATAAGAACTCTAAGAATAACTTTGAACCATCATTTATAACAAAGATTAAGTCAGAATTTCTAATGATCTTTGCATCGATTGATTTGAAATAACTTTTCTTCGATTTTGATTTCTTGCTCAAGTTGAAGTGATGGATATTCAACGAGTCAAACTTCAAGTTTTGTTTCAAGCTGTTTACGAATTGACGAATTTCGTCATTAGATTTGGAAGATAAGACTGATATTTGAAACGGTTTCCGGAATTTCACAGATCCATCTGAAACACTTATCTGAGGCATAACAAACGTTGGTGATTCTTCGTCATCAAGCAAATCTTCCAAATCACCTTCTTCATCGGTCTCAAACACCATAACCGAATGTGGGTTTGGCAACACTGCTATGTCGTGATCGTCATCTGATGTAGTAGACAAAATCAGCGATGTAGGTGGCACAGGTGAATTAGCATTGAGCGACACGGGGATTTTTGGTGAGTTCACGTTTGATGATACAGGGTAGGACAAGTTTGGGGAATCTCTATAACGTGAATTAAACTTGCTAAGGGAAATATCGTGCCAGCTGGATAAACTAAAGCTAGGGTCGAGCAAAGGAGTATTTTCCCTAGTCAAAGGATCTGGTATGTAATCGGGGATATTGAAATCTAAGTCTGGGTTTGCTAACGCATTCAAAATGGATGAATGAGAGCAGAACATCTTCCTGCTCAATTGGACCTGGCTGCATGGCTCATCTGGATCTATTGTGCCACGACTGGGGCTGGGGTGTGAAGATCGCATTTGCTGTCTCAAATCCCCAGTATCGAGGGAAGTAAAATTGGAAGCACCAGGATTATCATTACGAACTCGTGAAGCACCACTGTCTCCGGTTATGGTGCTAGATTTGCCATCCTTATTTACGTGAGTAGCGGTACGAGGGAGAATACCGGTACCTCGGTCAATCTTGGGTGTATCGTCACCAAAATCTCTAAGCGAGTCAATGGAGCCGTCTTCATTAGCTCTCGTCGTGTTTACTTGATTGATCATATCAACTATATTGCTTATTTGCAAACAATTGTTAGAAGCAATAGCAGCAGCTATTTAAACGAGGGGAGGGACCGTCTTATCACTAGATGCACTTGGTGGGGACACACCTCCTTACCTGTAACTTTTTAAACGGGATCAACAGGGCAATTGTTGGAAAACAAAACACAGTTGTGTTATCTGCTACAGAGGTTATCACCTACAGTCTTGGGTAACAACTGGGGTGAAGCTGAGTGATCTCAAATGTAAATTATTTCACGAGCGCATGCAAAATAAAGGGTGCGCGGTAGTACTTTAGATGGATGATTCCGCTGCATCACGTCGAACTCCGTGGTGGCCGGACTGTGACTCGTGTCATGGTCCCTCGTATCCTGTGGGGTACTATTTGGGTAACAAGATTCTGTGTCCAACTTGGGGGATGTGACTTGTTGCTGCACTATGTCACTGGAGAATAGCGTGCGGCTGTCAGCCGATTAGGAACATCATCTTGTTTAGGTAGGTTATGTACACTCATAGTGTCCTATCTGTAAACTTTGTATGAGATGCGGCATCACATATCGTGGTAGACTACTGAATACGGTTGACCTCGTGTGACTACGCGGTCATGGGATTTCCTGTCTCTGGTCATGATTCTGCGCTGGGCCAGAAACTCTAAGTCAGAAATAGTTAAAAGTTTATGTCGCGGCGGAATTAGCCGAGGTATGGTAACCATTCTTTTGTAGTGATTGATGTGTACTCGGTGTATTTGCCTATTTAAGCGTACATGAATTGTATAGGTAATGCGCTACTTGTTCAGAGTAAAAGTAATCCACCAAACGCAATCATGGCTGCGATGCCTCCATTGTAGTTCAACTCGCTACCGTCGTTCTTCGAGCTTGCTGTTTCTCCAGTGGCACTTGGGTTTACCCAATCGGTTGTTGTAGTCACTCTTGTAGTGTGGTCAAATCTACCAGGAACGTTCGTAGATTCTGGTGATTCACCAGTTTTTGTAACAGTAACTGTGCTCTCGTTGTCATTTGCTGCAACAAGTGCAACTCCAGCGAGTTGTATGAGTAAGTAACCTACCTTCATTGTGTTTTCAATAATGAGTTTCTACTGGACTACAATTTGCCAGTTCAAATATCTACGTCATCTTCAATCCGGCATGGTACCATAGTCATGCACGTCCGGTAATATGAAGGATACTCAAATGGTTTTGTGTAATGTACAATGTTTCGGTGTGGTTGCAAAACTCGAGGTAGAACACCTTCAAGAATCTTTTAAACTTACAATATGGCAATTTTTTAAGCATTCAACTCTATAGTTTGTGGAATACAAATAAGAAATCTTCTTTGTATTTACCGTTTTGCGTCGAAATTGTTGGGGTCTGCAATTTTAAGTATATTAACTAGTTAAAATGTGAAAATTTTACAGAATTTCATTAAAGGATTCTGTTAAACGAATATCAAATATCGCACTGGAAAGAAATACTATGCTTTCCATTCAAATCACAAACTCAAATCTTGCATGTCGGACTAAATGCTTAAATGTTCAACTGCAGTCGGTTATAAACATGATATTTCGAAATAGAATGACATATCTTGCTATTGATGAAAAAAGTGTAGGAGTTACTATGTACCTACCACAAAACTAATCACTTGTTGTCGTGAATATATACCGATTATGATCAGTTACAAGTGATCGGTTACATATTTACTTACAGGGTTTTAAAAATTAAGAGTTTTGTACAATTATGGTTTTGAATGATGTAGCTGATATTCAAGAAAAGGCTCTTATTTTCATGATATTGCACTACATTGATCTGAAAATTCAATAAACCTGAATTCTAAAAATTTCTTCAGTGGAATAAGCGATTTTAGGTGACATGCTCGCAGCATTGGAAGTTACCAGGATAACTTTTCTGCGTCTTAACCATCTGTAGAATGCAACTGAAAGTATACTCTATGTTTCGTCATTCGTATCTATAACATTTTTTTGCAAAACAATGAGTTGCAATAAGAAATGGTATTCACTATTTTCCTCATAGTTGCCCTTCTAATTTGTAACTTTTCACCGAATATGATTTAAAGTGTGGCTCCACAATAAATTGAGTTCGCGCGTTCATTTGTGGCGAGTGCCTTTATATATCTAACAAGATACATCTAAACTTGGGTTTAATATCGAAGTGCCACGCCATCGAAAGGCCATCTGTGAGTTTCTCCTTTCTGCCAAAATTGCTTCTTAAAAACCCATCGGTTATGCGGTACCAAAAAATATTCGTTAGAAAATATTGCTTATCAACCCCCCTTAACCGACGCGTACTTTTCCTAAGTAGCAATTAAAAGGGAAGTTATCCTTATCTATATATACATGTATATTTCCGCTATTACTATCCTACTTTACAAATATAACATTGAAAAGACCAGGACATGACTCTTATTGATCTTGAATCAGGAGAACCCATAACTATAGAAACTTTTGAGCCTTTCTCAACACCAAATAGTAAAATATCAAAATCTTCAGTAGAAACAGGGGTTAGGTTTGAGTGGATTTACTCTAACTCCGATTTGTTGACCACAAAAATTGAAAATGTAACAAAGACGGTGAAGAATATCAAAGATCGTGGAGAATATTTCACTCGCCCCAAGGATGCTATCGGTGTTATTGTCCATTCGAGTGATGAACCAAGTGTTGTTGCCTGTTGGTATGGGTCAGTTCATGAGGGTCAATATAATGTTTATAACGACCAACCAAAATTTACACAGCAAACACATTTCTTAGGTGGTACACAAACGATATTCATTGGATTATTTTAGAGTTTATTAAGGGAATAGATGAACTTTGAAGTAGAAAAATAATAAATTTATCTGGTCAACCAAAACACATTTGTTCAATTCGTGTTTACCAAGTTACGCCTTCCATATTATCAGTTTTTTGATTTAAATATAAACAGCTGGACAATATTACAATACTAACTCTCTGAAAACCCACTTGTTTACATAACCAACAGATATGAAGAGCCACATCATAAATTCTGATTAAAGCAAAAATATTAAGCGCAACAGTTTGGTAGATCCATTAAGGAAACATGAAGATCAAGAGTTTTAGTCTCCAAACTGGCTGTTTAATTCTATAATGGAAGTGGAAAAATTCTGCACTATATTCAGAAACGAATAGCAAGGCAATGAGATTCAAAAGGTTATTATGAATCATCAAGGAGCTCAAAGAGCATTGATTTTTTATCTATTAAATACACCCCTTTTAAGCGGTTGGGTTTTAATCATGTATTAGCTCTAGAATTACCACGGTTATCCAAGTAGTAAAGGTACTATCAAATAAACGATAACTGATTTAACGAGTTATTCGCAGTTTCACTGTATAAATTGCTTATACTTAGACATGCATGGACCTAATCTTTGAGACAAGAATATGACTACTGGCAGGACCATATGGAATTATTTTCCTAAATACTTCAATTAGTTGGAGATATTAACATTGCTTTTCCAGAAACTAATTCATAGAAAAGAACTTCAAATAGGTATCATTGAACTGATGACGTACCACAGGTGATCGAAAAATCATGAATTATTTCTCAAAAAAGACAGAATCATTATGAATATTATTGGTGTATACTTGCATTGACTGAAAAAGTGCCGGTGAGGTGATAAACATTTGTGTAATCCAGCTATTAAATTGATTACCGAAAATTCAAAAATGTATTCTTTTATTATCGTGCTCAAAATGTGAAATTGATTACAAGACTAGAGACTGAAAACCATGAGACACCAAAGCAATGAGTTTAACGTTGCATGCTGTCGTTTCATGAATCAACTAGATCTGTCAAAGTCAATGGTATTTAGGACGCGTCAGATGTACTTAATAGCGTGGTCATATCTTTTAATCTAAATTCCTTCCTTTAGTAAGTCTGAAAGTTCCTCAGACACAAAGAGTAGAATTGTTTTGTTCAGAACCCATTAAACTATTCTAATCCGATGTTTCATCTTTTCTCTTGAATCTCAACTATTTACCACATTTTTTTTGACTTTTGTATTTGGTTTCATCTTCATTTAGCCCCAGACAAGCATATCAGGCTTAATATTGGAGAAATAATATGTAGTCAACCTGTGTTAGTAACGGACGCCAATGAAACTGTAATTGATATTGCATACAAAATTTATATAAAACCAGACGAGTATGATTTAGCTTGAGAGCAAAAAAAAGCATTAACAAGAGAGAAAACAACAATTAAGTTAACTTCTTGAATTATGCGAAGCATATTTATATCATTTCAGTTTGATAATCCCCATTTGATTTACTACCTCTACACACTTTCATTGCAAATTGTAATTTCTGAAATTTCACACGTGCATAATCATCAATAGTATCGCGCAGAATTGGCTCAAATCCCGGATAATTTAATTTTCCTGCAAACTAAAGGTTCTAAACTTTAAGGGTCTTTTCCTCGTGAAATTGTACATAATCGTCTATAGTACAGTACAGAATTATGGCATGAATTTAATTCAAGTACCTCAATGAATTACTGAACTTTCAAAGAAAAATAAAAAACATAAAAATTTAGATATTTCATTCTTAAAGCCCTGGGCAACTGTAAATCAAGAATATGTCAAAGCAACATTTTAACTACCCAGGACAACTGATACTCTCTTTTGGGAAATAAGATGAAGCATATGCACAACAAAATAATGAGTTTAGATGTATAGTTGGATTTCTAACAATCAAAGATTTCGGAAAATATTTGGATTTCTACTTGAATTTAACTATTGAAAAAAGAAAGCAGAATGTGCAAGCAACATAACCGAAAGGTTTTTTCTAAATGTAGTCAAAATTATAATTAACCCCTGGAAGTATTGGAGGATGTGTATCAATAGCCAGGGTTACTTATGTTTTAAAACTATATATTCGTGGTCCTACACTTCGCACATGCCAAAAAAATTAGTTGTCTGTTCCTCAAGGTGAATGATATTGTCTTCGACATGATTGACAGTTTCCTGACTTCTTAGAAGCATATCGCTAGTTTGACTTGAAGACTACTTTCAAAATTGTCCACATGCCATTCATTGAGAGTGCGGTGGGCGAAGAGGAGGGGTTACCTCACCGTTTTTGTGAGAATTGAACACATCACCTTTAAAACATATGCACACTACTTAAAACAAACAAAAATTAAATGGAGACATTTACAATTTGCGAGGTGAACATTTGCAGAAGTAAAATCCGATGACAACATCAGCAGTTCCAAAACTGTAAATATTAAAGGATTATGCAAATTTTAGGAAACTTAGGTGACTTTGGATACATAATTATAAGATGAGTCGCAAAAGTTAAATTCACTATCAAAGAATTCTAAGTGTGTAACCTATTTCAAAAGAAAACGAACATGCTATTATTGAAAAACATTGTTGTACTACTTCTAGTCGCGTGTTGTGGGTATGTCCTAGTCATTAAAAACTTCAATGTAAACAAAATTTTGGCCATTGGAAAAAATCTACAATTAGTTGATAGATGGTCTAATGCTGCTAATGTACTTTGTTTGTTAATTGCGTTGAAAATAGACAAACAGTATTTTCCAGCCACAACTCGTCAAAATGTTGCACTTGAGTGGGCTCTATTGGTAGGAGTTACGATGTTTTATCTAGTTCAAGCCGTTGCACATATAAACAGGTGTGTCACTGGTGATGACCCGATAGGTCAAATAGGGGCAGCTTTTGAAGTTGCTGATGATATTGCTGCATTGTTATTGTTAGCTATCGGGGCCGTTAACGGAGTCGGTTTCACTGTATTGAGACGCAGCGATGAACAGTTGAACCCAATATCACACCTAATTTTATTACACGGTGGCTTCGCAATTTCGTTTTTGATGAGATTACAAGAGGTGTTGATATGCATAAACTCAGTGGAAATCTGGCTAGCCTATCAAGATGGTACGGTAGTAACATTGTGTTTTCCAATGTTTCAAGTGTTACATTTGGAGGTATTGCTGTACATTTATAGGCATGTACAGATTGAACTGCGGGGTTAAGTAGTGATTATAGTGATAATAGTAGCGTGGTACTTTAATCATTCGCGTACTCCCTACATAACCTTGTATCAGATTGAGCTTTCATCGAGAAAATTCATACATGTAGCCAGTTGATGCCAAAATGCCCAACAGAATATCAAACATTGACGTAGACTGGGCAATATATATAGGTGAATTACTGTAGGAGCAACCCTGCTCGGTTAGGCGACCTAAAAACACGCCTATCAGTATTATTTGTACACAGTCTTCCCATTGAGTCAGAAATACGATGAGGAAAACATCAGAGAAGGTGTCCTCTTCCACAATTGACTGCGCATTTCCTTAAATAAAAGGATTATAGATTAGTTAATCTTTTGTGCATTTTGGTGGACATCCAAATTGATATAAACTATAATGTCTATTTAAATTGTTAGCAAGTTGTCAATTTGCAACCTTTTAATACCCAGGAATACAGTTCACAATTTTAAGGGTAACAAACGTCACGTTAGATATATTTTCAAAAGAAGTGGTATTATTTAGCATAAACCACAACCGAAACATTGTGGATTGGACCATTCTCTTTCATTGTTGATAATAGGTTAACTCTTTGAGATTTTTTTGGAATACACCGGATTTTCCTGTGAACTCTGTATTAATTTATCAATCCTTGATAGTATAAATTATTACTGGTAAATGTTTTCATTCTCACTGATTGGGTTTACTTCCTAGATGTATGAAATACATCCTACAAAACTGTTCCACTTTCAAGTATTTTGAAAGCTTATGCTCAGGACTAGTATGTTTGTTACAAAATTGGAAATCGCTACCAGGATTCTGTAATTACTTTGTTTACTATTTTCTTGACTAAGATCTCCGGTTGCTCCTTAGTTTTAAAATACCTGTAAAATCACTAAAACCTAGCTAAAATGATTTTTCTCAGGATTTAACGGGGGAAATTCCTCGTATTAAGCGAATGCCATAGCCGACTAGACCACAAAACCTTTTCTCTAAAAACACCAATAAATAGAGGATAGCGGACCAAATTAAAATCTACTCACATGTCTGAAACCAGACATATAAAATAAAAATAAAGACCATCACCTATTTAGGTGTACAGAACCAAGGTGTTCATGGATAAAGCAAATTCAGAATTTTCGATACCTCATCCCCAACCTGTTATAAGTTCCCTTCTTTTCGCCCTTAAGACAATCGGAATAAATACTTATTTGTTAACCAAACTATACGTTCGAGATCTCCATAGTCCAATGACTGACCAAGAGATCACCAAAATGCACACCATGATTAAAACCTTCTTTCCAAGGTTTACTAACACAATACTCTTTACACTCCCAATACACGACGGTTACGGTTTAAATGACTTAAAACACCAATTAAAAGGAAGACGGGCTAAAATAATTTACAATCTTTCGACAAGACGAACTGGTTTATTTGAATATCCCTGCCAAAGCCCAACTCGTGGCAAATGAAATTGTTGATAACTCTTCAGTACTCACCAGTTCTCAATTAATGACGTCTGAGAGCAATACAATATACTTGGCCACAGCCCCATGGGGGCACCTTTTACTGTCTAATATTCCCCTTAAAACGATTCCAACTACCACCTACGCTGCAGGTTGCCATGAAGGGAAGAAAACGTCTCAAAGAAGTTGTACTTTTTTATCCTGTCCTACCCTCAGAGAAATCTTATCTAGAGGCATGGTTTTGTCTATTATCATTTCGTCCTACTCGGGAGAAGCTTCAGCTCTTTTCTTCTGAAACTATCTCGGAATGGATTACAAATCCTAAACCGACCTTTCTTCAACGTGTGCGTGATGCAAGGGATAAACCCTTAACAAGGTCATCTCCTTTACACATCTCAATCAAGTAATCAAAAGGGAAACTGAATCTGTACTCGCTGTACAACATCATCCTCTGCCCACTCCTACAAAACAAAGGGCATTTTGGGGGAATCTCTGGCGCCTAGCCTGTCAAATACCTGAATGAACAGAATTGTTGCATTTATATTATCTTGATCGCTTCCTTCAAAATGTAAGCCTATAACAAGCCTCGATTGAAACTGTCGCAGACAGAACTCTTGACCGAGCTTGTTATCGCTTGTGCCACAAAGAAATATACGAAGTAGATTTTACAGACCACTTGGAGTCTGCAGAATTACAGAAAAAATATGGGACCAACTTGATTTGGAATATCATGACAGTCAAGTTAAATAAACCGATATACGTCATTTAAAAATAAATCAATACTTCCATTGTTGTTACAGAATATACAATATACCGCCTTCAACTAGCGAAATCAGACGAAGCAATTGATTTGTCGGACGAAACGGCGACGAATTGGGTTAGCTATTGCACAACTTACGGAGGTATTTGAGTTGATCTTTAAAAAATAAGAAAATTTATTACGAATACAAAACATTATGGTGGGTTCTAATTTATTTTCACTACCAAATTAAATAGATACATAGATAGTTATATGCTTCAGTAAATAAAGCAATAAATACATTTTAGTTAAAAAAAAAAAATCGACTTTATGGTAAATTCCAATAACTTTTCACCATTCTTAACTTTCTTATTTATGTTTGTTTGTTATTTACAAGACAGGAGTATTTATAAACAGTTTGTTTTAACCAAGGGTTAACCTGCATTGAATTTTTATTTTTTTTTATTTTTTCAATTCTGGATTTATTGTGAAGTACATTTTAACATTCCAGTTTTTCATTGTCTTGCAATGATCATCATAAAATGGAAGGATATGGTCAAAGAGTTCTTTTCAATACCATGTAGATTACAATAACGAAGCCAATTATTAAGTGTTTAATGTGGATTCTGGTTGACAACTTTTTCCTTATCTTGTTCTTAATTGAGTTTCAAGCAACTGTTAGTTTAAAATTAGTGTACTCCTCCACTTTATACGTTACAGCGCAAAGAATATAAGTTATGTTACAACTGCCGTCCTGTTTCTGGTAATTTGAGGGGCAACTTACTTTGAAATAAAACTGTGTTGATGATCCTATAAGGAGTTTAGAAAAATTATTTTCTCGATATGCAATATGCAAAAAAAGTATACATGGAAAGTCAGTAAATGCCTTTAAAGTTTTCATTTATGCGTATGATTATACGTGATTGTTATTTTGAGTGTGTCTAATGATTTCCATCTAAGGGTAAAATTTTAAATCCTAAAATTCTATATAAGGTCATGAGAAAATACCGAAGGACAATTACAAACCATTTTATTCCATGACTGAAGAGGGTGCTTGCCATTTCAACAATGGAACCATAAGCCCCTTTTATGATACAGAAGGTTACAACTATTCTGTATGCTCAAATGGTTCAATTTACGTTCCCGCGGCACCTTTAGCTCCATCAGCATACAAACACTGCCAATTTAGCAATGGCTCGTTTGGCCCAATATATGACACAACAGGTTTTTCGGATACAATTTGCTTCCTCGGTGTTGTTCTTGTGGAGGCTAAACAGGTGAAAAAGTCAGAACTGACTACGTTACAATTATCGTTTTCATTACTAGTTATTTGCTTGATGGTTATGCTTTCGAACATTTGAAGTATAGGTTAATACTCTTAGGTAATTCATTTGAATATGTTTCAAAACAAATGCATGTAGTGACATCTAGAGATTCTTTAGAATAGTTGATTCCGCCAACATCTCGGTGAAAATTTTGTTGATCCGGTGAGAGAAATAGTCAATCAAAATAAACGAAACAGCCCCACGAAAACAGCTTAATTGGAGAAGACAATTCTATTTTAACTTATAGGGGTTGCATGCCATACGGACGAATGGCTCCAAGAATAATCAATCAAAATAAACAAAAGGGTCCCCCGAAAACGACTTAATTGGTGCAGACAATTCCATTTAAAGTTCTATGGGTTGTACACCATACAGACGAAAGGCTCCAAAAATAATTGTACAAACAATAGATTGAAACAGATATGCATGTAACTTTACGACTGCATAAAATATTTTTTGAATTAGATATATAATAAAACTGTGTAAATCAGTGGCTCTGAGAATATTACTACGCACGCTTTACATAGAAAATGCTAACGAATAAAATAAATTCTAACATAGAATTTAACTATAGCTTGAGTCTTTACTTAATCACTATTATTTTACTTACGGAGTAAGAGCCCGGTTTATACCTGATCAGAAAGATTCAGTAAATTTCAAATATTTTATGTCTCAGTTAGTATCGATTTGGCCAATTTATCCACTTTTCTAAGGCATATAATTAGATGATTAACTTGTTACACATTCATGAGAGCATCACTTATGGTCTCCTTTTGTATATAAGTCAATACATAGTCATGGTTTTAATAAACAAAGCTATGATTTCAACAGTGTCTATAGTTAATACTCAAGCCTTAGAATGTACCTTCTTTCTATGTTTTATGCTTTTATGTCTTGTTTATTTGGAATAATATTGGTGACGGATCTTTACACGCTTGAGGCACGGATCTTTACACGCTTGAGGCACGGATCT
>ERZ778017.674-NODE-674-length-42999-cov-5.451891_pt1 | contig 42999 bp, 33 predicted proteins | sample MGYA00375747_ERZ778017 | MGnify/ENA primary metagenome ERZ778017 (study PRJEB29350, sample SAMN05509838) | bioreactor metagenome | biome: bioreactor; material: wastewater | place: South Africa: University of Cape Town | collected 2014-03-17 ...
AGGAACAGCATGTCGGAGGTCATCTGCGACAGCCGCTCGTACTCCTCGAGGTTCGAGTACAGGATCTCGCGATATTCGTCCGCGGTGCGCGCGCGGGCGAGTGCGACCTGCGTCTGCGTCATCAGGTTGCTGACCGGCGTGCGCAGCTCGTGGGCGAGATCCGACGAGAAGTCCGACAGGCGGCGGAACGAATCCTCGAGCCGCGCGAGCATGTCGTTGAAGGCCGCCGCGAGTGGAGCTAGCTCGGGTGGCATCGACTCCGGCGGCAGGCGCTCGCCAAGTCGATCTGCAGAGATCCGGTGCATCAGCTCCAGCGCCTTGCGCGCGGGCGCAAGGCCCCGGCGGGCAGAGAGCCAGCCGAGCAGCGCGGACAGCGCAATGCCGACCGCGACGCTCAGCCACAGGCTGTTGCGGAAGTCGGTCATGAACTTCCGATGGAAGTCGATGTCGAGCGCGACGACGACGGCCGCCGGCTGCGCGCCCGGAATTCCGGTGTCCGCTGCCGTCGAGATCAAGCGAAACAGTCGGCTTCCGTGCTCGCGCACGGTCGCTTCGGCAGCCCGCGGCGCGGTGGTCGGCGGGACCGACCATGCAGGACCGGTTGTCGACCCGAAACCCTCGGATGTGTACAGCTGCGTGCCGTCGGGCGCGACCACGGTGACGAACAGGTCGTGATGCCCGACGAGCGCTTCGGCCAATGCGTCGTGCACTGCGGCGAGTTCTCCTTCGGTGCGCACCTTCGCCAGCAGGTTGCGTACGAGTTCGAGCTTTCCTTCGAGCACTGCCTGGTCCTGCTCGACCAGGTGCGTTTCGACCAGTCGCCCGACGAAGTAGCCGCCGACGAGAAGAACGGCGGTCGAAGCGATCGAGAAATACAGTGTGAGAAGGAACGTGACCGACCGCCGTTTTCGCATCAGGCCTGCTCCGGCGGCTCGATCACGTAGCCCATTCCGCGTACGGTGCGGATGAGCTTCGGCTCGAAGTCATCGTCGACTTTTGCACGCAGACGACGCACCGCGACCTCGATGACGTTGGTGTCGCTGTCGAAGTTCATGTCCCACACCTGCGAGGCGATGAGGGATCGCGGAAGTACTTCGCCCTGGCGGCGCAGCAGCAGCTCGAGCAGCGCGAATTCCTTGGCGGTCAGATCGACGCGCTTGCCGGCGCGAACCACTCTGCGGCGGAGCAGGTCGAGCTCGAGATCCGCCACCTGCAATCGCTGTTGCTCGCGGCCCAGCCCGCGGCGCAGCAGCGTGCGCACGCGCGCGAGCAGCTCCGAGAAGGCGAACGGCTTGACGAGGTAGTCGTCGGCGCCGAGCTCCAGGCCCTTGACGCGGTCATCGACCTGGTCGCGTGCCGTCAGGAACAGCACCGGCATCGTTCGTCCCGCCGCCCGCAGACGCTGCAGCACCTCCCAGCCGTCGATGCCGGGAAGCATCACGTCGAGCACGACGAGATCGTAGTCGTTCTGCTGGGCGAGATGCGCGCCGTCGATGCCGTCGCGCGCGAGGTCGGTGACGAATCCGGCCTCGCTCAACCCCTGTCGCAGATACTCGCCCGTCTTGCGTTCATCCTCGACGATGAGGATCTTCATCCTGTCCTTCCTCCGCCTGATCGCAGGCTCCGATGCGGGTATTTTGCAGTCTGGAATCGAAGGGCGGTCGTCGATTACGCAGATGTAATGCGGCAGTCAGGTTGCTGTCGGCTGCGCGCCGCGAACATCGCGTCATGCGATTTCCACGAACGGCGGCAACGAACCTGGCGCTGGCGCTCTTGCTGCTGGCTTCGTCACCGGGCGCTCGCGCGCAGTCGCTTGCCGATGCGTTCGAGCAGGCCTGGTTGCGCAATCCGCTCGCTTCCAGCCTCGAGGCGCGCCAGGACGAAGCGCTCGCGCGCATCGACCTGGCCGACCGTCTCGTGCCCGGTGCGCCCGCGGCGAGCCTGGCGGCGCAGGGCGACCGCTTCCACCGCGACGAGGGTGCGCAGAAATGGGAAATGGAACTCGGCGTCCCGCTGTGGCTGCCCGGGCAGCAGTCGGCACGTCAGGCCGAAGCGCGTAGCCTGCAGGAACAGGTGCAGGCGCAACGCCCGCTGTTGCGCCTGGCGCTTGCCGGCGAAGTGCGCACGCGATGGTGGGCGCTGGCCGCCGCACGCACCGCCCGCGAGCTCGCTCTGCGCCGGGTGCAGACGGCGCGTGAACTCGAGTCGAGCGTGATGCGGCGCTTCGAGACGGGCGATCTTGCCCGTCTGGATGCGAACCTCGCGCGCAACGAGCGACTTGCCGCCGAGGCCGAAGCCGTGCAGGCGCAGGCGTCGGTGCAGGCACAGGAAGCGAGCCTTCGAGCGCTTACCGGCGTCGAAGCTCCGCCGGTCCTCGAGGGTGAAGCGGCTGCTGTGCAGTCCATCGCGCCCGAGGAGCATCCGCAGTGGGTCGCAGCGCGCGCCGCTGCTCGGGCGGCCGACGCGACGCTGCTGGCCACCCTGAAATCGGATCGTGCCGCGCCGCGCGTCGCTCTGCGCATGGAGCGCGACCGTGGCGCAAGCGCCGAGCCGTTCTCGAACGCGGTGGGGGTGCAGGTGAGCATCCCGTTCTCCTGGGAGCCGCAGGTGCGCCAGCAGACGGCCGCCGCGCGCGCAGAACGCCTGCGCGCCGAAGCCGAGCTCGCCACGACGAGGCTGCGGCTGCAGACCGTCGTCGACACCGCCCGTGCCGAGCTGGAGGCCGTGGAACGGCAACTCCGGATCGCGAGTGCACGACAGGCCGCGACTGCCGACAACCTGCGCCTGGCCGAGCGTTCATTCTCGCTGGGCGAGACCGACCTGACGTCGCTGCTCCGCGTTCGCGCCACCGCCCTCGAGGCGGACCTCTTCGCGGCACGCCAGCGCGTTTCGCTCGAGGCCGCCCGCTCGCAATTGAACCAGGCTCTCGGAGTCGTGCCATGAGTCGTTCCCTGACGCTGCTCGCCGCCGCACTGTTCGTGCTTCCCGTGTCCGCTCACGAAGGCGAGGATCACGGCGCCCCCGCCGCAGCCACCGTGCCTGCGGTCGAGGTCGGTACGCGCGCAGCCGCGGCCACCGAGATTTTCGAACTGGTTGCGGTCGTCTCGGGCGATCACCTGACGTTGTATCTCGATCGTTTCGGGTCGAACGAGCCCGTCTCGGGCGCGAAGATCGACGTCGAGACGGGCGATCTGAAGAGGACGGCCGAGGAACTCGAAGCGGGCGTCTACCAGGTGATCGCGGCTGAGCTCGCGCAGTCGGGACCTCACGCACTGGTGGTTGCCGTCGAGGCGGGCGACGACGTCGATCTTCTCTCGCTCACCATCGAAGGCCCCGTGCAGCCCGCGAGCGCTTCGCGAGCGGCTCCCGGGCTCACCGCTTCCGCCTTGCAGGGGTGGCGCCATCCGCTCGTCTGGGGCGCCTCGGGTGCAGTCCTGCTCGCGGTTGCCGGTGTCGTCGTGCTGCGACGCAAGGGTGCCGGAGCGAACTCCGACGAGGAAGCTACGAAATGAGCAGGAAGCCATCGCGCCTACCGGAAATCGTCGGTGCGCTCGCCATTGCCGCGGCGCTGGGCGTGCCATCGGTATCGGCGCACGAAGGCGAGGACCACTCGGATCCAGCTTCCGCTGCAACGTCCGTCGCCGATCCGGCGACGTCATTCGGTGTCGATGCGGCGCTTCCACGGCGCGAATCGGACGGAGCCGTGTTCCTGCCGAAGCCCACGCAGTATCGGATCGGGGTGCGTACGCGCCTGGTGGAAGCCGCGACGATTCCGCTGACGGTCGAGCTCGTCGGGAAGGTCGTCGCCGAGCCGAACGCCGGAGGCCGCGTTCAATCGACGCAGACCGGACGCATCGAAGCCGGCCCGAAGGGCTTGCCGGTGCTCGGACAGCGCGTGAGAAAGGGTGATGTGCTGGCCTTCGTCGAGCCGTCGATCGCCAGCCTCGAGCGCGCGAACCGGCAGTCGGAGCTCGCGGCGCTCGATGCGCAACTCGCGATCGCCCGCAGCAAGGCGGCGCGCTACGAACAGCTCGATGGTGCCGTGCCGCGCAAGGACATCGAGGCGGCGCGCATCGAGGTGAAGTCGCTGCTCGCTCGCCGAAACGCGACAGCGCGGGGGCTCAGCAGTCGGGAAGCGCTGCGCGCTCCCGTCTCGGGCGTGATCAGCGCAACCACCATCGTCGCAGGACAGATCGTCGAGCCGCGGGAGGTCCTGATCGAGATCGTCGATCCGTCGCGGCTGGCGATCGAGGCGCTCGCATACGACCCGGCGGTCGCGGGGGCGATCTCGGGTGCGAGCGCAAGCGTCGGTTCGACCCCGCTCGAGCTCGAACTGGTCGGCGCCGGACGGCAGTTGCGCGGGCAGGCGTTGCCGCTGTTCTTTCGCGCGAAGACACAGGGCGTGCCGCTCGCGATCGGACAGCCGCTGCAGGTGATCGGACGGACCACCGAGAAGCGCGAAGGTTTCGCCGTCGCCCGGCAGGCACTGGTGCGCGACCGCTCGGGCGAGCACGTCGTATGGGTACACGAGGCCGCCGAGCGCTTCGTGCCGCGACGCGTCGCGTTTGAGCTCCTCGACGCGGACACCGTCGTCGTTACCTCCGGCCTGGCTGCGCGCGACCGTGTCGTGGTGAAGGGCGCCAATCTCCTCGCGCAGGTGCGCTGACATGTTCGAGGCGCTGGTCCAATCGAGCCTGCGGCAGCGGCTGATCGTCCTTGCCGCATCGCTGCTGCTCGTCGTCTACGGCGCGCTCACGTTGCGGCAGATGCCGGTCGACGTCTTCCCCGATCTGAACAAGCCGACGGTCACGCTGATGACCGAGGCGGGCGGGATGGCGCCCGAGGAGGTCGAGCAGCTCGTCACCTTCCCGATCGAGGCCGGGATGAACGGCATGCCGGGCGTCACGCGCGTGCGCTCGGTCTCGGGGGTCGGCCTGTCGATCGTCTATGTCGAGTTCGACTGGGGCTCGGACATCTATCGCAACCGGCAGCAGGTGGCCGAGCGGCTGAACCTCGTGCGCGAGCAGTTGCCGCCGGACGTCGTGCCGCAGCTCGGCCCCATCTCGTCGATCATGGGCGAGATCCTGCTGATCGCCTTGCCGGCGGACCCCGCGCGCGTGAGCCCGATGCAGGTGCGCGAGTACGCCGACTGGGTCGTGCGGCCGCGACTGCTGACGATTCCGGGCGTAGCCCAGGCGATCGTGATCGGCGGCGAGGTGCGCCAGTATCGCGTCGAGCTGCGACCCGAGCAGCTGCGCACGCTCGGGGTGCCGCGCGAGCGCATCGACGCGGCGCTGAAGGACTTCGGCGCGAACACGAGCGGCGGCTTCCTCGAGGCGCAGGGCCGCGAGTACCTGATCCGGCAGATCGGGCGCACGAATCGCATCGAGGACCTGCGCAACCTGGTCGTCTCGAGCGACGCCGGGCAGCGCGTGCTGCTGCATCAGGTTGCGGACGTCTCCATTGCAGCGGCGATCAAGCGCGGAGACGCCGGCTACGACGGCAAGCCCGCGGTCATCCTGTCGGTGCAGAAGCAGCCGGGCGCCGACAGTGTGGAACTCACACGCGAGGTCGAGAAGGCGATCGCCGATCTGTCGAAGAGCCGTCCCTCGGGAATCGACGAGCCGCAGTTCCTCTTCCGGCAGGCCGATTTCATCGAGCGATCGGTCGGCAACGTCGAGGAGGCGCTTCGCGACGGCGCCATCATGGTCGCGATCGTGCTCTTCGCGTTCCTGCTCAACGCGCGCACGACGCTGATCTCGCTCACCGCGATTCCGGTGTCACTGCTGGCCACCGCGCTCGTCTTTCGCTGGTTCGGCCTGTCGATCAACACGATGACGCTGGGCGGCCTGGCAATCGCGATCGGCGAGCTGGTCGACGACGCCGTCGTCGGCGTCGAGAACGTGCTGCGACGGCTGAAGCTGAACCGCGCCTTGCCCGAGCCGCGGCCGGTGGCCGAAGTGGTCGCGAAGGCCACGCTGGAAGTGCGCTCGGCGATCGTCTACGCGACGATCATCATCGTGCTGGTGTTCGTGCCGCTGTTCGTGCTGCCCGGCATCGAAGGGCGGTTATTCACGCCGCTGGGCGTGGCGTACATCGTCTCGATCCTCGCCAGCATGATCGTCTCGGTGACGCTCACGCCGGTGATGGCCTACTACCTGCTGCCGGCGATGAAGCAGCTCGGCCATGGCGACAGCGCGCTGGTGCGCTTTCTGAAGCGCTGGGACGCGAAGCTGCTCGGCTGGTCGTTCGCGCACGGCCGCAGCCTGCTCGTGGCCGCGCTCGTCGTCGTGCTTGGCGTCGCCGCCACCGTTGTGTATTTCCCGCGTTCCTTCCTTCCTCCGTTCAACGAGGGAACGCTTACCGTGAGCCTGCTGCTCGAGCCCGGTACTTCGCTCACCGAATCGAACCGCATCGGCTCGATTGCCGAGCGGCTTATCGCGCGCGTGCCCGAGGTGACGCATGTCGGGCGGCGCACCGGCCGTGCCGAGCTCGACGAGCACGCCGAAGGGGTGCATTCGAGCGAGCTGGAAGTCGACCTCGCGCCTTCCGAACGCGATCGCGATGTGGTGATCCAGGACATACGCGCCCGACTCGCGTCGCTGCCCGTGGTCACGAACGTCGGGCAGCCGATCTCGCACCGGCTCGACCACCTACTCTCCGGAGTGCGTGCGCAGATTGCGCTGAAGGTGTTCGGCGACGACCTCGACACCCTGCGTGCGCTCGCCGAGGATCTGCGAGGTCGGCTGGCCGCGATACCGGGCGTCACCGACCTGCAGATCGAGAAGCAGGTGCGCATCCCGCAGACGAAGATCCGCATCGATTACGACGAGGCCGCGCGCTACGGCGTGTCGCCGGGCGCGCTGTTGCGCGGCCTCGAGCAGATGATCGCCGGAGAGCGGATCACGCAGATCATCGAGGGCAACCGGCGCTTCGATCTGGTCGCGCGCCTGCCGGAGAGCCGGCGCGACCTGCATGCGCTCGCCCGTCTGCCGATCGAGACGCCGGACGGCCACGTGCCGCTGTCCCGCGTGGCGGCGATCGAGGACACCGACGGGCCGAACCAGATCAGCCGCGAGAACGCGCGCCGGCGCATCGTCGTTTCGGCGAATACCGACGGGCGCGACATGGCGCAGGTCATCGCGGCGATTCGTGCCGAGCTCGCCGCTCGCCCGTTGCCCGATGGCTACTTCACCGCGCTCGAGGGCCAGTTCCAGGCGCAGGAGCAGGCCTCGCGCCTTATCGCGCTGCTCGCGCTCGTGTCGCTGTCGATGATCTTCCTCGTGCTCTACAGCCGATACCGCTCGACGGTGCTCGCGCTGATCATCATGGGCAACATCCCGCTCGCGCTGGTCGGCAGCGTGGTTGCGCTGTGGATCTCCGGACAGCCGCTGTCGGTTGCGGCACTCGTCGGCTTCGTCACCCTCGCCGGCATCGCGACGCGCAACGGCATCCTGAAGATCTCGCACTACATCAACCTGTGCGCGTTCGAAGGCGAGCGCTTCGGAAAGCCCATGATTATTCGCGGCTCGCTCGAGCGTCTCACGCCGGTGCTGATGACGGCGCTCGTCGCCGCCTTCGCACTGATGCCGCTGCTGCTGTCGGCGGACGCTCCCGGCAAGGAAGTGCTGCACCCGGTGGCCGTCGTCATCTTCGGCGGTCTGGTCAGCTCGACGCTGCTCGATACCGTGCTCACGCCCGTGATGTTCTGGCGCTGGGGCGAGAAGCCGTTGCGGCGGCTGCTCGAGCAGCGTGCCACGGAAAGCTTCTGAAACCACACATCCTCGAGGAAAACGCAAAATGAAGATGGCCCTGCTCGCCGCCGCTGCCGCCGGCGTGCTCACGTTCGGTGCGTCGCCCGCCTTCGCGCACGACGACGCGTATCTCGCAACGCAGAAGGCGCCCAACGGCGGCCAGCTGCGCATGGCGGGACCGTACCACTACGAACTGGTGGCCGACCGCCAGGCCAGCGCCGCGAAGGCGAGTGAACTCGTGGTCTTCGTGACCGACCACGCCGGCACGCCGGTGCCCACGCAAGGCGCGCAGGGGGTGGCGCACATACTTGCGGGCAAGGAGCGCAGTTCCGTGAAGCTCGTGCCCGATGGCGAGAATCGGATGAAGGGAGCGGGAGCCTACGCGTGGGCTGGGGACGCGAAGGTCGTCGTCTCGATCACCATGCCCGACGCTCCGGCCGCACAGGCCCGATTTGGCGCGGATCCGGTCGGCGAGATGGAACGGCAGTCGGCAGCCCGCGCCACCGAAGCGCACGGACACTGATGGATCTGTTGGTGCCTTCGCCGGAAAGCGAGCGGTGTTCGAAACCGGGGCATGAGTTTCGGCGTTTCTGTACTTGCCCCGAAATGTTGCCCCTGCTTTCGCTCGGCTATCAACGAACGCTGTCGGTCCTGTTCGGACAAAAAGAAAACCCGCACTTAGGCGGGTTCTCAGGATGCCTTTGGGCGGCATTGGAAGGGGTAATGGTGGCCGAAGGGGAATATGAAGTCTCGTTCGGAAGGATGCGGATTCTTGCGGAAAGATGCGAGTTCCTGAGGGTTGGCAGGGATGCTTGCAGACTTTGCGGCTACGTTCTCTTGAGCAACCCGAGCAGGGCCAGGACGCAAAACAGCGCACCCGCATAGAAGGTAAACGACGCGCCGAACTGATCCCACAACAGGCCGGCGAGCGCGCTGGCGATCAGCATGGAGAGGCCACTGATCAGATTGAAGACCCCGTAAGCCGTGCCGCGCAGATCGGCAGGTGCAGTGTCCGCCACCATCGTGGCCAGCAATCCCTGAGTCATGCCCATATGCACGCCCCATAGCGCCACACCCGCGACGACTGTTGTCCAGTGGTCGTTACTGGCCAACACCAGGTCGGCGCAAATCAGTACCACCAGCCCCCATGCCAACAAGGTCTTGTGGTTCATGCGATCGGACAGCTTGCCGAAGGGGTAGGCCGCGCCGGCATAGACCAGATTCATGGCCACCATCACCAGCGGCACCAGCGCCACCGGGATGCCGCCTTGCTGGGCACGAAGCACCAGGAAGGCCTCGCTGAACCTGGCCAGGGTGAACACCGCACCGACAACGACTACCCACCAATACGAGGCGCTGAGTCGCATGATGTTTTCGCGGCGGATTGGATTGGTTTTCTTTGCCTCCAGATGCCGTTCGGGCTCGCGGACCCCGAAAACCAGCAACAGTACCGCGAGCGTGCCGGGTATCACCGCCACCCAAAAGACCGCACGAAAGTCGTTGGCCCAGAGCAGCATCAGGCCAACGGCCAGTAATGGACCGACGAATGCGCCGACCGTATCGAGCGACTGCCGCAGTCCGAAGGCGGCGCCCCGGACTTCGCTGGGGGTGATGTCCGCTACGAGTGCATCGCGCGGAGCGCCACGAATCCCCTTGCCGATGCGGTCCAGAAAGCGCGCGGTAAGCACCATGCCGACCGATGGAGCCACGGCAAACAGTGGCTTGGTCAGTGCACCCAGCGCGTAACCGGCCACCGCCAGGCCCTTGCGCTTGCGCAGATAATCGCTGAGCGCGCCGGAAAACACCTTGACGATGAGCGCAGTCGATTCAGCGACTCCCTCAACCAGACCGACGGTCAATGCGCTTGCGCCCAACACCCCGACCATGAACAGCGGCAGCAGGCTATGGATCATTTCCGATGAGATATCCATCAGCATGCTGACAAAGCCCAGCGCCCACACACTCGCGGGTACTTTGCTGAATGCTGGTTTGGTGGTGCTGCTCATCGATGAAAGCGCTGCTCAGGGTTCAGGCATTACGCTCCCGTCATGCCGAACTCGATCGGGGTCTTGACGTAAAAGATGTGGATCTTCTCCTCTCGCAGCTTCTCGAACAGGCGCTGAGCATCGGTCTCGCCGATCGCCAGAGTGATCTCGATGGGCTGATCAGCCAGCTCGAAGAAGTGCGCGGAGTGCAGCTTGCGATCGTGGCCGAATCCTTCCGTGGCGGCGATCAAGGTAGCTCCCGCTACGCCGAGTTTGCGTGCCTCCTGGATCAGCCATTCTCCCAAGGGAAGGCCGCCGTGCCGACGGTCCTGCTGCGTGAAAAACGTCAATTGAAAGCCCTGCATCTGCTTCTCCTCACATGCGTTTCAGATAGGCGACTGTGGCCAGCCCCAAGAGGGTCATCGCGAGGGAGCCGACTACATGAACGCCGATGGCGGTCGTTGCCCAGACCAGACGCCCCTGCTGGATCAGCGTGGTGACTTCGGCCGAAAAGGTCGAAAAGGTCGTCATCCCGCCCAAGAACCCGGTGATGACCAAGAGACACCATTCGGGCGCAATGCCGGGGTTGTTGGCGAAAACGGCGAGCGCTACGCCAATCAGGTAGCCCCCCGCAAGATTGGCGGCCAGGGTGCCTGGCGGAATGGTGGGAAATTAATGCGTTCAGCGAGGTGCCGAGCAGCCAGCGCGTGATGGCGCCAACAGAGGCGCCCAGGCTGATTGCAAGAATGGAGTTCAGCATCGTTCCTGTCCCAAGAGTGATCTCATCCGGACAGGCGCGCGACAACCTACGCGCCCAGACCGGGCTCATGCGTAGGCATCATCAGCTGCAGAAAACAGCGGTTAATGGAGGAATGCCATCTCCAGTCCGTCAGTTTAAGGGAATTTCGCGAATTAACCCTGAGTCGCAGCCTTTGCGGACTTCCGGCCCCTTCCCGAGAGCGAGGCTGGAGCGAGGAAACGCCAGGGGAGAGTGAAATCGGGCGTTTTCGGGCGTCCTGGCGCGGGCTCGAAGTCCGCAGGAATCCGCACGAACCCGCGCAGCCACGCGGGACTTAAAGAAAAATGCCCAACTGCATACACAGTTGGGCATTGTTATTGGTGGAGCCGGGGGGAATCGAACCCCCGTCCGCAAGTCCTCTACGACCAGTTCTACATGCGTAGTCGATCTATTTGGATCTCAGTGCAGGCTTAGCCGATCGACAGGCCGACCTGCACCCAGCCACCTTGGTTTTAGCTCCGCATCAAGTAGCCCGATGCGGCACGAGCCGACATGAATGACGCTGCTGTTCCTTGCGGAACCCGGGCTGTCGGCGACCCGGTGCAGCGGCTCAGGCCTTAAGCGGCCAGTGCGAAACGCTCGTCGTTGGCGTTTGTGGTTTTGCCAATGGATTTACGAGGAAAAGGCGCCTCGGCATGCCCTGTGCCGCTTCGCTACCCACGTCGAAACCTGGTCGGCCCCGAATTCGGTATCTGGCAACACTGCGCGACGACTTCGCGCATGTCTCAAGTATAGGCCGCCCGGAGGATTTCAAGTGCCCGGCGGGACGATACTTTGGTATTACTTGCTTGTGCAGAAGTGGTCGCTTGGTGTAATTTTAGCCGATGAAACCCGAAGCGCGCCACCTCGTGCTGAACCTGCTGCTCGGGACCGCCCATCGCCGGTTGTCCGCCCGCGAGGCGGTCGCTTCGTGCGCGCTGTTCGGCATCCGGGAGAACAACGTGCGCGTCGCGCTCGCCCGACTCTCCGCCGGCGGCATGATCGAGCCGATCGAGCGTGGGCAGTATCGGCTCGGGCCGAAGGCCGCGGGGCTGGCCGGCGACGTCTCCAGCTGGCGCGACGTCGAGACCCGCGTGCGCGACTGGGACGACAGCTGGGTCGCCGTGCACGTCGGCGCGCTTCCGCGCAGCGATCGCGCGTCGCGCCGTACACGCGAGCGCGCGCTTGCACTCCTCGGCTTGCGCGAGCTGGACACCGGGCTGTTCGTGCGGCCCGACAATCTCGCCGGCGGGGTCGATGCCTTGCGTGATCGCCTCGCACGGCTCGGTCTCGGCGCCGAGGCGGCCGTGTTCGTCGCGCGCTCGCTCGACGACGAACGCCGGCGCCGCGCCGAACGCCTCTGGGATGCTGCGACGCTCGATCGCGGCTATCGCGAAACCCGCGCCACGCTGGAGGGCTGGCTTTCGCGCTGGTCCGCCGGCACTCCGCCGCTGCCGATCGAGGCGGCGGCGCGCGAGTCCTTCGTGCTCGGCAACGACGCGATTCGCCAGCTCGTCTTCGACCCGCTGCTTCCGGCGCCGCTCGTCGACGTCGGCGCGCGGCGCGCTTTCGTCGATGCGGTGCGCCGCTTCGACGGCGTCGGGCACTCGATCTGGCGCCGCTTCCTGCTCGGCGCAACCGGCGGGCTCGTCCGCCCGCAGCGCGCCCAGGCTTCCGCTACACCGGCCGCGCCCCGGCGCGCGAGCCGGCCCTCTGCCTCGTCCCCTTCGAACCTGGAGACGCCCCGATGAACGCGCCCGAAACGCTGCGCAAAGACTCGCTGTTTCTCGCCGAGACGCACGAAGTGATCAACGTCGGCCGCGAGCTGGTCGACTACAACCTGTATACGCAGGACGCGGCGCTGCAGGAGGCGGTGCGCCGCGAGAGCGCCGCCTGGGCCGACGCGCAGCTGTCGGCCTTCGGCGCGAAGATCGGCACCGCCGAGTACCTGGATCTCGGCGTCGTCGCCAACCGCGTGCCGCCCGAGCTGGACACGCACGACCGCTTCGGCAACCGCGTCGACCTCGTGCGTTTCCATCCCGCGTATCACGCGCTGATGCAGTCGGCGATCGGTCACGGCCTGCATTCGTCGCCGTGGACCGAGCCGCGCCCGGGCGCGCACGTCGCGCGCGCGGCCGGCGTCTACCTGCATTCGCAGGTCGAGGCCGGGCACCAGTGTCCGGTCACGATGACTTTCGCCGCGGTGCCTACGCTGCGCACCACGCCGCAGCTCGCCGCGCTCTGGGAGCCGCGCATCACCGCGCGCGTCTACGACCCGCGCAACGTTCCCGACTCGCAGAAGGCCGGCATCACGATCGGCATGGCGATGACCGAGAAGCAGGGCGGCTCCGACGTGCGGGCCAACACCACGCGGGCGTTCCCGGTGGGCGCCGCGCAGGGCCCGGGCGAGGCCTACGAGCTGGTCGGCCACAAGTATTTCGTCTCGGCGCCGATGTGCGACGCGTTCCTCGTGCTCGCGCAGGCGCCCGGCGGCCTGACGTGCTTCCTGATGCCGCGCTGGCGGCCCGACGGCAGCAAGAACCCGATGCAGGTGCTGCGGCTGAAGCGCAAGATGGGCAACGTCTCGAACGCCTCGAGCGAGACCGAACTGCGCGGCGCGCTGGCATGGATGGTCGGCGAGGAAGGGCGCGGCGTGCGAACGATCATCGAGATGGTTGCGATGACGCGTTTCGACTGCATGGTCGGCTCCTCGTCCGGGCAGCGCGCGGCGGTCGCGCAGGCACTGCATCACTGCTCGATCCGCTCGGCCTTCGGCAAGGTGCTCAACCGCCAGCCGCTGATGCAGAACGTGCTCGCCGATCTCGTCGTCGAAAACGAGGGCTCGGTCGCGCTGACGATGCGCATCGCGCGCGCGCTCGACCTGCGCGCCGACGACGAGCACGAGGACCTGCTCGTGCGGCTCGTCACGGCGATCGGCAAGTACTGGATCTGCAAGCGCACGCCGCAGCTCACCTACGAGTCGATGGAATGCATAGGCGGCAGCGGCGTGATGGAGGACGGGCCGTTCCCGCGCCTGTTCCGCGAGTCGCCGGTCAACGCGATCTGGGAAGGCAGCGGCAACGTGCAGTGCCTCGACGTGCTGCGCGCGATGCAGAAGACGCCGGAGACGGTCGAGGCGTTCTTCGCCGAGGTGGCGAAGGCGAAGGGCGCGAACGAGACGCTCGATCGTTACGTCGGCGCGCTGCGCCGCGAGTTCGCCGATCGCGCCGACCTCGAGTATCGGGCGCGCGACGTGGTCGACCGCATGGCGCTCGCGATCCAGGCGGCGCTGCTCGTGCAGCACGCGCCGCCGATGATCGCCGACGCCTTCTGTGCCTCGAGGCTCGGCGCCTCGGGGCACCACAACTACGGCGCGTTGCCGCGGGGCGTCGACTGCGCGGCGATCATCGAACGGGCGACGCCGCGCGCATAGGCGGGAGCAGGGACGCTCAGACCGACGCTCAGGTCGCCGCTCAGGTCGCCGCTCAGGTCGCCGCTCAGGTCGCCGCTCAGGTCGCCGAGACCGCCGCGGCCCGGGCGATCCGCTGCTCGATGTGCGCGAGCGCCGCCTCGACCTGGTCGACGAGGATCACGCACAGCTCGCCCGGCGCCAGCGCGTCGAGCGCCGCATCGATCGCGATGAATTCGCCGCGGATGGCGCGCACGGCCGAGGTGCGGCGCGCCCCTTCGAGTCCTTCGCGCAGCAGCGCGACCACCTCGCCGTCGGCGCGGCCGCGCTGGCACTGGTCTTCGTAGAGGATCACCTCGTCGAAGGCTTCGCCCAGCAGCCGCGTCTGCGCGCGCAGGTCTTCGTCGCGACGATCGCCGGCGCCGCTGATGACGATCGAGCGGCGCGTGGCCGGCATCGATTCGACCGCCTGCACGAGCGCGGCGATCGCATCGACGTTGTGGCCGTAGTCGGCAACCACCGTGGCCCCCGCATGCTCGAAGACGTTGAAGCGTCCCGGGGCCGTTCGCGCATCGGGCACGAAGCGGCGAAGCGCCGCGCGCACGGCATTCCAGTCGAGATCGAGCGCCCAGGCCGCGCCGATCGCGGCCATTGCGTTCTGGATCTGGAAGCCGATCGTGCCGCCGCGCGTGAGCGCCACGTCGCGCAGCGCGATGCGCTGCTCCGCGCCGCGATGCGCGCAGACGATCTCGTCGCCGTCGAGGTGAACGACGCGTCCGCCCTGCGCGTGATGCGCGGCGATCACCGGGTTCGCCGCCTCGCGCGCGAAGAAGACGACCGCCCCCGGGCACGACGGCGCCATCGCGGCCACCCGCTCGTCGTCGGCATTGAGCACGGCATGGCCGTCGATCGACACGTTCTGTACGACGACGCGCTTGACCTCGGCGAGCGTGTCGACGTCGTCGATGTGGTTCATGCCGAGATGGTCGCCCTCGCCGATGTTCGTCACGACGGCGACGCAACAGCGGTCGAAGCCCAGCCCTTCGCGCAACAGCCCGCCGCGCGCCGTCTCGAACACGGCGGCGTCGACGTGCGGATGCAGCAGCACGTTGCTCGCGCTCTTCGGGCCGCTGCAGTCGCCGTCGTCGGTGCGCCGGCCGTTCACGTAGACGCCGTCGGTGGTCGTCATGCCGACCCGCGCGCCGGTCTCGGCGAGCAGTTGCGCGATCAGGCGCACGGTGGTCGTCTTGCCGTTCGTGCCGGTGACGGCGACGACCGGAATGCGCGCGTCGTCGTCCGCTTCGAACATCGCCGCCATCACGGCCTCGCCGATGGCGCGACCCTTGCCGTACGAGGGCGCGATGTGCATGCGCAGGCCCGGCGCCGCGTTCACCTCCACGATGCCGCCGCCCTGCTCCTCGAGCGGGCGCGAGATGTTCTCGCAGACGACGTCGACGCCGCAGATGTCCAGCCCCACCGTGCGCGCCGCCTCGATCGCCCGCGCCGCGACCTCGGGGTGCACGTCGTCGGTGACGTCGGTGGCGCTGCCGCCGGTGCTCAGGTTGGCGTTGTGCCGCAGCACGACGCGAAAGCCCGGCGCCGGCACCGATTCGGGAGACAGGCCCAGGCCGGCCAGCCGCGCGCAGGCGACGGCATCGAGCGTGACGCGGGTGAGGGCGGTGGCGTGTCCTTCGCTGCGCCGCGGATCGCGGTTGATCTCGTCGACGAGTTCGCGGATCGTGTGCACGCCGTCGCCCAGCACGGCGGGCGGATCGCGGCGCGCGGCGGCGACCAGCTGCCCGCCGACCACGAGCAGCCGGAAGTCGCTGCCGGGAATGTAGCGCTCGACGAGGATGTCGCGTTCGTATTCGCGGGCGCCGGCCCACGCCGCTTCCAGCTGCTCGCGCGTGCGCACGTTCACCGTCACGCCCTTGCCCTGGTTGCCGTCGCGCGGTTTCACCACCACTGCGCCGCCCAGTCGCCGCATCGCTGCCCAGGCGTCTTCGATCGTCTCGACCGGCACGCCGTCGGGCACCGGAATTCCCGAGTCGGACAGCAGCTGCTTGGTCAGCTCCTTGTCCTGCGCGATCTGCTCGGCGATCGCGCTCGTCGCATCGATCTCGGCGGCCTGGATTCGCCGCTGCCGGCTACCCCAGCCCAGCTGCACGAGACTGCCCGTGGTCAGACGCCGGTACGGAATTCCGCGCGTGCGCGCGGCCTGCACGATCTCGCCGGTGCTCGGCCCGAGGCGTTCGTCCTCGTCGATCGCGCGCAGCCGCGCGACGGCGGCGGCCGTGTCGAAGGGCGCATCGGCCTGCGCGGCGTCGACCAGCGCTTCGGCCAGTTCGAAGGCGAGCCGTCCGACCGCTTCCTCGCTGTACTCGACGACCACCTGGTAGACGCCGGCCTCGGAAGTCTCGATGGTGCGCGCGAAGGAGATCGGGCAGCCGGCGCGCGACTGCAGCGCGAAGGCGGCCGCGCCGAGCGCATGCGCCGTCGAGCGCGGCGTGCCCGCGCCGTTGGGCAGGCGCACGAGATCGGGACAACGTCGGCGCAGGCGTTCGGCGAAATCCGGAGTCTTCGCCTGTTCGCGTTCGGGTTCGTCGCAGCGAACGATGGCCTCGATCGCGCGGGCGCGGGTCCATCGGTTGGGGCCGCGCAGCGCGCGGATGCGTTCGACTTGCATGGAGCTTCCAGGCGGGCAGGCAGGGCGGGGCGATCTGCGCCGCCGCCGTGGCTGCGCGCGGTTCAGGCCGTTGCGTCGACGACCACGGGGATCGGGCGGGCGAGCGCGGCGAGCCGTTCGGTGATGCGCTGCGCGGATGCGCCGGCCGCCCAGGCGGCCGCGATCGCGGGCAGCAGGTCTTCGAGCGATTCGGTGCCGAAGACATCGTCCTCGCCGACGTACTCCACGCTGCTGCCGGCACGCAGCGCGATCTGGCCCTGCTCGATGCGCACTGCGCGCCCGCCTTCGCGCACGTGCGCATCGATGCACGCATCGCCGCGCGACGTGCAGGCGTAGAAGACGGTCTCGCCGTCGCACAGCGCGGCCATGCCGGCGATCATCGGATCGGCCGCGTCGAGCACCGCTGCGCCGCCCTCGAGCACGACGTCGATCTGGGTGCGCAGCACCGCGTACATCTGCTCGGGCGTGAGTACGTCGAACTCGCGGATCTGCGCGTTGCGCTCGAGCGAAGTGACGACGCCGACGCTGCAGCGATCGTAGGCGAGCCCCTCGGAGACGATCGTGCGGGCGCTGTTTTCAACGACCGCGCAGTCGACGAAGCGGTTCGTCAGCAGTCGGCGGCCCTCGGCCCAGTGCGCGGCATCGCCCTCGAAGATGCGGCGTCCTTCGACGAACAGGCCATCGGCGTTCGCCAGTCCGACGCGCCGGTCGCCGCCGCGCAGCAGCGCCGCGGCCAGCGCGGCGACGCGCGCGCCGCTGCGGGTGCCGGCGACGCCGACGATCGGGATGCGGCCGTCCGCACCGCCGGGAAAGAGGTGATCGACGATCGCTTCGCCGACCGGACGGCGTTGTCCGACGGCGGGCTTCAGGTGCATCAGCAGGCCCGGCCCGGCGTTGACTTCGACGATGGCGCCGCGCTGCTCGTCGAGCGGGCGGGAGATGTCCTCGGCGACCAGGTCGACGCCGGCGATGTCCAGGCCGACGACGTCGGCAGCCAGCGCCGCCATCGCAGCGACTTCGGGATGCATCTCGTCGGTGACGTCGATCGAGACGTTGCCGTTGCGCTGGATCAGCAGCCGCGTGCCGGCGGGGGGGGCCGAGTCGGCATCGAAGCCCTGGCGGGCAAGTTCGATGCGCGCCGAGGAGTCGATGCGTACGAAGTTCAGCGGGCAGTCTTCGGTGCTGCCGCGCAGCGGGTGGCTGTTCAACTGCAGGTCGATCAGCTCGCTGACCGTGGAGCGGCCGTCGCCGACGACGTGCGCCGGCTCTCCGCGCGTGGCGGCTGCGACCTTTCCGCCGACGACGAGCAGCCGATGCTCGTTGCCGTGGACGAAGCGCTCGACGATGACGCCGCTGCCTTCCTCGCGCGCCACCTGCCAGGCGGCGAGGACCTCGTTCCGGTTGACGAGGTTGGTAAAGACGCCGCGGCCGTGATTGCCGTCGGACGGCTTGACGACCACCGGCAACCCCACCTCGAGCGCGGCTGCCCAGGCGTCTTCGGCGTCGGCCACCGGCCGGCCTTCGGGAACCGGAACGCCGCACGCGTGCAGCAGCTCCTTGGTGAGGTCCTTGTCGCGCGAGATGCCTTCGGCGATGGCGCTCGTGCGGTCGGTTTCGGCCGTCCAGATCCGGTGCTGCGCCGAGCCGTAGCCGAGCTGCACCAGGTTGCCGTCGTTCAGCCGCACGAAGGGGATCGAGCGGTCGTCGGCGGCGAGCACGATCGACTCGGTGCTCGGGCCCAGGTAGTGCTCGTCGTTCAGGGCGCGCAGCTCGGCAACGGTGCCCGCCACGTCGAAGGGACGATCCTCGATCGCGGCCATGACGAGGTCGCGCGCGGCCGCCAGCGCGGCTCTCGCCGTTTCCTCCTGGAACGCGCGGACGACGACCCGGTAGACGCCGGGGGTCGACGTTTCGCGCGCGCGTCCGAAGCCGGCATGCGGCGCACCGGCGAGCGCCTGCAGCTCGACGCAGACGTGCTCGAGGATGTGCGCCGGCCAGGTGCCTTCCTTCAGCCGCCGCAGGAACCCGCCGCGCTCGCCATAGCTGCAGCGGTGCTCGACGAGACCCGGCAGCCATTGCTCGAGCCTTTCCGGCAGCCCGGGAATGCGGTTCGACGGGTATTCCTCGAGACCCCCGATGTCGACGACGGCCTCGAGCACGGGGCGGTAGGTCCAGCGGCCCGGCCCCCGGATGCAGTGCACCTCGACGATTTCGATGTCGAGGCGGGGGTCGGAGAGGGGCTGCGGGCGCGGAGCGAGCATGAACGGATCGGGGGAAAGGGTAGGGCCTACACCGCGGCAGCGTAATTCCGGTTGACGTCCAAGCACGTACCGCGCCCGACCGCCATACGGGACGACCCGTAGTCCGGGAATCGAATGCAGTAAGCTACCTCGTTTCGATGACCACCATTCCGTCCGCGCACCTCCTGCCTGCTGCAGATCCCGCCGTTGCTCTTTTTCCCGCGGAATGGCGACGCGAGATCGGAGTGCAGGCGCCCGACGCGGCGCCTCTGGAAGTGCTGGGCTGGGCCGAGCTGGATCTCGATGCCCGGCTGCAGTTCCGTCGCGGCCTGCTGGCGCTGACCTCTTCCGCCGTGTGGTTTTTCGCCGCGGGCGGAAACGAGCCGGCGTCCTATCCCCTGGCGGCCGATTCCCGGCTGGAACTTTCCGATCATGGCGGCGTCGGCACGCTGCAGTTGTGCGACGACCGCGGACGCGTCGCGTCGTGGCGCTTCACCCTCGCGCGCATGGCGGCGGTGCAGCGCTTCGCCGAGCTTTTCGAGCACTGGCGCGAGGCGCTTTCGCGACCGGAAGCAGACGGCCGGGCGACGGCGGACGAGCGCAACGCGCCGGTCGCGCGCGAAGCCCGGACGGAACACGCCTCACCGCCGGGAGGCGACGTCGAAACTGCGGACGCCGAAACTGCGGGCGGCGAGTCCGGCGCGGTCGTCGACGCCGGCGCGGAGGAGCGCACCTCGAGCTGGACGCTGTTCCGGATCTGGCGCTTCGCGCGACCGTACAAGCGCCGGCTCCTCGCCGGTTTCCTCCTCACGCTCGCCTCCACCGGCGCGACGCTGGTGCCGCCGTACCTGACGATGCCGCTGATGGACGAGGTGCTGATCCCGTTCCAGAACGGCGTGCCGATCGACCCCCGGCTCGTCGCGCTGTACCTGAGCGGCCTGCTGGCGGCGGCGCTCGTCGCGTGGTCGCTCGGCTGGGCGCGCACCTACCTGCTCGCGCTGGTGAGCGAGCGCATCGGCGCGGACCTGCGCACGGCCGCCTACGAGCATCTGCTGAAGCTTTCGCTGCAGTATTTCGGCGGCAAGCGCACCGGCGACCTGATGGCGCGCATCGGCAGCGAAACCGACCGCATCAACGTCTTCCTGTCGCTGCACCTGCTCGACTTCGCCACCGACCTGCTGATGATCGCGATGACGGCGGCGATCCTCGTCTCGATCGATCCGGGGCTCGCGCTGGTGACGCTGATGCCGCTGCCGCTGATCGTCTGGCTGATCCACCTGGTGCGCGAGCGGCTGCGCCACGGCTTCGAGAAGCTCGACCGCATCTGGGCCGAGGTCACGAGCGTGCTCGCCGACACGATTCCCGGCATCCGCGTGGTCAAGGCCTTCGCCCAGGAACGGCGCGAAGCCGAGCGCTTCCGGCTGGCCAACGAGCACAACCGCCTCGCCAACGACCGGCTGAACCGAACCTGGTCGCTGTTCTCGCCGTCGGTGACGCTGGCCACCGAGGTCGGGCTGCTCGTGGTCTGGGCCTTCGGCATCTGGCAGGTGGCGCGCGGACGCATCACGGTGGGTGTGCTCACTGCGTTCCTCGCGTACATCGGGCGGTTCTACACGAGGCTCGACTCGATGAGCCGGATCGTCTCGCACACGCAGAAGGCGGCGGCCGGCGCGAAGCGCATCTTCGAGATCCTCGACCACGTCTCCAGCGTTCCGGAGGCGGCGAATCCCGTGCAACTGCCGCAGATGAAGGGACGCATCGAGGTGCGCGACGTCGACTTCCGCTACGGCAACCGGGCGGTGCTGCGCGGGCTGACGCTGGACATCGCGCCGGGCGAGATGATCGGGCTGGTCGGCGCCTCCGGCTCGGGCAAGAGCACGCTGGTGAACCTGATCTGCCGCTTCTACGACCCCACCGACGGCGAGATCCGCGTCGACGGCGTCGACATCCGCTCGCTGCGCATCGCCGATTACCGCCGCCACATCGGCCTCGTGCTGCAGGAGCCGTTCCTGTTCTTCGGCACGATCGCCGAGAACATCGCCTACGGCAGGCCCGAAGCTTCGCGGGCCGAGATCGTCGCGGCGGCGCGCGCGGCGCACGCGCACGAATTCATCCTGCGCCTGCCGCACGGCTACGATTCACTGGTCGGCGAGCGCGGCCAGGCGCTGTCGGGCGGCGAGCGGCAGCGCATCTCGATCGCGCGCGCGCTGCTGATCGATCCGCGCATCCTGATCCTCGACGAGGCGACGTCGTCGGTGGACACCGCCACCGAGCAGGAGATCCAGAAGGCGCTCGACAACCTCGTCCAGGGGCGCACGACGATCGCGATCGCGCACCGCCTGAGCACGCTGCGCAAGGCCGATCGGCTGGTCGTGCTCGATCGCGGGCGCGTCGTCGAGACCGGCACGCACGACGACCTGATGAAGCGGCAGGGCGCCTATTTCGAGCTGTATCGGGCGCAGCAGCGACGCGCCGAGATCGAGCCGTCGGGCAATGCCGACGACCGGGTGGAGGCGCTTGCGGCCGAGGCCTCCGAATGAACGCGCCTACCGCGTCCGCGCGCAACGAGGGCAATACCGTCAGCGCCGGCGTGGCCCCGTTCTCGCTGTCGCGCGACGCGTTCGGCCGCCTCGTGCTGCGCGAGGCCGACGGCTCCATCTGCGCCGGCGTCGTTCCGGTGCGCGGGTTCCCGATCTCGGCGCCCGACGAGAGCGTCTCGCTGCTCGGCCCGGACGGCCGCGAACGCGTCTGGATCGAGCGCCTTTCCTCGCTCGACGACACGCCGCGCGTGCTGATCGAGGAAGAGCTGGCCGCGCGCGAGTTCGTTCCGCAGATCCGCGAGATCCACTCCGTATCGAGCTTCTTCACCCCTTGCATGTGGCACGTGGTCACCGATCGCGGCGAAACGCATTTCGTGTTGCGCGGAGAGGAGGCGATCCGCCGCCTGTCGCGCAACATGCTGTTGATCGCCGACGAGAACGGCGTGCACTATCTCGTGCGGGATGTCGAGGCGCTCGATGCGGCGAGCCGGAAGCTGCTCGATCGGTTCATGTAGGAAGTGCTCGGCGCAGGCCGAGCAGCTCGATCAATTCCCCCGGCCCGCGCACGATCGCATCGGCTCCCCAGCTTTGCGGCGGGGAGTCCTCGCCGCAGAAGCCGTAGGCGGCGGCGATCGTGCGCATCCTGGCGGCGCGGCCGGCGAGGATGTCGCGCAGATCGTCGCCGACGTAGATGCAGCCTTCGGCCTGGACGCCGGCGATCCGTGCGCCGTGCAGCAGCGGCTCCGGATGCGGTTTCGCGAAGCCGGTGGTGTCGCCGCCGATCGCGCAGACGGCCCGTTCGAGCACGCCCAGCGACGCGAGGATCGGCGCCACCAGCCGTTCGATCTTGTTGCTGATCACGCCCCAGCGGATCGCGGCGTCGTCGAGCGCGTCGAGCACCTCGGCGATGCCGGGAAAGAGGCAGGTGTGGACGTTCATCGCCGCTTCGTAGCGCTGCAGGAACTCGTCGCGCAGCGCCTCGAACCGCGGATCCTCGCGTTCGACGCCGAGCCCCTTGAGCAGCAGGCCGCGCGCGCCCATCGACGCATAGGGGCGCAGCACCTCGAGGGGCAGCGGAGCCAGCCCGCGCTCGGCGCGCATCGCCTGCACTGGCGCGACGAGGTCGGCCGCCGTGTCGGCCAGCGTTCCGTCGAGGTCGAAGAACACCGCGAGCGGAGGCCGCAGGTCGCCGCCGGCATCGCCGGGGAGCGTGCGCATGGCTGCCGGCGGGTACCCGCTCATCGGGGAATGGCGCCGAGCGCGTCCAGGCGGCGGCACGCCATCATGTAGTTAACGTCCGGATCGCCGGGGTCGAGCCGGTAGCGGCGCGTGATCGGGTTGTAGGTCAGCCCCATCAGTTCGGCGAGTTCCAGGCGGCAGCGGCGCGCGGCGGCCGCCAGCTCCGAGGGCCGGATGAACTTCTCGTATTCGTGCGTGCCGCGCGGCAGCAGTCCGAGCACGTATTCGGCGCCGACGACCGCCAGCGCGAAGGCCTTGGCGTTGCGGTTGATCGTCGAGAAGAAAACCCAGCCGCCCGGGCGCACGAGCGCCGAACAGGCGCGCACCACCGACTGCGGATCGGGCACGTGCTCGAGCAGCTCCATGCAGGTGACGACGTCGTAGGCGTCGGGCTCGCGCTGGGCCAGCATCTCGACCGCGATGCGTTCGTACTCCACCGCCGCGCCGCTTTCGAGCGCATGCAGTTCGGCGACCTGCAGCGCGCGTTCCCCGAGATCGATGCCGCGCACGATCGCGCCGCGTTGCGCCATCGCCTCCGCGAGGATGCCGCCGCCGCAACCCACGTCGAGCACACGCTTGCCGGCGATCGACGCATGCGCGTCGATCCACTCCAGGCGCAGCGGATTGATCTCGTGCAGCGGGCGGAACTCCGACTCGGGATCCCACCAACGCGCGGCCAGCGCCTGGAACTTCGCCAGTTCGGCCGGATCGACGTTCGGGGCGGCGGGTATCGGGGCGGAGGGAAGCGACATGGGGCGGAGACGGTCGAAGGCTGCGACAACGAAGATTCTACGTGGCGTGCCGCGCCCCCGAGCTTGGAAGGCCGCGGGCGCGCGCCGGCCCAGGGTGTTATAGCTCTGTTGACCCAAGTTCAAGGCTGAGCGGGCGAAACGGCTAAAAGCGCCGATTCTGGCGCTCGACGGTCGCTGTACTGCGATAACGTCATCGCCATGTCTCACCGTTGTGTCCACCTCCACACCGCCACACCTGAAGTGGCTTTTGAACGAGCGCGCCATGCTCGCCGGCGAGCTCGCACGCTTCGACGAGCGCATCGAAAAGCTGACCGCGCTGCGAGCCTCGACCTCGCAGCGCCTTGCCGCCTTGGACCAGACGTTGGCACGGCTCGACGCTCGGGTCGAGCCAGCTGCCGGCCGCGTCGTTCGTGCCCAGAACCGGTTCGGCGCCCGAGGGGCGTTCACGGCTTTCATCGTCGTCCAGTTGCAGCAAGCCTCGCCGGAGGCCCTCGACACGGTCGAGATTGCGCAGCGGTGCGCTGCCCACTTCGGCCTGACCTTCGACACCAAGCGAGACTTCCTCGTGTTTCAGAAGCGCGACGTGAAGCTGGTGCTACGCACCTTGCGGGAGGCGAACCGGGTGCAAAGCACTCGTCAGCCTGGGCGCTACGGCGCGAACCTGTGGCGCTGGGGAGGCAGGCAGGCCGACCTGCAGGCTTTGCTCACAGTCCAGCAGCTGAGCCGCACTCAGTCTCCGGAGCCGGCTCATGGCGTTGACGATGACGCGAACCCGCACGCAGACGACGCTCACGCGTCTCGCGCAGGCGACCGCTGAGGTTCACGCTGAACTGGCGCTCACTGAGGCGTTGACGTCGCTGCTTCCCGACTCTTATCCGCAACTGGCGGCGCGCCGCCAGCACCTCTTGCTCGAGCGTGATGCCCTGTACCTCACACTGCGGCAGTTCGACGAGGAGATAGACGGTCAACTCATCGGCCAGTCTTGGCGCTGGCTTCGGCGGGGCGGCTGCCGGACACGGCGCGCCTGCTTCGCCGCTTATCTGGCGGACATCGGCGTTACCTTCCCGACAGCGGTCTCCTTTCAACGAACGTGGCTTTCCGTACGCGCGCTGGTATCCAGTCGGACATGACGACCCGGACCCGTGCTTCACCGCACCTGAAGTGGCTGCTCAACGAGCGAGCCGCGCTCAAAGGCGAACTCGAAGCGCTTGCTGCTCACGAGGCGCGCGTGCGGACCGAGCTCGCGGCGGCTCGCGAGAAGCGTCGCATCCGAGAGAGTCGGCTCGCGGCCATCGAACGCATTCTGGCCGCGGCCGGCAGCAACGTCGCCTGTCCCGACGTCGTGAGCGCATGGAAGGGCCGCTACGGCGAACGAGGCGCATTACAGGCGTTCCTGCTGCAGACGCTCACGGAGCACGCGCCGCATGCGCTCGAAACGTTGATGTTGCTCGAACTCGTCGTGAACCGCTTTGGTCTGGAACTCGTCACCGCGGCGGAGCGCAAGCGCTATTGCGACAACACACTACGTCCGGCGCTGCGCAAGCTGCAGTCGGGAGGCCTCGTCGAAGCGCTTCCCGCCCGACGCACGGGTCGCAGCGTCGGGCAGTGGCGCAGGACGCCCGAAGCCCACAGCCTCGCCGCGTTGCTCTCGCCCGCGAGCACCCGGTCGGTGGCGGTAGCGGACCGTACCACGGCCCGCACGCGGCGGCAACCGGCCTAGGGCATTGCGTTCATGGGATGGTAAAACGACGCACGTTGATTTCAAGTGTGTACGTTCGAACTCCGCACAAATGCTACGTGTGCAGCGAGGCCTTCGCGATGGCTGATACGCAAAGACAGGTCACCCCGATTGATGACAACGAACCCGGTGCGGCGGGGCTTCGCGCGCAGGCTGCACAGCTCGAAGGCGTCCTGGAGCGCCTGCGCGTCTTGACGCAGCCCGACTCCGTAGAGCGTGCGATGCTGGTCGCAAGCCTGGAGAAATTACTGCCAGACAAAGATGAGTGACATGGCGCCGCGTCCGGTGCTGCGCCCGTCGGAGACGGTGAGATGACACGAAAAGAAGATGCCCCAGAGAACGCAAGGTTCCCCGGGGCATCGCAATAACGTCAAGTTCTCGGCCAATACGCCGAAAGCATCCAGGTATTCCTCGTTTGGCGACGCGGTTCGTCGACGCCGCATTCCCGACTGTGCTTCTTCCCGAGGCGCAGGGAGTGCGTGCCGCCCGCACGAACAAGGAATACGATGCTCGGAAAGACACCCGACTCCGACAAGGAGAAAAGCAACAAGTCTTCGTCTCTGACGATTACCGCACTCCAAGCGCTGACACCGCTTGGCGCGATTGCACACGCCCTAAGAATTTATCCGTAAATTAGATACACTGACGCTCCGAGCCGCCTCTCATCGCGGCGTCGGAGCAAGGCCGTGCCCAAGCGAGTTGAGTCGTGGGTCGTGAGCGAGGAGTTCTGGCAGCGCGTTGAGCCACTAATTCCTGTACGCGTCCCGAAGAAGGTTGAAGCCTACGTGCGCAAGCCCGGCGCAGGTCGCCCTCCCAAGCCCGCTCGGCAAGTATTCGAAGCAGTGGTCTATGTACTGCGCACAGGCTGCCAGTGGAAGGCCTTGCCGAAAGAACGGTTCGGCAGCGCAAGCGCTGTCCACAAGCGCTTCCTCGAATGGGAGGAGGCAGGCTTCTTCGAAGCGCTCTGGAGAGCCGGCCTGGCCGAGTACGACGACATGGAGGGCATTGCCTGGCGATGGCAAAGCATCGACGGCGCGCTGATGAAGGCGCCGATGGCACAGGAAGCTGTCGGACCGAACCCGACGGATCGGGGGAAAAAGAGGCAGCAAGCGCCACCTGCCGGTGGACGGCCGTGGCGTCCCGTTGTCGCTCGTCGTGACCGCAGCGAACGTGAATGACGGCAAGCGACTCGACGAAGTGCTCAGGGCCATCGTGATCAAGCGAAAGCGCCCGCCCATTCGACGCAGCAAGCATCTGTGTGCTGATGCCGGCTATCGCAGTGCCGAGAACCTCGGCATCATCGAGCGGCACGGTTACATCGGTCACGTCGTCGACCGTCGGCAAGAACGCGATGCCAGACGGCGCAATCCGAAGCACAAGGCCAGGCGTTGGGTGGTTGAGGTCTGCCATAGCTGGTTCAATCGCTTTCGCAAATTGCTTGTTCGCTATGAGAAGCTCGAACGCAGCTTCCTCGCGCTCAACCATCTCGCTGCAGCGATCATCGCGTTTCGCAAGGTGCCGGTGAGCGTCAACATAATTTACGGATAGATTCTAAGGGCCATACTTGAGTTGGTCAGGGCACTGCTGTAGTCCTTCAGGGACAGAGTAGTTCACAGAGCGCTCGTGCTGAACCATCGCCTCGTCGGTACCCGCCGACGGGGCGTTTTTTTGTTGCCTGCGATGTATAGGCACCGCTGCTTTGCTGCTTGCTGCTTGCTTTGACTCGCACCTCTGGCATCACGCCATCAGCGCCTCTACGCCCTTCGTTTCGACCAACTGCAAAAGCTTCGCGGCCGCTCCGCTTGGAGCTTTGTGGGCAGTGGGCGACTCCCACTTCTGCACGGTCGAGACGCTCACGTTCAGGTAGGCGGCGAAGACGGATTGACTCATCTTCGCAACCCGCGTTCGAACGCGTACGACGCGCTCGGGCGTGTACACGGGTGGCTCCTGAGCCAGGGCCCGCACTTTCGCCAGGTCGGCTTTGGACACCACACCGTAGGCACTCAAGTCTTGCGCCGTCTCGAGCAACTCACGCAGCATCCGGGCGTCTTCAGCGCTTTTCTTGGTCATGGCAAATCTCCTTCAGCTGACCGTTGGCGGCCAGCGCATCCAGCTGCGCGAGCGACTGCGCTTGCAAGCCTTGAGCAATCACCTTTGCGGATTCGGTGACGGCGTCGGGAAAATCGGAACCGGATTCGCTCTTTTCTCGGCCAACCAGAAACACAATCGCTTTCGGGTGCCGCTTGGCGACCAAGACACGGGCCGACCCACGCTTGCCCTTGCCGGGCAACGCGACCCGCTTCTTGCAGACCCCCTGGCCCAAATCGGCCTCGTATTGCCCGCGCTCAATCTCCCGGGCTGCGATGCACAGCAAGTCGTCCGCTATCACCTTCTTGGCCCAACGGTCGAACGTCTTCGTCTTGAACACCCTCTTGGGGCTCATACGGCTCTCAAAGTATAGCACAAGGTGCTATGGTTTTGCTGTACAAAACCTCGACACCCGGTGGGGGGCGAATGTTCTAGAAGTCGTAATAGTTTCTAGAACATGGCTGGCAACGGTCCCGGTCAGCATGGCACCTTCGGCTTCGCCCCCTTCGCGCGGCCCCGTCCCTTCGCCGGCTGTTCGCCGTCCACCAGCATCTCGAAGGTCCGGTGCTTGCCTTGCCGGTAGCCGCGCCACCACAGCGACAGCCCCACGCCCAAAGCGACGCGCAGCAGGTACCGCAGCTTTTTGCCGGTCGAGAGTCTTCGCGTGTCCTCGCGCCAGGCGTTCTCCACGGCGTAGTCCGCGAGGTACTTGTTGCTCGCCGACAAGTAAACGCCCTCCGCGGAGCGGCGCATCCGCCAGTTGAAGCTCTCGGCCTGGTTGTTGTTCGTGCCATCCGGCAAGCTGTAGGTCTCCGAGTGGCTCACTGCCTTGTGGTCCGCAAAGAGCTTGGCGAACGCCGCGTAGGCCGGGTCCTCGTCGGTGTTGAAGCGCGACTCGGCCGAGGCAAAGCGCGTGGCCATCGTCGTGACCGTTGCCGTGCTCTCCCTGAGGGCTACACCCACGCGCGTTGCCATCGCCCCAAGGCGCGGCGCCACGCCCCTCTGGCGCATGACGAGCAGGATGCGTCGGTCTGCGGGCTGGCGGGCCGTCTTGCCGTGCTTGGGCGGGTCAGGCGGCCCGACGAAGGGCTCGGCCTCCTCCTTGGGCTTCAAGAGGTGCGCGGGAATCTTGGGTTTGCCTGTGGGCTTGCCGCCGCCCTGGGGCTTGTTGCGCTTCTCGCGATAGCGGCGCCCGTTGATGTCCATGCCGTCCATCTCGTGCTCGCCGCACAGTACGCCCGTGTTGAAGCCTCGCACGAGCCCCTCACGCAGCTTCTGCACGAGTGTGAAGACCGTCGTGTAGGAGACGTTCCAGTCGCGGCGCAGCTGTAGCGCCGGCTTGCCGGAGGCGCCGTTCGCCCAGGCGAAGACAATCTTCAGAATCTTCTTCAGCGGGAGCTTCCGGTCAGCGAACACCGTGCCGGAAGTGACCGAGAAAGTCTTTCCGCATCCGCGGCACTTCCAGCGCAACTCCTTCCTTCGCCAGTAGTGCTCGTCAATCGTCCCGCAGTGCGGGCACGGCATCTCGGTGTACGAGCCCCAGAGCAGCTTCGCGACGAACCGCACGGCCCCCAAGTCGGTGAGGCGCTCGAGGTCCTCGGAGCCAAAGTCGACCGCCTCTTTGGAGAGGTGAAACGCGGCCGTCCCCGTGCGCCGGCGCAGCGGAAAGTGCTTGGGCTTCTCGGCGAGGACGGCGCTCACGGGTCAGCCTGCGGTGATGAAGGAGACGTAGTCGCTGGCGAGCGGAAACACATCGACCGCGCCGCCCTTGTAGCGGATGAAGCCGGTTCTCGCGGGCTCGGTGAGCGCTTCGATGTGAAAACGCTCCTCTCCGTCGATGCGCAACGCCGGCGGCACGATGAGAGCCGGCATGGGCGGCAGCGCTTCCTTGCCGGTGAACGCCCAGCAGATTGCCCGCAGCAGCAGGTCCGCGGCCTCGAGCACGCGCACGCCGTACTCGAACTCGACTTCGCGGGCCCCGAGGACATCCTCCTCGAAGCGCGCCCGGTAGCGGCCGCGCCGCGTACTGGTGTGCTCGATGTCCGCCGTGGCGAGCTCCAAGCCGAAGTCGTCGGCAGTCGCGCGCAGGATGACGGCGTTAACGCGTCGTGCATACGCGCAGCGTCGGTCGGGCTTGCCGAGCGCCGGCGGCTCGTTTCTGCGATAGAGCACCTGCGTGAGCGCGCGAGCGGCCAGGTCCCAGAGGCTTGCCGACCAGCGCGGGTAGTTGGTGAGCAACGCGGGCGCCGTCTCGCCGACCCCTCGGGCCGAGTAGCTCAGCGAATAGTCGGCAAGGGGCGCACGACGCTGGTACGCGATGTTGAGCACCGCCAGCTGATTCGCGACCGACCGTTCCGCGGGGCCGCCGGCATGGATGCTTATCCGCAGCATCAGGCAACGAGCCTCACGGACCAGGTTTGCGCGTAGCCGACGTCGCCCACGCGCTCGTAGCCGTTCAGTCGCATCTCGCCGTTGGACGCCCAGATGAGCTGCGCGTCGTTCAACTCGGGCAGCACGTCGGCCGCGGTGCCCGCGCTCGTGTCGATGAGGCGCGCTCGGCGCACCGAGCGGCCCAGCGTCGGGTCTCGGCTTTCCCCCACATAGAGGTCGCCGACGAAGGCGGGACTGTCTTTCTTCTCCGAGCGCAGGCGCATACGGCCTTTCTCGCGCAGCTGGATGACCTTTACTCGCACGATGTTTGTCCTGTCGATGTACGCGCTCATGGCGGCGCGTTTCTCGCTCGGTATCGCGCCCTTGTTTGAGCCGCTGCGGCCCGTGTGGCGGTTCGTGCGCCGGAAGCTGCCGACGACCACGCCCAGAATTTCGAGCGACCCCGCAGGTCGGATGTCCGGATAGGCGTCGTTGGCTGCCTGCAGGAAGTAGCGTCCGCGCGCCTGGCGCAGGTACTTCACTGTCACGTTGCCGTCGACCACGGCCACGACAATGTCGCCGGGGCTCGTGGGCGAGTTCTTCTGCACTACGACGAGGTCGCCGTCCAGCAGCCCGGCGCCCGTCATAGAGTCGCCGCGGACCCGGCACAGGAACGTGCGGTTCGGGTCGTCGACCAGGTAGTCGTCAATCGAGAGCAGCTCGATGTCATCGTCCGGAGCCGGTTCCGGGACGCCGGCTCGCACCGAGCCGACGATAGGCCTTCCAAAGAACTTGCGGGTGGGGGCGATGCGGCCTTCAACCCGCTGCAGGTAGCCCGCATCGGTAAGGCGCCCGACCAGCTCGAAGACGCTGGCGGTCGAGGACATGCCGACCACGCCGCAGCTTGCCCATGCTGGGGAAGGTCTGGTGCTGCTTCCAGTACGTGCGAAGTGCGGAGAGGTGCTGCTCGTCGGTGGCCGCCATGGGTTCGCCTTGCCGAATGGATGTTCGGTACTGTATAAACAGACAGGTGATTCGTCAAGACCCCATGCCGCGTCGCGGTGGGGCTAAACGGCTGCGTGTACACAGCGACTCCCGTAGTCGTATTCCGAGTTCAGTCGTAGGCGCTCGAAAGCGTTCGTGATTGACAGGTTGTCGCCGGCCTCCTAAGGTCCGTTGCTCGGGCGTGAGAAAGGTGACTGATGCCGCAGAAAATCAAGTACAGGGGATGCATCGTTATGGGTTGCTGCACTGCCTATACGACCTATATTTCCTCTCACGCGCAAACATGACGCCCCGGAACAGAGTCCGACTCATAAAGCTTCTTCGGCGCCTTCGAGGCCGGCTCGATGAATACCGTGTCACCCCGCGTGCTTTGGTCGGAACCGTGTTGCACGCCTGGACACAGGTCGCGTTTCCGCAGCTAGCTGGTCCAAGCCTTCCGAACCGTCCCGACTTACTTCAGCTTTCGGAAGTTGGGCTCCTAGTTGAGAAACTAGTCGCGCTGCCCCTTCTAGAATCTGCCTACTGGCTGAGTTCCGCCTATTCGGTCTGGAGCGACGAGGATTACCGCAAAGAGTTGGCAATGTTCTTTACGCCACCCTCTTTGACAAATCGTCTGCTCGACGATGTGCAAATCGAGGGAGCCGATTTCGGCGTTCATACGTTTTTTGACCCAGCCTGCGGCGGCGCCGCGTTCCTTGCCCCCATCGCATTGCGTATGCGCAACGCCCTGCGGGTCAGAGGCTTGTCGCCTTCTGCGATTCTCGAACATATCGAAGGCCACCTTTTTGGCTCGGACGTTGACGAGACGCTCTGCGAGCTTTCGCGGCATTTCCTTCGGATGGCTCTTTCCGAGGAAATTGCGGCAACGGGGCGAGAGCTGCAGCTCAAGGTTCATCGGGCAGATTCGCTGTGGCGGTTGCAAAACATGTTGGGGCAGTTCGACGTTGTGGTCTGCAACCCTCCGTATCGGAAGCTTCGCAGCCAAGAGGTTGCGAGCCTTCAAGTCGCGTTCTCGGAGGTGCTTGAGGCGCAGCCCAATCTTTATGCTGTGTTCATGGCGCAAACGATTCGCTTTCTTCGACGGGGTGGACTTGCAGCGCTTGTGACCCCGACGAGCTTTCTGTCCGGTCGATACTTCTCGTGTCTACGCCGTTACCTGATTGAGCAATCCGATATTCTTTCAATCGGCATGGTCAGTGACCGACGCGGCGTTTTCATCGACGTCGAGCATGAAACGGCTCTGACAGTTTTGCGTCGACAAGCCCCGGAAGAAACGCATCGAGAAAAACCGAAAATTGCTGTCGTCGGTATCGACGGCGTGTATCACGCGGTCGGAACCTGTCTGCTACCTGCGTCCGGCGAAACCTGGCGGATTCCACGCTCGGAATCCGACGCCGAACTCCTCCAGCAGATTGGCCGGGTGAGATTTCGGCTGGCCGACTATGGATACGTTGTTCGCATCGGGTCGTTCGTTTGGAACCGAGACACACGACCCGTATTCGATTCTCTGTCCCATGTGCGGCGCTCCAAGTCGAAATCCGCGGTGCCACTCTTGTGGTCCAGGAACATCCGGCCCTCTGGCGCCCTCATCTTCAATGAGCGAGCCAAGTCAAGCGATGAGCCGTGCTTTGTCGACCTGGGAGACAGCCGGCATCCATCTGTCGTTCGCAACCCGAGCGTCATCCTGCAGCGCGTGACGTCGAACGACCAGCCGCGACGACTCGTGGCTTCCGCTGTGCCTGGGGCTCTGCTGAGCACGTATGGTGGTTATGTGGGCGAGAACCACACGGTCATTCTCGAGCAGGTTACGGACGCGCCCGCGCTGGACACCGAAAAGCTTGCTCGCGTGCTCGGCACCCACCTCATCGACCGTGCCTTCCGGTGTATCTCTAGCTCTACCAACGTTTCTATCTACGAACTTAACCAGCTTGCACTACCAGACCCGGCTGTGCTTGCCCGGCTTATCGAATCAGGACTGGACATTGAGGATGCCGTGACAAGCGCGTACGGCTACCCGGTCGACCTGTTGGAGGCGGCTTAGCTAGACAAGCACATTGCCTCCAAATTCCTGCTCGCTCAATGTCTTCTCGCAATCGGTCTTCCCGAGTCAAACGCGCACGCCCTTTAGACGGGCGTGCGCGTGAAGACAAGGCAGCGCTTATCTCCCGGCTGCTCTCAAGGCCTATCGGCACCCGCGCGCCGATACGCACAGAGGAGGCCACACCAGCCTTGCGCGATGTCGATGAAGCGCGAGAGGCGATACCACCAGCAGACGGGGGCGGACAAGCGGACAGCGCCGAATGCGTGGAACCACAATCGCCCAAGTCCGAGGATGGGCCACGCTTTGGCAGTGCGCAACTGCAGTACTTCGCTCGTGAAGAGCCGTCGAAGGAACTCAAGCCTCAGCCTTGGACCGGACAAATCGTCAACGTAGCCTTGCAGGCAGCCGAGACTTCAGGCGTCCACCTTTGCCTACTCTGGCCCACACGACTGACTTCGGTTGCTCGCTTGCACTCCATGGCGAGCCTCGAGCGAAATTGCGCAACTGACCTTCGGGGGTTGCGTACGGTCTTCTACCCAGGAAACAACGCAACGCGGCTCGCACTGGATGGGGTGCTTGTCGAGCGCATACGGTTGAGTGAAGTGTTTCGCAACCTCTGGGATGCCTCCGGGATAACGACAGAGCTGAGATGCCAAACAGAATCGGCATCGTTTCAGGCAGCGCTCGAGGCACTCAACGAAATCCAGAGTTGGTCTCCGGAGGTTGCCAATCCAGCGCTCGCCGAGCTCATCCCGACTTTCGTGTTTGACCATGGTGCGCACGAATGGCGAAGCGCAACGCAAAGCCCGCTGGAGCGGTCGCTGAAAAAAATATCTCGAACGACGAGAAGGCGGTCGCTGCGAGAGCAACTGGCAGACGAGTGGCGAGATGGGGCGGCAGCGCCAGGCGCGCTCTTCGTCTTGCACGCTCGTACGAACAAGGATGATTGGCAAGAGGCGCTCACGGCGCGCTGCCTTCGCGGCTCGAACGTCCCACATCTGTTGATGCTCGACGCAACCAGCACCACCGGGCGGCGGAATTTCAAGGCAGTGTCGCAGATTGTTCCGTTTCTAGCGTGTGCTCGCGACGCCGGACAAACGCAACCAGGCGCAGTGATTCTTGCCGATGACCCGAAGACCTTCTTCATTCTGCGAGCCCAACTACGAGAACGGGGATTGTCACTGGAAGAGCACGTTTGGGCCGGCGAGGCTGAAGACGCACTACTCTCAGCCGACCCCTTGCCCGCCGACTGGGTACCTGAGCCGAAAAGCAACGCCAACGTCGCCGTCGCCATTGTCGACCGCGATGCCGCATCGCTTGCGCTTAGGTTTCAGCGCCTCGCTCGTGCGGCGGGTAACGAGGAATCGCCAGCCTTCCAGTCGATGATGGCCGCATGCCACTACATCGTGCGGCTATCCAACATGCCAGCGGGCTACGCCGACCTCACGGAAGCAGGGGCGCAAGGCGAGTTCAACAGCTTTAGCGAGCAGCGCAATGCCTGGAGCAGCGTGGAGTCCGCCATCCGTGCGGCGCTCGCGGCGGGTGCGTTGCGTGAACGCTTGGACAGCGTGGAACGAGCCCTACAACGTGCGCAAAAGCTTATCGATGACTGGTCCGACGCAACGCCGATGGCAGCAAAGCTGTTCGCGGAAGTGGAACGGAGCGCGACCGGTGCGCGCTCGGCTTTGTGCCTTGTTCTTCCGAATGACGACTACCTGCGACTTGCACGGCGCTATCTGGAGCGCAAGTTCGGTAGTCGATGGGCTGAGATTCTTTGCCGAATCGAGTGGCATACCTTGGCCTCGGTCGGCCGCGGATTGGACGACTCGCGCCCTAACCAGCGCTTTGTCTTTGTCGGTATGAATCGGGATGTGCTCAAGCTCTTGCTCGCACATCCGCGCCTGCCGCACGGTTCTGCGCTCTTCGTGCCGTATCGGCAAGCCGACGACGCGCTGAAAACACTTGCCGGCATGCGAACACTCGAACCGTTCAAGGCCTATCGGGGGCGTATTGGCCTGCTGATGCAGGCACTTGAGGCGCGTCTGAAGGAAGTTCCGAATCCGATAACCATTGAGCAGTTGCGTCCGTTCTCGTTCAAGTTCGACTTTCAATCCAAGACAAGGGGCGAGCAGGCTGCTTCCGACGCATACCGGTTCGACCTCGAAGGCGGTGGCCATCTTTGGGCGTCTAGCTGGGTGTATCGCTACGAGCCAGACGAAGACCCCTGTTTCCGACGTGTTTCAGTTCAGAGCATTCAGCCAGACGATTTTGTGTTCGAGATGTCGCCCGAGATGCGCGACAAGGTCGAGCAAGCGCTCGGGTTGGGTGTTCAATCCGGCGCAATTTCTCCCACGCACGCGATGCTTCGCCTGTACCGCGACGATATCGAACGTAGGTGCGCCGCGCTGTTCCCGTTGGCGTCGAATCGCGCTGCTCTTGCGCGAGCCATTCACAAGGCGATGATGGCCCTCGACGAGGCGCTTGCTTCCACGTGCCGTGTCGAACGTATCGCCTACTGGCTCCACGCCGACGAAGATGACCGACGCCCGCACGGAGCAAGCGACTGGAAATTCTTCGAGCTGTTCTGTCGAGCGCTTCAGATGAGCGACGAAAGTGCGCGGAACTACTGGTCGCTGATACACGGTACGCGGGTTTTCAACCAGAACCAAGGCCGAGCACTAGCCGCGCAGTACGCCGAAATTCTCTTTCAGCCCGAAAGCTCAGTTGTCTATCGGCGGTTGACGCCGGAGGTCGTGCAGGGACTTCGGCAGGAAGCAATCCAAAGCCTTGCCCGCGTCGAGCGCGTCATCGTGCCGCTCGGCAATCAGGCTGAACGCCAAGATGCAGTTGCGGAGACGTAACCCATGTCGGTACTAAGCAAGAACCCGCGCGATATTCATGATGCGTGCAAGGAGGCGGTCGTCGACAGCCTCTTGAACAACCTATCGGCGCGGCTTGCCGGGCGAGACGAGTTCTACTCGACAGTCTACGCCGCGAAGCCCAGCGCGACGCTTGCCTCCGAGTTCTTGTTGCCGATGCCCCTGGAGGAACGGCGCGGCGATGAGGAAGCCGACCCCATTCTTCTAAGCGCGCACGGTTTGGACTTTCAGCTGGCCCGAAGCGCAGACCGTGAAACGTTACGGGTTCGGCTGAGCGGTTCGGTGTATGTGCGCGTGCTTCCTTCCGAGGTAGAAATTGCGCCGGGAGGAGTCCTTAAGCCGACGTTTCAGCCGACCAAGGAAGCGAAGAAGGAACTGAAGAAACGTCTGAAAGAAGCACTCGATGCGCTGCGACGTGAGCTGGGGATGGAGCGACGTGGCTCACGCCGCCATCCCGACTGGGCGGCGCGAAGCTTGGACGTGCGCCGTAAGGTCCACGAGCACATGGGATTTGGGTTTGACAATACGCTGGACCGGACGCAATCGGAAGCGCCGGATAGCGAAGCGAGCGCCGGTCCGGAGAGCGGCACGGCAGCCGTCTCTGGTGAAGAAGAGGACAAGCCTGACCTCGAGGTGCACCCCACGCCAGAAATGCCGGATGCGCTCGCCGAGCCGATGACGCCTCCTGCGAAGTGGTGGCGCCTAGACCTCGAGTTGCCTGGATTCGATTTCTCGCTCGCCAGCGCCGAGGAAGACGCGAAGAAAGCCAGCCAAGAACTTAACGAATCCATTCGCGCGCAACTCGAGAAGTGGGCCAACAGCGCCGATGAGGCGCACGGCGGTCGGTTATGGGGGTTTCGCCATGGGGCAGAAATGCGCCCGTCGGACTTGCTTGACTGGCAGCGGTTCTTGCGGCGCGTTCGTGAGTCCGACCTGAAGATTGCTCTTCCGAAAATCGAGATGCGATGGGTCGTGCAAGTAGCGCAAGACCCGGCCGACTTGAGCCGCACCACCGTTCACGTGGCGCTCGAGAACTGGAGCGAGCCGCTGACCGCGGTCAACAGGAAGGAGGTTGAGACTGCGTTTTTCGGCGTGCGAATCGAGCTGGCGATTCCCCGGCATGCACACCGGCCTTTGCGGCTTGACCGCGTCAAGCCGTCCTACCGGTACAGCCAGTACCTTGCCTATCCGGCGCTCGGTTTCAACGGAGCTGTTACCGCAGATGCGGAAGGCGACTCTCTCATTTTGCGCACCACCTGGTCACCTCGGTACGTCTTGCCTCGCATCGTGCCGGCCGAGCATTCGGTGGAACAGCGCATGACCGAACTCGCCAAGGCTGACTGTCTCGCGGGGCTCGAGCCGTTGTTGGTCGCCTACGAGCAATGGCTGCGTGAAGTCGAGAAGCATCCGGTAGACATCGGCCCAGAAGGGCCTCTGGAAGGCGAATCGCTTCGTCGTGAGAAGGAGCAGCTGCAACTCGACGTCCTTGCGTGGAAGGCCGAATGCGAGGCGATTGCCTGTGGCATCGCCATCCTGAAGAAATCGCGCGAACACTGGAGCGGCCCCGGGGCGCAGAAATCTCCTCTGGGAATTCCCTTCGAGGCCTGGGTGTGCATGAATCTCTCCATGGCGGAGGTGGCACGGCGCAAGGGATACACGGAATGGCGCCTGTTTCAGCTTGCTTTCATTCTCGCGAGCATCCCGGCTTTCGCGACACGCATCCCAGCGTTTCACGACTTCTACAAGGGCGAGGTCGCCCGCACCGCCAATGCAGTAACGCTGCTGTATTTCGCCACGGGTGGGGGCAAGTCCGAGGCGTTTCTCGGCTTGCTGCTGTTCGTTCTTTTTCTCGACCGCCTGCGCGGCAAACATCACGGCGTGAGCGCCCTGATGCGCTATCCGCTGCGTTTGTTGACGTTGCAGCAGGCGCGCCGGACGTTCGCCGCCATGGGCGCGGCCGAGAGCGTTCGGTACGCACGCGGGCATCCGGGCGAAGCGTTCTCGCTCGGGTTCTGGGTGGGGAGCTCCAACACTCCGAACTGGCACAGCGACGAAGGCTATTCGGATGTCCCGACCGTGCAAGACGAGCCGCCTGGGGCGGAGGATTCCATTGCTGGTCGTGCACCCTACAAGGGCTGCAAAGAGCGGTGGCTCAAGCTCGATAGTTGTCCGTTTTGCTTGTCGGGCAAGCTCGCTCTTCGACGCGTCACGCCACGTGAAGGGGGTACGTTGGGACACTACTGCACGTCGCCCAAGGCGAAGTGCTCGTGGAACGCGAGGTTTGACGAACCGACGCCGCTTCCGTTCTACATCGTGGATGAAGACATCTACGACCTCGCCCCTTCAGTGCTTCTGGGGACCGTAGATAAGCTCGCTGCGCTTGGACAGTCGCAGGGGACGATTCGAAAGTTTTTCGGCTTGTTCGGCTTCGCTCCGCTCATCGAAAAGGACACGGAACGGCTTCTCGTTCCACGTTGGCCTCGAGACTGGGAGGGCGAACCGGGAACGAAAACGCGTCCCCTCTTTCCGAGCTTTGCGAGCGGCGAGAAGCGGTTCTTCGACCCGTTCCCCAGCCTTCTCATTCAGGACGAAGCGCACCTGCTCGACGAATCACTCGGTACGTTTGCTGGGCTTTTCGAGTCGGCACTGGAGGCAGCGTTCGATGAGTTGGCGCCGTTGCTGTCTGGACAACTTGCATGTGAGCCAGACTCGACAACCCGCCGGCGCATCAAGGTGATTGCCGCTTCGGCGACCGTGAACGAGCCGCAGCGCCAGATGCGCAACCTGTATCAGCGCGAGCACACGGTCCAGTTTCCGCATCCCGGGCCGAGCCTTTACGAGTCCTTCTACGCCAGGCCGAAGGGCCCGGACGACTCTGACCACGATGGGGAGCGCCGCGCCTTATCGGACGAAGACGTCGAGCTTCGGAGTCACTGGGCGCGTGTGTACGGTGCCATTCTGACCAACGGGCACCGGCATACCGTGGCGATGGCCTCGGTCCTTTCGCACTTTCACCTGCTGGTGACGAGTCTGTACGAACGGCTGCGAAGCGGCGAGGAAGCGTCGCTGGAGAGCGCTCGCAAGGAACTCGAGCACTGGGTGTCGCCGGGCCCGCTTGCCGCGCAACACCGGCGCGAGATTCTGCAGGCGGACGCAGCGACGTTACTCATGCTGGTGGACCTGCATCGCATTTCACTCACCTACGTGACGAACAAGAAGGGCGGCGACCAGGTCATCGACACGGAGAAGACCCAATTCGAGAAGCTGCATGCACAAGCCGGCCTCGCCGAGCACACACTGGCCGCCGAGCTCATCTCAGGGGCCGTATCGGCTGCTCAGATTCAGGAAATCGTGCGGCGCGCCGAAACGCGTGTCCCGGCGGGTCAGCCGTTCCCGCATTTGAACGAAACGCTTCGCTCCATCATTGCGACTTCGGCCGTCTCCCACGGAGTGGACGTCGAGGAGTTCAACGCGATGTTCTTTGCCGGAATGCCCTCGGACATCGCCGAATACATCCAGGCGTCCTCGCGCGCCGGCCGCACACACGTTGGCTTCTCGGTCCTTGTGCCGGTCCCTCAACGCTACCGTGACCGGTTCATCGTCGAGGTTCACGACATCTTCCATCGCTTTCTCGAGCGGATGATTCTGCCGGCGGCCGTCGACCGCTGGGCAGAGAAGGCGCTGGTTCGGGTCATGCCCAGCTTTTTCCAGGAGTATGTGTGCGGCGTCAACGGCATCCAGGCGCTGTGCGAGGCCGAGGATTCCAATAAGCGCACCGTCCCTATCTACAACAGCGCCATCGATGCGCGCGACTTCCTAAATCGGCGTACTGCGCTGGAGCGCACAGAGCGGTTCATCGCAACGGCAATAGGCCTCGATGTGGCGCTACAACCGGACGGCGCAGCCTACTATCGCGCACTCGTCAAGGACCAACTCGCACGCTATCGAGAGGACTTCGAGTCGGACCGGCTGGTGAATGGAACCTGGCTGGGAAGGTTCTTTGAACTGCGCGACGCAAGCCTCAGGCCGATGACGTCGCTGCGTGACGTAGACATGCCGGGAGTGCTTCACGAGTCTCAGTCCGATGCATGGGGGAAAAGGGTCCCTGAAGGAGCAACGGCGCGTGCGATGCAATTCATCCGCCGCGGTTCCGGCGCAGACGTGGACGACATCGACGCACGCCGCGAAGGGTATGAGGCGACGACGCGGGAGAGACGCGCATGAGTCAAGCGAAGACAATGAACCGTTCGCGCAACCAGCTCGCGACGGCGTACGCACCCCAAAGCTTCTTCACTTTCGAAGGCGGTCTGGGCGCCTGCATCGCTTGCTCGGTTGCGGGCGAACCGGTCACGCTGAGTGAGCCGACGACCGAGCAGATTTTCGAGCGAATCAACGAGCTGGGGCGCGCCTGGTTCGATGCGGCGATGAGCGCCCGCGAACATGATTCCGAGAAGCGGAAGCCAATTGCCGAGCAGTGCGTCGATATTCGCTTGCTCGATGGGACCCGCGCGCGATTCCAGACACCCGGACAGGACCGATTGCTCTTGTGTCGACCATCGCACATGGGGTACTCCCCCGCGCCGCTGGCCTTTGTGTGTCGTAACTGTGGGTTGTTTCGGGACTACGAAAGCCTCAAGGAGTTCGAGAGGGGACTGCCGAACCTGAGCGAATCGCGGTGCCGAAGCGCGCCGAGCGGTGGCGTGTGCGACTGGGAACAGCTCGACGTCATCTTCGTGCACTGGTCCGGGAACTGGGAACAACCGTTTCCCGGGCAGTACCAGTGGGATGAGCACGAGAAAAAGGTGGTGAAACGGCGCGACACCTGTACCTGCGGTAGCGCGGATTTTCGACTGAATCGACGCGCCCCCGGTATTGGGGACTGGTTTTTCGAGTGCGCTGCCTGCAACAAACCACTCTCGGCGAAATGGCTGCAGAACGATGAGGAGTCCTTGAGGATTCTGGGCCTCAATGGCGGTGTACCAGAACATACAGATGTGCGGATGCAGGCCACGCCCTACCGCGCATCCAACGCGTACTACGTCAAGTCAGACCTCTTCATTGACTTCAAGGATGGAGGGCATGACTTGCTCGCTCGTCTTCGCCCGGGGCGAGAAGCAGAGCTGAAGGATTTCATCGCCGTTCATTTTGGCCTGGGGGCCGTTGCTCCCACCGATGCCGACGTGGAGGCGGCGTGCCGAGGGCGGGAGGACTGCGCCAAAGAGTTGTTGGATTACCAATCCGCTTGCGCGCAGTTGAAGATGTTGGAGTCGTTCGGTACCGCGGCGCCCGAGCAGCGTGCTCTCTTCGAGCAAACGGCGCATGGCATGAAGCAGCGCGTTATCGATAGTCTCATCGAGCGCCGAGTACTTGTGCCGAACGTGTCTCTGCCGTCCGAATTGGAGGCTAACCTCGCGCATCGGCAAGCTCGCTTCGCATCGAAGTTCGACCCGTTTCGGCTGGCCGTTGAGCACGAAGCGTTGCGAACCACCCGGCTTGCTGTCGAAACACGAAACAGGGGAAAGAAGCGCTACGTTTCGTTCACGAGGCTCGACGAAGACTTGTCGCCCGAGCTCCTTGAAGATGTCCAACAACGACAAAACCAAACGCGCGCGCTGCTTGATGCGCTGGGTCTTGCAGACATGGGCCTCATTCGCGAGTTCGACCTTTGCCGGTTCAGCTTCGGCTACACCCGAATGGAATCGCAGCCTGTGCTTGTCGGCAAACGCAACGACAACATGCCGGTGCGGCTAAACCTTTTTCCGCAGGTTCGACTGGACAGCGGGATGAAGACGCCCATCTACGTTGTGCAGCAAGGCAACGAAGCACTGTACGTCCGGCTGCGAGAGGATGTGGTCCTCACCTGGCTTGATAGTTTGGACTGTGAGGACATGTTCGTGCTGGGCGAAGGCGAAAAAATTGGCGCGCACCTTCTCACGCGAGCGCACCCCATGGGACCGTTCCTCGACCGACTGCCGCAAAGCGACAGGCCGGGAGTGTACTTGTACCTGTATACGCTGTTGCACAGCTACGCGCACCTGCTCATGCGCCATGTATCCGAGTACTCCGGATTGGACCTCGGTTCGCTCGGCGAATACATCTTCCCTGCCGACCTTGCCTTCGTCGTCTACCGTAACGGTACGACGATGGATTTGGGCAATCTTTCGGCGATGTGGCGTAACGCGGGGACGCCGCTGCTACGCGCGATGCTGGCCCCCAAGGCGACACAGTGCGGAACAGGTTCTCTTTGCACACATCGAGGCGGCTCATGCCCGGATTGCACGATGATTCCTGAGACGTCGTGCATTGCCAGCAACAAGCTGTTGTCGCGCTCGGTATTGCGCTCGATTGGCGGGCGACCGCGATTTGACACGCGGGCGGGCGCTATTGAGGGCTATCTCGACTTCGCTCAGGCGGCGGCGCATAAGCGGGCTGAGGTGGACTGCCCGAGTTGACGTGGACGCGGCGCTCACAGCCTTCGAGAAGCGCGTCCTCTCTGCTCTTGCGGGGCAGGCGACGCTCGCCGCGGCGTTGCTGGAGGCGTGGTCCCGGCTCCCCTGGGATTCGCCTCAGACGGCCCGCTCGCTGACTCGGGTGGCGCAGCTCGGAGTCACGGAAGAAAGGGGCGCGCAGGAGATTCTGGCAGCTGCGGTGGGATTAGGTCTAACCGACAACAACTCCGATGGATACAGCGTCCGACCGACCGCTGCCGTATCGCTCCGACGGCTCGCTTTCGCCCTGCGAGCCATTTCCCACTACCGTGCATCGGTTCATAGCGATGTCACGACTGCTCGAGTGGTACTCACCAAGCCGCCGCGTCCAAGCGCCCTCGAGAACGAGCTGACGAACTTGGGTTGGCGCACTGCTGACCTCGAAGCGACTGAGCACGCCTTTCGGGCGATGGTTCAAGAGGCTCGTGCGCGTGTCGTGGTAATGACGCCGTTCTTCGACGAACGCGGTGCACGTTGGCTGCAGGAACTTTTCGATAACGTGGCGGTCGGTGTCTCAGCCATCCTTGTGCTGCGCAGCCTCGAAGACACCATGCGGCCAGACTATCCGACGGGGTACCCCTCTATCGCGCCTTGGCTCAAAGCGAAAGGCGTGCAGGTGTACAACTACTCGGCGCCGCGGCTTGACGGTCGTGGGCGCGAGACGTTTCACGCCAAGGTCGTTCTGTGCGATTCCGACCGGGCTTACGTTGGGTCGACGAACCTCACTACCGCATCTCTGGAACATTCCATGGAAATGGGCGTGGCCCTAACCGGGAAGGCGGCAGCCGACGTCGCTGTGATTATTCGGGCGGTCCTTGCCGTGGCCCGCCCGTGCGAGTGACGCCTCGGCGCTCGCCGCAGGGTTATTTCCGCGACACGAACTCAGAAAGCTTGACCCACTGCTTGGCCTGCGAGTCGCTGATTACGCGCTCGGGTCGAACCCAACGGAAACGTAACCGTCCGCTCAGCGCCGCCTTGACGTTGGAACCGGTACGTTGATCTCGTCG
>ERZ778017.686-NODE-686-length-42528-cov-882.278436_pt1 | contig 42528 bp, 38 predicted proteins | sample MGYA00375747_ERZ778017 | MGnify/ENA primary metagenome ERZ778017 (study PRJEB29350, sample SAMN05509838) | bioreactor metagenome | biome: bioreactor; material: wastewater | place: South Africa: University of Cape Town | collected 2014-03-17 ...
CTTTTCTTCTCTTAATACATCATTTATTATGGCTTTCTTATCCCGAACTCAGGTTTCATAAATAATCCCAGAAAATATATTGACTTTACAGTGTTTCACAGTGTGATTCGTTTAGGTAGAAATACCAAAGCAATGGATGTAATGAACCTAATATACAATCAGAGAAAAAAACATATGAACCCTAAATCCGCAAATATAAATAGTGATGGTAATGATTATCCTCACATAATTCCGGGATTGCTAATCATCCTGCTTATTCACATGAATCTGGAAGCCGATACTGAACCCAAAAGAATGAAAGGGCTCATTAAGATTGGTACTAAAAGTACTTATAGATGTATAATTTATCAGGAACTCCAAACCGGCATTATTGTTAAAGAAAATAACCGGGCCAGCAGAGATTACAAATTTATTTGAACCTGCACTATGAGACTTATACATATCCCTATCCTTCATTTCTCCGAGTTGAAAAGTCATATTTGCAATAATATTGTACAAATTGTCGGATGGTAATAGGTAGTACCTGATAAATGGCCCGCCATAAAAACTTTCAGAATTGGAAAAGTTGTTGGTTGAAGAACCGTTCAAAAAATTAAGATTATTCAAATTATATGAGAGCACAATACCTCCGGCAAATTTGTCTGCAAAAAAATAACCCGCATCGGCTGACATACTTATATCAGTTGATTTTGATCCCTGGTCATCAGAGCCGGTTTTGTTGATCGACGCACTCAGATTTCCTCCAAACATCCAGTATCCGTTAGTTATTTGTGCATGAGATTGGGAAATAATAAAAAAGAATAGTAAGAATAGAATAAGGAATTTCATTTCATTTGAAGTTTTTAATTTTAAGAATTTCATCAATAGTTTTTAATTAAGAATTCAATTTTTGAAAAAGTTTTTTAGTATAGTCGTTGATTGAGAAAATATTTTCAGAGAAGTAATGGGAATTGATATTGCTATAATTAAGAATTTTAGGATTATTCTATACATGGTTTTTAATTTTTATAATTCGTTAAGTGAATTTGAAACCCGATCCCGACTCCAAATGATTTGGTGGGTGATCCAGCTTCGTTATCTGGTTTCGTATAAGAATAATTAAGGAGGAACTCAATGGCATCTGTTTTATTAAAGAATAAAACCGGGCCGGCCAATAGTATTGCCTTATTTATATTTACACTATGAATTGAATTAATACTGTTTTTGTTTTTAAAATTTCCGAATTGATAATTAAGATCCAGAATTAAATTATAACGGTTTTCAACCGATAAAAAATAGTACCGGATAAAAGGTCCGCCATAGAAGGTCCTAATAGTTGAAAAGTTACCTTCAGATAAGCTCGCGACATACTTTATATGTTGCCACGAATAAGACAATACTAATCCTCCGGCCAATTTATCCAGCAAAAAATATCCTGCATTTGAAGATAAGTCCAAATTTGTGGTTCTTGATGCCTGGTTGTCTGTCTTAACCCTATAAGTTGACGAATTCAGGTTCCCTCCAAACATCCAATAACCCCGGGTAATTTGTGCGGTGGAAATAAGTACAGCGAATATGAATGAAAAAGTCAATACAGTAAATTTCATATAGTTAAGTTCAGAGGACAAAAATGAATAAGCGATTGGTGCTAAGCAGTGTTTTACCATCAAAAACTGAAAAGAAAAAACATTTTGCTGTCAGAGCAATTTACATACGCCTGAGAAATTATCAAATGCCGTTTGGTCTTGTGATGCTCCTCACGAAGTAAACACATAGCTACTTCCGAAATATTGCGGTGGTGACAGATCGATAAATAAATTCATTACTGCATAAATACTCCCGGAAAATATGTCCGCCAAAACGTGTTTCACAGTGTAATTGGTTTAAGTAGAAATGCAAGTCAGTGGATAGAATAAACTGGCATAAAGTTACAGAAAAAAACACAGGAAACGTAATTTAATCAGCAAGTCCATGTTGTTCTGAATCTTTAGTCCCTATCATCTTTTTTCAATCCTTATTTCTCACAGGTATCTGTAATTCTCTTACTCTTCTGAAATACTCGTATATAAGATCAACATGACAATTCGTTATGTCAAAAATCAAATCACAATACTATTACATCTATTATTGAAAATAGTATTGAAATCCAATTCCGGATGTTATGGTATAAATTTTTCCTGAATTCCCAGGAACATGTGTTTGAGAATATCCAAATGTAATCGATAGGCCAATCGAAGTATTTAAGAATATGACCGGACCTCCTAAAATACTATACCGTTCCGATCTTGAATTATATCTTCCGTTCGCATATCGAATTGTATGAACGTAGTTTATTTCAGTAAGCAGGTTCCACATTTTTTCTGGGTTTAAGAAATAATAACGAATGAATGGACCTCCACCAAAATCAAGTACCCATCCATGTAAACTGGGAACATTCCCGTATTCTAATGAGGTAATGATACCTGCTACAAATTTGTTAAAGAAGAAATAGCCAGCTTCTGAGTTTAATGTGATATTTGTTCTCGTTTCCAAACCCATTGACAGTGGTTTAACCATATTTGAACGATGGGAAAAGTTCAAATCACCACCAACCAACCAATTGCCATTCTCAATTTGTGCTTTCAAAGTAAAAACTGTTAGAAAGAATGAAATAAACAAAACAAGATATTTCATAATCACTTGATTTATTCAGAGAGAAAAACCTTATAGTTAAATATATTTTGAATCTGTAATTCAACTATAAGGTTTTTATTTTATTATTTAAGGATCACTTTTTGGGACTCTTTATAACTTCCATTCGAAATCTCCACGAAATAAGTGCCATGGCGCAAAGTGGAAATATTTAACCGAACATTCTTTGTATTAATTCCAAACTGCCTCTGTACTTTAGTAATACCATTTTCATCTGTTATCCGGACCGACCTGATTGAATAATCGCCTGATTCCATCGGTGAAGTCCCCAACAGATTACTTGCACAGGGTACAATAATACTTGGCGTTATACTAATGAAACTGCTTGCGGGGTTGGGTGAAATATTGTAATGATTACAACCGCCCCCGCCTCCACCATTACAGTCGTAGGACCAAAATCCGTATTGTACAGGCTGTGCTACACCACAAGTATTTGAAGCTACGATCTGAAAGACAGCCTGCCTGCCGGAATAAATAAATGCCAGACTGAGATTATTTCCCGTTTGGTTCCATGTGTAACCAAGAGGGAGAGGAGGATTTTGAGTTATATCGGATCAGGTTACATTACTTGTATCTGAAATTTGCAAATCGGTAACTGCTCTGAATTGGTTACAAACAGTGTTCCAAGCGTTGTTAATAAATGGCACAAGAGTTTTTGTGGTAGTCTGGCCAGGCGAAGGATATCCGTTATAACTATAAGTGCCGCCAGAAATTACCGGTTTACCAACTACTATTTGCCTGGTAATGGGCGGAATCGCACCACATACTGAAGCAGTGATAATTGCTGTCAGTGTTATAATTCCGTCTGTTTCACGAGTAAGAGTGGTCTGTGAAGCATCGGGAGAATTTATTTGAACAATTTGTGATGGTATGGCTGACCAACTAACTGTAGCGCTTGCCGGTAGATTAGGAATTCTGAATGTATCTGAAATGCTGCAAAATATGCTATCACCCGTAATAACCGAGGGTTGTATAATGGAGATTATACTGGTATCTGTATGGTAATTTGTGCTTCCAATTGATACAGTTGCAGTAATGTTTTTTGGTGTAACACCGGATACAGGTGTCAGGATAATTGTGTTTGTAGTTCCCGTTGAGATATTCTGACTGGCTTCATTTCCATTGTACAACCACCCGTTGGGCACATTGCCCAAAAACCAATTATAGGTTGGTGTTGCTCCTACTGGTACATTAGTTCCATTGATGGTAAATGTCAAAGGATTCGTAGATCCGCACGCCAGTTCCACAGATTGAGGTGTTATTGTAAATGATGCAGGTGGCGGAGTTTCTTCTACTGTGATTTTCCTGATAAGTATTGTTTCAAGGCCAGAATTATTTCCCGGAATTGCTGCAATAGCAAGGTTTAATTCTGCAGCAGATAGTGAATTGTAAAAAAGCACATTATCTGCAAAATTTGTGGGATCAGTCTTTACCTGGAAAGATTGTTTAAAGTTTCCAGATAGGTTTGGATCTATGGTTTCTGTACCATTACATTGATTATTACCACCTGATGCAACATTATTTAAGTCTATTCTTAAATTAGGATCAATATCACTTGATGAAACTTTTTTTCTCGCCGCATTAATTGTAATTTTATAAGTGTAGTGTTGTTTAAAACTAACAGATACTTTATATTCTGTGCCTTTAATAACACTATTAGAACTTTCTGTCACTGTATTTAATTCAATACTATGATATGTACTATCGTAAGTAGGTTGTCCAATTGTTGTAATATGAGAAATGATACCATTTGTCCCATTAATAGTTACTGGCACATTAACCCCATTTGCAAAAATGTTACAGCCTGATGCATTGTAAGTTTGATAATTTATGATTGTGGTCGTCTGAGAATAAACAGTTCCAGTCCCCAAAATTAGCATTAACAGAACTAATATTTTTTTAGATAATTATTTTTATTTCTTTTCCAGATAAAATTGAAATCCTATATCGAAAATTAAATTCTTCATTTTCCCCCCTGCGCCCTCAACTTTTATAATAGAATAGTCTGTTGTAAATGCTAAACCGACTGCCGTATTAAAATAAAAAACCATCCCGCCAGAAATCGAATACTCATTATAACGAGTGACTCTGACGCCGCCGGAAATGCGCCTGAAAGTATAGCCAGCACCTGCAAATAAATTATATCTTTTTTCAGGATTCAGGAAATAGTACCTGAAGAATGGGCCTATTCCAAAAATAATCGCATTAACGGAGACCTTTTTATTTATAGAATAATCCATGCTGGGATTAATGCCTATAACAAATCGATCTACTGGGAAATAGCCTAAAAATCCCTTTAATGTAATCTCTGAGGTACTTTCTGTTGTTATGGTATCCCGAATTTTAGTTCTAGTTGATGATAAGTTTATATCTCCACCCATCAGCAATGTCCCTTTATTGGTTTGCGCATTCGAAGTAAATGCCATAATAGTTAATATATTGAGCAGTACAAAGAATTTCATATAGTTAAGTTCAGGATGATAAAATGAATAAGCGCTATGTATCCGGCGGAGCTTTATCATGAACACTAAAAAGAGAAATTATTTTATCCTCAATGAATTTTACATACACTTGAGATTTCAACAAAGACCACTTGAGTTCGCAGCACTTCACATGAATGACACACATTGTTTCGCGGAAATATTGCCAGGTCGTATAAATAAAGATATCTGTAACTTTATTGATAGCTTCAGAAGATATGTCAGTCGTAAGGTGTGCCACGGCAGGGTTGGTTTAACAGGAAATAAGTTGCAGTGCATGAAATAAACCCAGTTTAAAGTTATGAAAAAAAATCACAAAGTTTGTAGTCCATTCCACATTTCCCACACAAATAAACCGCAAACTCTAAAAATCATTCCCTGGCCATTATAACAGACCTGAAGCCTGAAATTATCAAACTTGAAACCCGAAAACCGAAACTTGGAACCTAAATTCTTCCCATTTTCCAATAACCTGAAATAGTACATTTGCCACACCCTATTTATGAAAAATTAATTCACTGATTTATGTATGATCTTGAACAGTTTCTTGAACCTGTGAACCCGAATGTGCTCAATGGCGATGTACCTTTTTATGACAGGCAGTTTGGAAGAACCATCGATATTTTTTCTGAAACCTTTCCGGATGTGGATAAAGCAGATGTCATCATTGCCGGCATTGATGAATTCAGGGGTGCTGGTTTTTTCTCAGATTTGAATCCGGCAGACGAAGTAAGAACTCAGCTATACAAACTCCTGCACTGGCACCAGGATATTTCTGCTGCTGATATTGGAAATATTAAAACCGGCGCTACACTCAATGACAGCTACTCCTGTGTAACAACTGTGCTTAAAGATTTCGTCAATACGGGAAAATCGGTGATACTTATCGGAGGTTCGCATGATCTGACACTTGCGCAATATAAAGTGTATAGCAGCGAAAACCAGTTTGCAGAATCTGCTGTTATAGATTCTCACATCGATCTGCAAAGCGAATCGTCTGTAAAAAGTGAAAATTTTCTGATGGACATGTTAACGTCGGAACCTAATTTCATTCGTTATTACAATCACATTGGATTTCAAAGTTATTTCGTACATCCATACATGTTAGAGACGATGGATAAGCTGCGGTTTGATTGTATGCGGGTTGGTATAGCGCGTGAAAAGATGGATGAAATAGAACCGTTGATGAGGCAGTCTGATTTTATAAGTTTTGACCTGAATGCCATCCGGTACGGCGATGCACCTGCCGGAGGCATCAGCCCAAATGGATTTACAGGGGAAGAAGCATGCAGCTTATCCCGTTTTGCAGGATCCGGTGAAAAAACAGATTCCTTTGGTATTTATGGTTACCGGCCCGAAAAAGATACGAATCACATAACAGCCTTGCAGATAGCCCAGATGATCTGGTATTTTATTGATGGGAAAAGCCGGAGCAAACAGGAATCGGCTTTGCACGACAAGCAAAACTTCAATGAATTTCATACTCCGCTGAACGGTGAGGAAACTGTATTCCTCCAAAGCAAAAAAACCGGAAGGTGGTGGATGCAGATCGGGGGTAAAAAAATGATTTCATGCAGCTATAACGACTATGTGTATGCGAGCAATAATGAAATACCGGAAAGATGGTTAAGGGCACAGGAAAGGGATTTTTGATGACTTGACTGTTAGCCCCTGAATCTTACTTTGTCTTTTGCTCTTTACCAGCGGGCTGTTGATTAAAGATCCCTCGGTTCTATCCTCGTTGGTGTATCCCTGCCATCGATTATAGACCTGCTGCTGAGCGCAATACTTTTTATAATCTCCGTCATGTTTTTCATGTCGAGCGTTTCGAAATTATCACTCTGCTTATGGTAATTCAGTTCATTGTCCATTTTGGAAGTGCTGATGGTATGTGCAGGAACTCCAAGCGCTGCGAGAGTGGCATTGTCACTTCGATAAAACAATTGTTGTTGCGGATAAGGGTCGGGTTCGAAATGAAACTTACTTCCTTTCAGATTATTTTGCAGGATTTTTCCGAAATCACTTTTTTCATAGCCGGTGATGTAAGCACTGTTCTCACCCCATTTACTTGCCGTACCAATCATTTCAATATTAAACATGGCCACCACATCCTTCGGGGGAATGTGCATTGAAAAATATCTTGAACCGTATCCGCCCGATTCTTCACCGGTAAAAGTTACGAAGATGAGCGTGCGGTCGTTATTGTTTAATGCTTTGAAATATTTTGCCAGCATGATGACTGCGGTAGTGCCGCTCGCATCATCATTTGCGCCATTGTAGATTGAATCACCGGTAGCATCCGGTTTACCGATCCCGAGGTGATCGTAATGTGCAGAAAAGACCACATATTCATTTTTCTTCGTTTTCCCGGGAATCATTCCGATGATGTTGGTGAGTGATTGCTTTTCCAGTTCTCTTTTTACTGTAAAGGAAAAATGTTCGGGTTTTTCATGAAGCACTATAAATACAGGAACAGTTCCTTCCATCAAAGGCCGGTTTGCCAGGAAGCCAAGCCGTTTGAACGAGTTTTCCATATCAGCCGGTATCCACACAATCGTTGGTTTTTCTGATTTTATCAACCCTGAAAGTGTTCTGAAAAGATTCCCGGTACTGTCAAGGGATACCTGTTCGTAACCACTTTTTTCGTTGATGGTTAAAGAAGTTTCGGTTCCTATTGAAATAATGTTTTGCGAGGGGATTGGTTCTCCATTGATTTCTCCTGAAATATCAACCGATTTCGGGCGAAGCATTGAAAATTCCTGACGATAACTATTCAGCCCGTCCCAATATTGCAATCCGGTTTCTTTAAATTGAGAGGCAATGAAATCCGCAGCTTTTTCTATTCCCGGAGTAAAAATTTTTCTTCCCTGCATATCATCTGCAGAAAGTGTTTTTTCAATTTGCGAAACAGATTTCTCATTGATGATTTTATAGGCTTTCTGTGCGTGCAGCGAAATGAAGGTTACCAGAAAAGCAAACAGAAGAAAATATTTTCTTGTCATTCAGAGCTGATTAAAAAAAATTATTAAATGTATTTAGAATGCCAAAATAAAGGAAATAATTTCTTGCTTCAATTTCGATTCAATGATCGTGATGCAAAATGGATAAGCGGCAAAAAGTTACCCATTTGAACTAAGGAAGGGTACATATTATTTTTTAGGCTAAAGCGTGCTTTCTCTTGGGTAACTCTGTTCTGAAAAGCCAGAGAGCTATGCCGGAGGCGACAAGTGCTATTCCTCCGAAAGTGCTCAGGGCGACCGGGAATCCGCCGACCAACAACCCTTCAAAGAGCAGGCTTCCCATTCCAAAACCCACGAACAATGAAAAGGCAGTGAGTGCCACCGATTGTCCGCGCGGCCCTTTCAGGTCAGTGGAGATAGCAGCGAGTTGCGGATGAGTCAAATCAAACCCGAGTGAAAGAAAAATAATTGCGATTTGTACAAAAACCAATTTGAGGGGAAGAGCAAGAATAAGGGCACAAATTCCCGTGAGCCCCACACCTAATGGGACAATCAGCGATCTTCCATATTTGTCCGCAAGCTTTCCGATAAGAGGTCCAAAAATTACACCGGGAATTCCATATCCTAATAATGCCAATCCGATTCCGGTTTCATTCAATCCGAATCTGTTGTGCAAATAAACGCCGAGCCATGTAAAAACTCCTGATTGTAAAATTGCATTGAGAAAAATATACGAGTAAGTTCGTTGTGCACGTGATTGAAGTAACAATGACTTATAATTTTGCAAAACCTTCTTCGGGGAATCCGGATTTTCCGGCAAAGGCAATTTGGGAAAAGCATGTGTGCCCCATGCAAAAAGTAAAATTAAAACAGCCAGTATGGAGACGGAAAAAAACAAACCGTGCCATCCAGCGATAGGTTCGAGTAATGCTCCGGTAGCGGCTCCTGTGGCGGTTCCACCTGCGATCGACCCAAACATCCAGCCGACGGCTTTTCCTCTTTTTTCAAATGGAATTACATCACCAATTAAAGTGAGGCAGATGGGTACGATACCGGCGCCCGCAAATCCGGTCGCTATTCGTAAAGCGATAAAAGAGCCTGCCGTGTGTGCGAAGGGAGTGATGGCTGTGAGTATTGTGAACAGGGAAAGTGAAGTGTAAATAACAGTTCGTCTTCCATATCGATCTGAAAGCGGACCGGCAATTAACATCAGAGTGCCCTGCGGTAAAATATAAGCCGGAACGGCTAATGCAACAATATTGATGGGACTCGAGAAAACGACCGACAATTGCGGTATAATCGGAGCCACCATAAATGTTTGCGCAAATACAATAAAAGATGTCGCACAAATGGCCGGCAATAATGTACTTGAAACCTTGATTGAATCAGAACCTGATATTTTCATTCTTCAAAACCATTTTCAACAATATCATCTGAAAAGATGTTCGATGGTAAAAATCTGAAATGAGATTTTTGTAATGCAAAGGTACGGATGAAATTATCCTCGCTGACAATTTGGGTTGCCGTATTCTTTTTTTCAGATATCGCGGACATAAAATTATTTACAAAGTGTGGTGAATTTTATACAGTATTAAAATGTTATGCTGATAAATTTTTTGAGGAATCATCTCTCTAACATGTATGGCTACCCTAAGATTATAGCTGAATTTTCAGAATGCGGGAATTCATTCTTATCAACCGGGTAATTTTTTGTTGAATAGGAACTCATAATCATTTTAACACATATATCTATATTCATATTAGTGGGTTTCGCTTTCGTTGCATCTGTTAAAAAAATAACTCTTCCGAAAATAAGGATGCATTAATCGAAACGATTCACAGTCTGATCAATTTGATCTGTAATTCTTTAAACTCTTAATTGAAAATCAAATATAAATTCATGAGGTAATTCTTATGAAATACAATGCTGTTGCCTGATTTAGCTGATTGCCTTTTGCAAGAGTCACACTGATCCTGAAACTTTGGAAAATGAATTTGTATTGGATTAAACTTATTCCGGAAATTATTTTTCACTAAGCGTTAAACATAATTTTTGTTTTTATTATTCTAAGAATTTCTAATTAGACTGTTAACGCTGGAATCAAATTTGATGTGACCCCTTTCTACAAATTGTCAGGTTAAAAAGTTTTCTATGAAAATGAATTGTACAGGGAAGATTCTCTCTTTCCTTCTTTTGTCAATGTGTTTGACTTTTTTAAGTATTACAACGAATGCACAAAATCAAACCTTCCGGGGAACTGTGGTGGATACAAGTGGCTCTCCGATTCTCGGTGCGTCAGTTTTTGTAAAAGGAACTTCTTTTGGAACGACATCCAATTCAAAAGGAGAATTTACAATCAGTGCTCCATCCAATGCCATACTGAGTGTTTCTTTTGTCGGGTATAAAACCAGGGAAGTGAGTGTGGGCCTTGGATCTCCGTTGAAGGTCATTTTAGTACCCCTGAATATTGCGCTGAATTCCGTTGTGGTGGTGGCATATGGAACGCAACAGGAAAAGGATATTACCGGTGCAGTTTCAGTGGTTACCTCAAAGCAGATTGCACAGCGCCCGATTGTAAATCTTGGCGAAGCGCTTCAGGGGCAGGCCGCCGGTGTGGATGTGGTTTCTAATTCAGGTAAGCCGGGAGCAGGACTTACAATCAGAGTCAGGGGATCCTCATCTATCAGCGCCGGCAACGATCCGTTGTATGTTGTAGATGGTATTCCGATGAGCGACATTTCTACGCTCGATCCGAATGATATTGCTTCGATGACTGTTTTGAAAGATGCCGCTTCAGCAGCTATTTATGGAACGCGTGCTGCCAATGGTGTGGTGGTGATTACAACCAAGAAAGGAATACCTGGAAAGAATACAATCAATTTCAGCGGTTACTATGGAATTAGTTCTACCACCAGGATGTTGCCTGTGCTCAATGCAAAACAATATCAGGCTTATGCAAATGAACAAAAAGGACAAACAGTGGTAACGGATTCAATGGTTCGGGCAAATAATATCAATTGGCCCGATCAGGTATTTCAGGACGGGCATCAGCAGAGTTACCAGATTTCATTTTCGGGTGGAAATGAAAAGACGCAGCATTATATTTCTTTGAATTATATGGATCAGGTTGGTATAATTAAACCGGCAAATTATAACAGGCTTTCAGGCAGAGTTAATGTGACAACACAGGCAGCTAAATGGTTGAAACTTTCTACCAACACTACTATCACGCAATCACATACACGTGATGTGACTGACAATGCGAGTGTCGCGAGAGAAGGAGTTGTACTTTCTGCTTTGGAAACTCCTCCAACGGTTCCCGAATTTGCCCCTGATGGTACAATTGGTATCAACCCGTTGACAGGTTGGGAAAATCCACTCGGAGCTATTTTAGGAAGATACAACAAGAACCTGACCGACCGGTTATTGTCTGATGTGGATGCACAAGTGAAAATTTATAAAGGGTTACAGTTTGAATCGAGGTTTGGAATTGATTATGGAAATTTTACAGACACTTATTTCCTGGATCCTTTTCTGACAAGTTTCGGCAGACAGACAGAGGGCCAGCAGTCAAGAACAACGACAACGAATCTGACCTGGCTGAGTGAACAGTTATTGTCTTATAAAGCCAATTGGGGCAAGAGCAGTTTTTCTGCTTTGGCAGGATGGACAGCACAGGATTCACATACTTTGGGTACCACGATTTCCGGATCATTTTTGAAACCGGCATTTCGTTTTTTATCCTGGGATGCAATGTATCAGAGAGATTCCATCAAACAACCCGGAACGACGGCTGTGGATGACTGGGCTTTGATTTCTTACCTGGGAAGGATTTCTTACAGTTATGATAACAAATATTTGCTGCAGGCCAACATCCGTCAGGATCAATCTTCCAAATTTGCTCCGGGAAACAGATCTGCTACTTTTCCTTCGGTGTCTGCAGGATGGAGAATTTCACAGGAAAAGTTTATGCAAAATGTTTCGGCAATTTCTGATTTGAAATTGAGGGCAAGCTGGGGACAAAATGGTAATCAGGGAGGAATCGGTAGTTACAGCTATTTGCCTTTGTCAAATGTGAATCCGGTAACAGGCGCTGTAACCGCAGCCACTATTGCTCCGGAAAGCCTGACATGGGAAACTACCTCCCAGACTGATATTGGAGTGGATGCAACTTTGTTTAATGGGATTCTTTCGTTCTCAGGTGATTATTACTTCAAGAAAACGAAGAATGTGTTGATCAATATTCCGTTGCCTTCACAAGCCGGATTTTCTACGGCTCCTGTGAATGCAGCTTCAATGCAGAATACCGGAGAAGAATTTTTGATAACAAGCAAAAATATTGACAAACATGATTTGAAATGGAACACAAGTTTGAATATCTCATTCAACCAAAATAAAATTACCCGAATCGGTGAAGGCATCAAATTCATGAATGCCTACGGTGGTATTTATACCAGAGGAAACAGTATTGCATTGGTACAGGGAAAAGGGTTGGGAGAATTTTACGGATATATTGCTGATGGTGTGGATCCTCAAACCGGCCATCAGTTATATCTTACTCAAAAGGGAACAAAAACAGATAATCCTTTGCCTTCTGACAGGGTATTGATGGGAAGCGCTCAGCCGACATTTGTTTATGGACTGAACAACGATGTAAATTATAAACGGTTTACTTTGACTGTATTCATTGAAGGTTCACAGGGAAATAAAATTTTTAATGCAGGGCGTTTGGAAGCTGAAGCTATGGTGAATTCTGCAAACCAAAGCGAGGCCGTTATTAACAGATGGCAGAAACCGGGAGATATTACAGACATGCCGGGTGTAAGCACAAACGGGAGTACAAACAATTCTTTGATATCGACCCGCTTTCTTGAAAACGGATCTTACCTGAGATTTAAGACGATTACACTTTCGTACGAGTTTGATCCAAAAGTTTTGTCGGGTATTGGTTTAAGAAGTGCTACAGCCTATGTTTCGGCAAACAATCTTTTCACCATTACAAAGTACAAAGGATTTGATCCGGAAGTCAACTCTTATGGAACCCCGGGTAATTCGAATGATGACCGGAATATTTCATTGGGTGTGGATAACGGAGCTTACCCACAGTCAAAGATGATCATATTCGGAGTGAATTTTAATTTGAAGTAAAGGCGTGATTGAGAAACTGAATAATTTAAATTATTTATAAGATGAAAAATAAAATGAAATATATGCTGGCTTCTGCGGGTGCATTTGTGTTATTTGGCATGACCAGTTGCAATAAGCTTTTGGACAAGATGCCGCAGACACAGGTTGTAACCCAAACCGGAAAGTCTGCATCAGTTACAGCCAATGACGCAGAAAATTTAATTGCCGGAGTTTACGATGCAGAAACAGGGTATGCATACGGGTTAGAGTCGAATGTGTTGGATAAAATTACCAATGGCGATGTGAGGGCCGACAACTGTTATGCCGGAGGTGATAATCCGGATAATATTTCAATCGATCTGTTTACAGACAATGCATTGAATGGAAACATTGCCAGAGACTGGAGAGATTCTTACGGAATTATCGGAGTAATCAACAGCGCTATTCAACAAATTTCAGGTTCTACAGATCCCGCGCTTACCTCGGCGAGAAAGAATCAGATGCTGGGTGAGGCAAGCTTCATGAGAGCTTACACTTATTTTTATCTGGTGAGATTGTATGGCCGCGTGCCAATTATGCTCAAGCCGGTTGACCAAACAAACTCTGAATCGCTGATTAGTTCAACGCTTGTTCCCCAATCCTCAACAGATACAGTTTACCATGCAATACTGAATGATTTGTGGTACGCAAGGCAGAATGTTCAGAATGACAATGTCCCATCGACAAAGGAAATCATAACCAAAGGGGCCGTAAATTCCGTTTTGGCAAAAGTGTATGCGGCCATGCCCACACCCAATTGGGATTCTGTAGCGTATTATTGTGATCAGGTAATCCCGAACTATTCCCTCGTCCCGGATTACACCTGGCTGTGGGACAACAACCACAAAAATAACAGCGAAGCTATTTGGGAATTTAATTATATCGGATACAGTAAAGTAGGCAACTGGATCCCATCTCAGTTCATCGGGGCCGGTTGGAAAAAATTTGAAACGCCGACGAATGATTTAGTTAACGCTTTCCAGGTAGCAGGCGACAATATCCGATTCAATGCTTCTATTGCTTTTGTGAATTATGGCTGGGCTGATCCTTACTGGAAAGATGTAAACCATTATCCGATTGTGGTAAAATATAATGATCCAAACAGTGGTACCAATGATTTTTATGCTTTGCGATTGGCAGATATTTTATTGTTGAGAGCCGAAGCCTATAATCAGGCCGGTGATTTGGCTAATGCGGCTAACCTTGCAAATCAGGTAAGAGCGCGGGTACAATTGCCGCCGGTTTCACCAAACTCCAAAGATGCCATGGAAGCCGCCATTCTCAATGAAAGAAGATTGGAACTGGCCTTCGAAGGAAAAAGATGGTTTGATTTGGTAAGGACGGGCAATGCGGTTTCTGTGATGAATGCACAAAAAGACGGAAATGGGAATAATTTGAATTATAACGTACAACCCTATATGTTAGTTTATCCGATTCCCCAAACTCAGTTGGACTTGAATCCGCTGTTAACACAAAATCAGGGTTATTAAATTTTGAGTCTGGTGGCCTTTTAATATAGATTGAAAATGTGAAGTTGAATTCCTGCCTGCCTGTACTTACGGGCAGGCAGGATTGTTTAATAAGGACCATTGGTTTTTGTAATTATTTTTTACCCCAAATTTTGCAGTTGACTGCAAAATCCCGGTTTAATCGCGGCAAGATAAAATCCATTTAACCGGAGATACCACCGGATTAATTTACGAGTTTCCGGCCGATAGGAGACAATCATTGCCCAATGATTTTTTTTCTATCAACAGCAATCAAAGCGGATTAAGTTATCCGGGATTGAGTATTGCACAATTGATTTGGATGGTGGTGCAATGGGTACTTTGTCTGGAAATTGATCCGGCTCTGTTACATTGTTTGATTTAAATGAAAATACAAGTGCAAGTTTGCAATATTGAACCGTTGTTTTGTTAAAGATTCCAATTTGGGTTTTGTAATTTTATTTTAATGCAAACTCATACCTTTATGAATGCCGGAAACAGAAATAATATATAGTCCGGCTCTGTTATAAAGAGTGTTAGTCTGAAAAAAATATCTCATCATGCAAAAATGTTCAAATTTATTTGGTTGTCTGATTTTCTGTATGGCATCATTTCCAATGCAGAAAAGTTTTGCTCAGAACTCTCCGATTGCCAGGGGTGCTACGGCTCCGTTGTTTTCAGCAAAGGCAAGCCTGGCTGGCTCAGCGGTAGATTTTTCATTGAAGAAAGCGTTGGCCAAAGGTCCGGTGGTGGTTTATTTTTATCCTGCAGCTTACACCGGAGGGTGCGATCTGGAGGCACATACTTTTGCTGAAATGAGCGGCCAGTTTAAAAAGGCCGGTGCCACCATCATTGGTGTTTCAGCAGATGACTTGAAAAGACTGAATTCATTTTCTGCAGATCCGGATTTCTGTGCAGGGAAATTTGCTGTTGCTTCCGATCCGGATGGAAAAATTGCAGCATCCTACGGATTAAAAATGGTACCTCCTCAAAAGGGTGTAAAAGATGTGCGGGGAGTGGAAGTTACCCACGGATTTCTTCCGAGGACAACTTATGTAATCAACAAGGAAGGAAAAATTGTAGCGGTGTTTTCATCAAAGACGGATGGCATTTCTCCTGATCAGCATGTGAAGAAATCGCTGGAGATTGTGGAGAGCCTGTAGGTTTGCCGGATACATTTTTCCACTGTTTTATTTCCGGAACTATTTCTCAGGAAGATTATGGCAATACATTTATTGAGCAATTCCTGTAATTTCTAAAAGTAATTTTTCTGTCGTTTTAACAAACTATTTTTTGATAGTAAAAAAAATGTCTTACTTTTGTTAGTAAATACTAACTAACATAAATGAACAATATGAATAAATATACTGAAAGACAGATTGAAATTATAGAAGCTGCCACAGAAAGAATTGACAGGTTTGGGATACAAAATTTCACTATAAAGAATCTGGCTGGTGACATTGGCCTGTCAGAACCCGCGCTTTACAGGCATTTCGGCGGGAAGAATGAAATCCTGGTTGGATTACTTGATTATTTTTCTGCAGAAATGAAAAATCGTCTGAGCAATATAATTTCCACCGGCAACAATTCGGTAAGCGATGAATTGCGTGCTATTTTTAAATCTCAGTTGAAAACCTTCTCGGAAAAGCCTGCTATTGTGAGTGTCATTTTTGCCGAAGGTATTTTTCATTTTAATGAAGAGTTGAGCGGCAAAGTTTCTGAAATTATGAAAATGATGAGTGATGTTGTAAAATCCAATATTAAGAAAGGGCAGGATGCCGGGGAATATGCCGGGCTTATCAACTCGTCAACATTGGCAACCATCATTATCGGAGGTATGCGGATGACCGTTTTAAAATGGAAATTGACAGGACACAAATCAAATCTTGTAAAAGACGGGAGTGCTATTGTGGAAGGGGTTTTAAAAATGATTGAAAAGTAAAAAAAGCTAATAGGAATATCTGTGATTGGATTTTATGAAGGTGGGGAATGAAGAATTAAGAATTTACAATTGGTGACAGGCGATATGTAGAGGAGCAAATAATTGAAAAGATTAAAATGAACGGAGAAAGGCCGGTTGCTGATTACACATTGTATAACAAGAAGATTATAAAATATTAAATTTTTTTTTGCCTCATGAAGTTAGTTAATATTCACAAACATGTTTTAACTCTGATAATCCTGTTAGGCTGGAATACGCTCCACGCGCAGGATGTATGGACATTGCAGCAATGCACCGACTCTGCGAAAGTATATAACAAGAGCCTGCAGATTAACCGAAACAATGTTACATCGGGCGAGGAAAGAGAAAAAGAAGCGAAAGCAAATCTGAACCCCAAAATTTCAGCGGTGGCAGACTATAAATATTTTGTGGAATTGCCGCATCAGTTGATGCCGATGAATATTTTCAATCCAACCGTTCCTGAAGGACAATATAAAGATGTGCAATTCGGTGTGCCGCATACCATCAATGCCAGCGCCCAATTGGCCATGCCTTTATTTAATCCGCAAATAAAAGGAGCGATTGAAAATGCTAAAACAGCGTCTGAACTGACCAGACTTCAATACCGGAAAACAGAAGAGCAGGTTTCGTATGATGTGGCCACACTTTATTACAACGCACAATTGCTGATCCATCAATTAGAGTTTATTGACAGCAACCTGGTGAATACAAATAAACTGGTGAAAAATATGCAATTGCTCCATGAACAATTACTGGCCAAAGGTTCTGATGTGAATAAAGTGAAACTTCAGGCAGACCAACTTTCCACCCAACGAGATAATGTAAACAACAAACTGGTGCAGGTGTTAAATGCCTTGAAACTGGCTATGGGCGTTGATTTGGAACGAAATATCATGGTGGAAAAGGATATTCATTTTCAGACAGCCATTCAGTACGATACCAAAACCATAACAGACCTGGATTTATTAAGTACTCAGCATAAATTATTGAATCACGAATTAAAAGTACTCAACAAATCATCGTATCTGCCATCCATTAGTTTGATAGCGTCTTACGGTACATCTGGTTTCGGATACGACAAAAAGCCGAACAGTTTTCTCAAATTTTATCCGGTAGGTTTTGCCGGTGTACAGTTGACCTATCCTATTTTCAACGGTGGAATTACGAAGAGAAAAATCAATCAGAAAAACATAGAAATCAGAAACAACGAGTTGCAGTCTCAACTAATCGCTGACAAGAATAAAATGGAGATTGAAAATGTGAGCAGGGAGCGGCTCATAGCTGAGAAAACACTTACCAATACGGAGAGCCAAATCATTCAGGCACAGACTATTTACAATCAGACGGTATTGCAACAAAGAGAAGGAACAACAAATCTGACAGAAGTGCTGATGGCAGATAATGCATTGAGAGAAGCCCAACAGAATTATTTGTCGGCAGCAATTGATTATCTGAAAGCGGATCTGGAGTTGAAGAAGATAACGGGAAATCTTATCAATTGAGAATTGAGAATTAAGAATTAAAAATTACGAATTACGAATTACGATAGTAAAATTTAAGAGATGAAACTAAAACGAATTATCTGGATAACAATTGGAGTGGCGCTTGTTGCGGCCATGATACTCAAATTAAAGAGTAACAAAGACACTACTCAGGAGATGGTATATCACTATGACAAAGAAAAGCCCATCATGGTGGGTGTGGACACCATAAGAATAATCAGCATTGATGACAGTAGTGTTTACACGGGAACTTTTGAACCGAATAAAGAAACTAAAATCAGTTCGGAAGTTCAGGGAAAAATCAATTCTATTTTGGTGGATTTGGGAAATTACGTTAGCAAAGGACAGCCGCTGATTCAACTGGATAATTCATTGCTGAAACTTCAACTGCAAAGTGTGGAGGTGCAGATTGAAGGATTGGAAGACGATGTAAAAAGATTCACGATTCTGACCCAGGCTGATGCGGTGCAGGGAGTTCAATTGGAAAAGGCCAGCCTGGGTTTAAAATCTGCAAAAGTTCAGAAAGCGACATTAATAGAACAAATTAGCAAAACCACCATCAGAGCGCCTTTCAATGGTGTAGTTACTGCCAAACTCAATGAGGAAGGCGCATTTGCAGCACCCGGTATTCCATTGTTGCAAATTACAGACATCTCCAATCTTAGATTTACTGTTAATGTTCCCGAAAACGATTTGAATAAATTCCAATCAGGACGTAATTACAGTGTTTCGGCTGATGTTTTCCCCGGCACTGAACTTTCCGGCAGGGTGGCGATGATAGGCAGCAAAGCCAACATCGGGAACAGTTTCCCGGTGCAGTTGCGGGTTGCCAATACCAAAAATCTGAGTATTAAATCCGGCATGTTTGGCAAGGTCAACCTAACCTCCGGAAAGGGAGACAAAGGAATTCTGATTCCTTCTTCAGCCATCATGGAATCCGGAGAAAAACCGCAAGTGTATCTGGTAAAAGACGGTAAGGCAATGATACATGATGTGACAATCTCAAGAAACCTCGGCAATCAATCAGTAGTTTCAGGTGGCTTGCAGGAAGGAGATGTGATCATTACTTCAGGCTTCATCAATTTATCAAGTGGGATGAATGTTTCAATTGAGAATTAAGAATTAAAAATTGAGAATTAAGAATTGAGAATTAAGAATTAAAAATTATTATTATGAAAGAAAATGTCATTCAGCAAAAAAGTTTTGCTTTTGCAATTAGAATTGTAAATGCTTACAAGTTTTTAATTACAGAAAAAAAGGAATTTGTTTTATCTAAACAATTACTGAAATCCGGGACAAGTATTGGAGCCAATGTTGAAGAGGCTTCTGGTGGACAATCCAGGAAAGACTTTATTGCAAAGATTTCAATCGGATATAAGGAAGCGCGCGAAACGAAATATTGGTTGAGATTGTTGACTGCAACAAAATATTTAGAAGAAAAATTAACCCAATCACTAGTTAATGACGCAGAAGAGCTTTGCAAAATCCTCTCCTCAATCTTATTGACTTCCAAAAAGAATAACTGATAATTCTTCACTCTTCATTCTTCATTTTTAATTTTTTGTCGTGAATTTAATAGAAATCTCTATAAAGCGCCCTTCTCTTATCATCGTGCTTTTCAGCTTGTTCACCTTGCTGGGCATCATCGGGTACCAGAATCTGAGTTATGAGTTGATGCCAGATTTTAATCAGCCGGTGGTTGTTATCAACACCCTTTACCCGGGAGCTGAACCCAATGAAGTAGAAACGTCTGTTTCGCGAAAAATTGAAGACGCCCTGTCTAATCTGGAAGGAGTGGATTATCTCGTTACCAAATCGCTTCCCAATGCATCCATCATCATTGCCAATCTGAAATATGGTACCGACCTGGATAAGACGATGCAGGATGCGCAGCGATACATTGACAATATCCGTAAAGATTTACCTGCGGATATTCAGAATCCGGTGATGAGCAAAGTCTCACCCAACGATTTGCCCATCATGTCGGTCAGCGCCACAAGTAATTTCAAGCCGACAGAGTTTTATCAAAAACTGAAAGATGATTATCTGCCCCAAATTCAACAATTGAAAGGCGTGGCAGAAATAACGATATTAGGTGGGGAAGAGAGGGAGATTCAGGTGAAGGTGAATAAAGATAAATTGAAGCTTTATAAAATTTCACTGTATCAGGTTGTGGAAGCTATTAACCATTCGGGAATAGATTTACCCTCCGGAAAAATTCAAACAGATAAAGAGAGTAACTCGGTCCGCTTGGTTGGAAAGTTTACGAATGTCAATGATATAAAAAATGTGCAGGTAGCGATGCCGGTTCCCGGAAGCCCGGTGTATGTGAAAGATGTGGCTGATGTCGTTGACGGAATCAAGGAAGTGAGTTCTGTGAGCCGGTACAATGGGAAAAACGGCATTGGATTGCTGATTAAAAAACAGGGTGATGCCAATGCAGTGGATGTATCAAAACTGATCCGCAAGAAGTTTCAGGAAATAGAAAAGAACAATGCATCTTCTGAGGTAAAGTTTGTGATAACGGATGACAGCACAGACAATACCATCGCTGCAGTTAATTCTGTGGTGCACGACCTCATTCTGGCGGTTATATTGGTTTCCATAGTGATGCTTTTGTTTCTGAGAAGTTTCCGCAATTCTCTGATAGTGGCGGTTGCCATCCCTACATCTTTAGTTACGGCATTCGGGATGATGTGGTTGTTGGGATATACACTCAACTTGATGACGCTGTTGGCAATGTCGTTGGTGATTGGTGTGTTGGTGGATGATGCGACAGTTGTGCTTGAAAATATCCAGCGCCACCTGGATATGGGGAAGGAAAAACGAAAAGCGGCGATGGACGGACGTATGGAAATTGGCTACTCAGCCGTTTCCATTACGCTGGTGGATGTGGTCGTTTTCCTTCCCATTTTATTTTTACAGGTATTCGTGGCTGATATGCTGAAACAATTTTCAGTGGTTATTATCACAACGGTACTCACCAGTTTGCTGGTTGGTTTCACACTCACTCCCTGGCTTGCATCGCGGATCGGGAAGAAAGAAGATTTGAAACCATCCAATTTTTTCAACCGGTTTTTGCTTTGGTTTGAACATCAGTTAAATACTTTTATCAGTTGGTATGGCAGGAAGCTGGATTGGGTTTTAAGTCATAAACTAATTTTTACGGCTATCCTTTTATTGTTGTTTGCAGGAACTGCGGTGATGATGAAACAGGGTATTGTGGGCAAGGAATTAATTGCAACCGGCGACCAGGGAAAGTTTCAGTTGGCGCTGGAGTTTGACAAAGGAACCGCTCTTGAACAAAATAATTTAGTTTCCGAAAAAATAGAACATTACATTCTTCAGCAGCCGGAAGTAGCAACCTTATTCAGCAATGTGGGTGGGCCAAGCACAGGGATTGGAAGCCTCGGTGTGGGAATGGCGAATAAGACGGAGTTTACAATTCAGTTAAAAACGAAGGATGAAAGATTAAAAATTAAAAACGAGAAACAAGAAACGAAAAATGAAATTTCCGGAAACGATTGGGTGAATGAGTCAACGGAAACATTTATGCGGAGGTTGAGGGATAGTTTGCAAAAAGATTATTCCGGTATCAATTTTTCCATGATGGCCTTGGGATTGATTCCGCGGACTGCCCCCATTGAAATTACACTGAGTGGTAATAGCCTGAACCAGGTGCTGGCTACAGGGCAACAGATGAAGCTGGCTATTGAAAAGATTCCGGGCGCTGATAATGTTCGCCTTTCGGTAGAGGCCGGAAGCCCTGAATTAAAAGTTGTTCCCGACAAAGACCGGATGCAGCGATTGGGTTTAAGCACTTCTTATGTGGGTATGAACCTGCGGACAGCGTTTACTGGAAATGACGATGCAACCATGACGGATGCCGGCACTGAATATCCTGTGAGAATATGGTTAGACAAATTCAACCGGCAAAATTATGAAGATGTAAAGCAACTTTATGTGGTTAACCCTATGGGAGCGCCGGTAGAAGTTTCTCAGTTTGCCACCATTGAAAAAGATAATTCTCCTTCATTGCTGGAACGAAAGGACAGGCAACCCGCTGTAACGCTTACCGCCGATGCGTTGGGCAGGCCGTCAGGGACGGTTGCCGATGATGTGGTATCCTATGTGAAGGAAAATCCGCTTCCGGCGGGGATTCAAATGGCCTGGGGCAGCGACATCAAAAGGCAGAACGATAGTTTTGGTGCATTGGGTTCGGTGTTGCTTATCTCATTCATTTTGATTTACCTGATTATGGTAGCGTTGTATGACAGTTATATATACCCGTTTGTTGCACTGTTCGGTATTCCGGTGGCTGCCATTGGTGCATTTCTGGCGCTGAATCTCTCTTTGAGTCATATCAGTTTGTTTGCCCTGCTGGGAATGATTATGCTGATGGGTTTGGTGACGAAGAATGCCATCCTGATTGTGGATTTCACCAACCAGTTAAAAGCAGAAGGCAAACCCTTCGGCGAAGCCATTATTCATGCCAGTATGAGTCGTATGCGTCCGATTATGATGACGACGCTTTCTATGGCAATAGGTATGCTTCCGATTGCATTGGCAACGGGCACTTCGGCTGAATGGAAGAATGCGCTTGCCTGGGTGATTATCGGGGGATTGTTATCGTCATTGGCGCTGACAGTCTTTTTGGTTCCGATGGTGTATTATGTGGTGGACACTGTCAAATTAAGAATTAAAAAATAAGAAATAAGAATTAAAAATTTAGAATTAGGGATTACGGAAGTGAAAAACTAAAAACAAAAAGTGGAGAAGGGGTCGGCACCGGAGGTCAGACCGCGAAAGCCAGATAGAAATTGAAGTGTGATAAAAGTGAAAAACTAAGAAGAAAAAGTCAAGAATTACAAATTAGAAATTACGAAAAACGAACGGCTATTAACTAAAAGGTACGAACTACGATTGAACAATTAACAATAATCAACGAGCAATTGGATTTGCTCTTATTTTCTTGGTGAACCTTAGTGTCTTTGTGTCTTGGTGGCGAGAAATTTGATTTTATGATATGAAAAAAACAATCGCAAATATTATTTTCCTGATGCTTTTATCTGCTACTGTTTCTGCGCAGAAAGTAAATGAGGGTTCTTATTTCAGTCTGATGTCTGAAAACGATTTATATAGTTTTCCCGGAGGAAATACCGACCGGTATTATACCAATGGATTGCGGTTGGATTATCATTTTTCAAAAAAGGAATTCCAATTCCCCTCCACCTTATTGCTGAAAATTTCTGATGATAAAAATGTCTTCGGCTGGGGACTGGCTCAATACATGTTCACTCCCTCAAGGATTGACATTCGGACTGTTCAATACGACGACCGTCCCTATGCCGGAGCACTATTCGGAATTCATTCTTTAAGTTCTTCTGATTATGAAAAGAAAATAAGATTGACTTCTGAAATCTATTTTGGAGTGATGGGACCGCTCAGCTTCGCGGAGGAAGCACAAACCGCCGTTCATAAATTGATTCGTTCACCTCATCCCGAAGGATGGCAAAACCAGGTTTCCAACGATGTCGTGCTGAATTATAATCTTCATCTTGAAAAAGAAATAGCTTATATACCCGAAAAATTATTGGTAACCGGAAATATGGAAACATTTGCGGGCACATTGTATGATGCGATGGGAGCAGGGTTTTCGGTTAAAGTTGGAAAGGTTCAAAATTATCTGGAAGAGGATGTTAGACTGGGAAGTAAATCAAAATCGCAGATATATGTTGTATTGAGACCAACCGTCAGAATTATCTATTTCAACGCACTCTTACAAGGAGGTATTATAACCCATGTTTTGGGTTCGCATAAAGGTTATACATTGGATAAAGACCAGATAGAAAGAATCAACGTCTTTACCGAAGCCGGAATTACTTATAAACGGCCAGGTATGAGTATATCGCTGCTTCAAAAAATGAGGTCAGCTCCCTTTAAAGGCGGGAATGCGCTGGAGTATGGAAGTGTTGCGGTAGCGTTTAGAATTAAGAGTTAAGAATTAAGAATTAAGAATTAAAATCACGAATTACGAATTGGGGGAGTGAAAAACTAAAAACTAAAGACTAAAAGATGAGAAGCGGTCAGTACCGGAGGTCAGACCGCGAATGCCGCAATCAAGTTGCAGCTTTTCCCTCGGTGAAATTCGGCGCCTTGGCGCTTTAGTGAAAAAAAATATGAAATACAAAAACAAATAATCATGGAAAAGATTACTAAACCAACAGTTAGTGTTCTGGCTGCGGGCGCTGATTTTATTCCTGACTTGTCCTTTTTAGTGCTGCGAGTAAGCTTTAAAAGAATGAGCAAATTCCAAATTCCAGAATTAAACCCTTCCAGAATTGTGTGGATCAAAAATTTTTATTTTGGAAATTGTTTATTAGACTCTAAAGGTTAATATCTTCAATCAAGAAAAAAATCTATAAAAGTGAATTAGTGCGGTCAAATCGTAAAAAATAACGTATAAGTGGTTGATTATGAATAATTAAATTTTTTCTGAAGTAAAGGGCGGACAAGTCGGGAAAATATGAAATACAAAAACAAATAATCATGGAAAAGATTACTAAACCAACAGTTAGTGTTCTGGCTGCGGGCGCTGATTTTATTGCGAAACAAATGAGCGCCGCATCGGGAGATTTGTTGCCCGAACATCAGGCCAGTGTTGAATCTGCACTTTTTGTACAAGAAGGTAAGTGCATCCTGAAAATAAACGGGGAAGATGTCTTATTGCAACCGGGGGAAGCATTCGTGATACCCCCTCAAACCAGGCATCAGATAAAAGCGCTGACCGACTTCAAAGGCATTCATTTTATGCCAAAAAATATTGAATTCAGGTTCTTCTCATGACAGACTGGATTCTATAATGAACAGAAAAATTATTCACAAAAGAAGAGATATGAAGTTAATAATTCTTGCCTTTTTTATTAGTTTGAATATGATTGGCGCTGGTCACTATTTTATTTCCAACCCCGGTAGTAACCAGGCAGGATACTCTCTTACCGTTCAGGCAAAAGGATTGCGCAACTCTGCGGGTATCGTGCGTTTTGCATTGTATAATAAAGACGGGACAATTCCTGATGAACATTTCAGAGATTATTTTAAGTTGGGTAGCACAACCATTATGGATCACAGAGCTGAATTTACTTTTACCGGTCTGCCGGAAGGCAATTATGCAGTCAGCGTTTTACACGATGAAAATGAAAACTGGAAAATTGATAAAAAGTTCATGAAACCGAAAGAGGGAATTGGGTTCTCCAATATAAAATCTATTGGCCTGAGCAACAGGCCCAATTTTAAGAAGGCATCATTTAGCTTATCGGGTGACATGAGAATTGCGATAAAGATGATTTATATGTAGATCTATTGAGAATTTGTTAGCAGATCATCCGTCTTTTAAATTCAACAAGCTTGCATTAACGGCAACCGCCACAGCACCAACAGTCATCAGCACGCCCGACCATAGCCGGTCTTAGCACAAAATGCTAATAGAGTATGCCTGCGGTCAACGGAATGACTATCACATTAGATCCGACAGCCCGCACAAGATTTTGTACCACCTTACGGCAGTTACGTTTGCCGGAGTCTGTCATTTTCGCCGCATCGCCGGGGGCGTTGTTTACTAAGATGGTATCCCTGGTATCCACTAAAACAATATGAAGATTATCGCTGCCACAAAATGAGGTCGTTTTCTAATGGAACGGATATCCCTTCATATCGTGGAATAATGCGTATGGTGTAATCGCCGGCGGGCCTGTTTGCTGCAACCTGTACTTCGTAAACATATTCACCTTCATTTGTATCCTTAGAATCGCGTTGCATTTCTTGTCTTACCGGTAGTTCACCGTTTATGCCATCTGCATAGAGTTCCACTGAAATATGACCGGGATTTATTTCGCCCAACCATATTTGAGCATGAATGAGAAATTTGTTTTCTACGCTTTCTATTTTCATAGCACTGAATCGTATGTTCTGCCATTGATTTTTAAGGTTATTGTAAACACTAACGATTCTTTTGCCTGCAGTTCCTTTTTCTACAGCACGTTTTATGTATCTGGCGGCGGCGGGAAGGTAATAGGCTTCAGTGTATTCCCGTACCGTACGATTGGCTGAAAAGCGGGGAGTAAGAAGCGACATGCTTTTACGCATTCGTGATACCCAGGTTTCCGGTATTCCAGCCGGGTTACGGGCATAAAATTCAGGCACCACCTGCTGTTCCAGTAAGTCATATAATTGTTGAGCCTCCTTAGCATCCCAGGCAGGATCATCACCGTGTTCGTTTCCATCTCCAAGCGCCCATCCCATTTCCGGTGTATAAGCTTCGGCCCACCAACCGTCGAGCTCAGATAAATTGATTCCTCCATTCACCAGCACTTTCATGCCACTGGTTCCGCTTGCCTCCCAGGGACGCCTCGGCGTATTAAGCCAAACATCTACCCCCTGCACCAGGTTTTCTGTTAACTGAATATCATAATCACTTAAAAAAATAATTTGCTTATACAAGTTGTTCTGCCGGATGAACTGAACCCACCGGCGTATTAAAGCCTTTCCTGATTCATCGTAGGGAGACGACTTACCGGCAATGACAAGTTGTACAGGATTTTCATGATTAATGAGAATGCGAATTAATCTTTGCGGATCATGTAGCAGGAGGTCAGGTCTTTTGTAAGGAACGAACCGTCGCGCAAAACCGAGAGTTAATGTATCGGGATTAAAAATTTGTTTTGCCGTTTCTATCAATCCTGACTCACCCGAAATGGATACCTGTCTTTCAAACCTTTTCCGGACGTAGCGAACCAGTTCATTTCTGGATTGCGTCCGGAATTGCCAGAGTTGTTTGTCTGATAAATGGGAGATGTGTTCTTCAAGGCCTTCCAGGTTTCCACGCCAGCGGTCCTTTCCACAGGAATCTGTCCACAATTCATCCGCATATTTGGAATCCCAGGAAGGCATGTGCACTCCGTTGTTTACATGTCCTACGGGTACCTCTTGTGTCGGCCATCGCTGAAAGAGATTTTGAAAAAGGCTTCGGCTAACCTTACCATGCAAACGGCTAACGCCATTCACGGCGCCACTGCCACGGATAGCGAGATATGCCATATTGAAATTGCCTGAAGTATCATTGGCATGCAGCCGGCCCAATGCCATCAAATCATCAAAGCTGATACCTAATTCCTCCCGCGCATATTTTTCAAAAAATTGCCGGATAAGCGAGGGACTAAATTGGTCAAAACCGGCTGCAACTGCTGTATGAGTGGTGAATAAATTGCCCGCTCTTGTAACCGCTAATGCCTCTTCAAAGGAAACGCCGTTTTCTTTCATAAAATTACGGGCGCGCTCCAAAACTACAAAGGCTGCATGGCCTTCATTCATGTGGCAGACTTCGGGAGTAATGTCAAGGGCTTTAAGCAATTTCCAGCCGCCTATGCCTAATACTATTTCCTGCCTGATACGCATTTCGGGACCTCCGCCATACAGTTCACTGGTGATACCTCGGTAAGTGGGCAGGTTGGCGGCATCGTTACTGTCCAGCAGGTAGAGTTTTGTTCTTCCCACATGAACCTGCCAGGTACGCAGCCACAGTGGATACCCTGGAAAATCAATTTTAATTCGCAACCATTCACCATCAGGTAAACGTAATGGAGTAATTGGCAACTGTCCAGGGTCGTTATTGGGGTACAATGGCTGTTGATTACCATATTGGTCAATCTCCTGACGGAAATAGCCATGGGCATACAATAATCCTACAGCAGTAACAGGCACCCCAAGGTCGCTGGCAGCTTTTAACTGGTCGCCCGCAACGTTACCCAATCCGCCGGAATAGACAGGCAGCGCTTCGCTCAGCATATACTCCATGCTAAAATACGCAATATGGTTAAGTGGCGGTTTTGGGTGGTTTTGTTGAAACCAGGTGGGAAAAGAGGCTAAAAGTTCCGGCCGCTTCAGCAGTCCCTTTATTTTAACCTTAAAAGAGAGGTCTGCCAACTGCTGTTCAAGCTCAATGCGTGAAATGTTTTGTAGAATTATCCAGGGATTATGTGTGAGCTCCCATAAAGCCGGATTAAGCTGATTCCATATTTCATCCGCAGCATGATTCCATGACCAGCGAATGTTAAGAGCAAGCTCTGCAAGAGCGTCAACTCCTTCGATATCATAAGGCAGGAATCCGTAGATATCTCTTGTATTCAAGGTTTGTTTATCCATCTCCTATGCCTGTTAATGCTGTTATAGCGTCTGTTGTTTCCGGAATAACGATGGCCTGGTTATCTGTCCTATAAGCCTGCCTTACTACGTCTTCTTTGTCATATCCCTTTCAAGAATTTCCTTTTTTTCCTGGTATTCTTCCTTTGTAATCTCACCGGAGACGAAACGTCTGCGCAGAATATCCAAAGGTGAATCTTTCTTCATTTTTTCTCCGGGAATGCGGTAGGGTAACACAAATATCCAAACCAGAAGGACTATCCAGATGAGCCATCATATCAGGTGCATTCCCCAGAAATGATAACCATTGTGAAACATCATAATTATAATATTTAAAGGTAATTGAAATATTGTTTATACGGTAATTTGATGCCGACGCCAAAGCCCATATCACTGTCGTAGTACGCACGAATACCTGTATTTTTATTGACGATATAACTCAGTCCGCCCTGGTATTCATAGTTGGTAATTACCACAAAATCGCCCCGCAACCTTACTATAAGCGGAATATCCTCACAGGAAAATTGCAACCTCACCTTCGGTAAATTCCAGTTTTTTATTGTTGTTTTGTCATTTATAAATTCATTCCCGGACTGGCTGTTACAGGAAATGAGCGTTATCGCGACGGGTGAAAGTGCTATGATTGAAAATATGATTTTTTTTTCATTTATTATATTTTTAAGTATAGTTGTTATGATGATTAGTTCAGTATTTCGGCTATATTCCCGCAGGTCAGCATTTTGGAACCGAAATAAGGGTTTTTGATTTCTTCTGTTTCGCTTAGCCATACCGCCCCTTTATTGTCATTGAACATCGGGCAGTAATTAGCATAAATACGTTCGCCTGCGGCGAATTTTTTTGCCATTACATATATGTCTTTGCTAAGCAATTCAAAATGCTCACGCTGACGCTTTATATTTCCCGCGGTCAATCCTATTTGTTTTGCATGTTCTTTTACATTAGCTGCTAAATCTTCAAACTGTTTTCTCTCATCATCTCTTAATATACTTTTATCAAAAGCATTCAATACTTTTACCATTTCATTTCCTGCACCGGCTGCAGCCTTATCATTATCGTTTACGAAAGCGTTTTTCATATGAAAGTAGATATGTAAGATACCATTTACAGGAGAAGTAAAAGGACTTACATCACCATTAGTATGCGCAGAACTATGGTTCAATTTGTCTGTCACAGTTTTTTTTATTGCTGCTATTATTACATGCTGTTGTCGTGAAAGCACCTATTGCAAAAATTAGAATTATATTTTTCATTTTTGTTAATTTAATATTGATACAGTAATTACCGACATAGGAAACTATTTCTATGTAGCATAACATTGAAAAACATTAAATCATATTTGAAAACTCTGTATGGCAATCCGTATGTCCGGTATCGGGGGATGATGGCTTCGGACAAAGTATTTTATATCTGAAATTTTATTGGAAGAAGATAAAATATCAAGGTTATAAAAGGAAGTAAGAAATGTAGCAAAAAATACCGGGTCGGCGATGTTTATGGATGAAGTAAGGGCCTTGTCCACTTTTTGAAATTTCATCACCTCATTATTGCAACAATTGTCTTTGTCGTTATTTGTTTTATGTTGAACATCTGCATCATCGTGATGATGGGATTTATCGTGATGATGATTTTCTGAATCCACCAATGCACTACTCTCATGATGATGTGAATTGAAACCCATTTCCATACTCACTGCGCATGCAAAACCAATAATGGTATTCAGCGAAAATGCCAACAGCAGCAACGCGGCTTTAATTTGTATGGACTTGATTTTTTTCATCAAAAAACGAAGAGGGTTCTAATGAATCATTTGTTTTTCCAACTAAAAAAAGAAGTCAAAGTTAGAAAAACTTTATATATCTGTTCAACTGAAATAATTATTTATTATCCGTTAACAAAGGTTGTGTGAGTATTGCTTTTTTTGATGCCCGGCTCATTGGTTCATCTTCATTTGGCCATGTTCACTTTTTTTTTCATTCATCATCTCCTGCATCATCTTCTTCATTTGCGGATTGTTCATCATGCGTCCGCACATCATACGGCACATTGCGGTATCTTTTGCACACCGCTCCATCATCATGTCCATCATTTTGTGCATTCGGGCAGTGTCGCTCATCATGCCGGCCATAGCGGTATCTCCTCTCATATTCATACCATGCATGTGATCCATACCTTTCATATCACTCATACCCCTGGCACGGGCTTTTTGATTGACTTTTTTCAGTAATGCCGGATTGGCGGCGATGCTGTCCAAAATGGCTTCGCTGAGTTGTGCATCTTTGAACACGGCGCTCACTTTTTTTTGGGCTATGGATGGTGTCGCAAGCATTACCAATGCTACGATAACAGGGGCCAGTAACAGTTTCATACTTTTAATATTGACGGATTTATAAATTAATTTCAAAAATTTCATTTTAGCCTGAATGCCCCCTCCTGCGAAAACCGGGTGAGCTGGAGGACGTATTTTCCCATCAAAAATTATACCGCAGAAGAAGGTTCATCTTCCCGTTTTCCATCCCTGCATTTTATGTGTTTTCTATGACCTGTATTTCTTCATCGGTCAGACCGTAAATCTGATAAACCAAGCGGTCTATTTCCGCTTCGGTATCAGAGGTGGCAGCATCGGGGAATTGTTTTTTTGATTGAAGTATTTTAGCTACCAGTTTTTAAATGGTTCTTCTTCCTCAGCGGTAATCTGTTTTACAGGTATTTTATCAAAAAACACTTTTCTTAGCTCTCTTGTGCCACCCAATAATTCCGGAAAGTTATCGCGAAAACAATAGCGGAAGATTTTTAAATTCATGTCATGAACAAAATTCAACTTTGAACGGGTCAAATTACTCAATTCTGTTTAAAGGAAGGCGAAAGTTTGAAAAAATGGTTGTCCACAAAATAAATAAACATCAGAAAAGGAAAAGTGATTTTGATCCGTTTCTCCACCTCATTCATTTCTCCCGCCTATCTTCATATCCGACATCTGCATGCCGGCCATATTTGCGCCGCCCGTTTTGAGCCGGTATTCGCTGTTGACTAAATAAACGCCGGCGCTTACCACCTTATCTCTGCCATTTAATCCGGCCAAAACCCTAATCCTGTTATTGTCGCTTTCTCCTAATTGTACCATCTGTCTTTTAAACTGATTTTCGGGCAAGGCCACCCAAACGTAGGTCATTCCACCCTCATAAACCACCGCAGACGCCGGGATGGAAAGAGGAAAATGTTTCGTCCGGTTTTGCTGTAAATACACTTTGGCCAACATCCCGTTTTGTATTCTGCCGCCAGGATTGGGAATGGAAATAAAAACCGGATACACGCGGGAGTTAGTCTGGTTCACGGGATTGTTGAATGCGATTTTGCCATTCAAAATTCCCGGATAGTTTTCTAATTTCACCCTTACTGCCGGATGGCCGGAAAGAAAATCAAGCTCTGTGTCGTATAGCTGCACCCTCACCCAAAGATGGTCGTTGTTCACTAATTCAAAAACGGTTTCGCCCTCATTTACGAAATCGCCTTCTACTTTTATCCTTCGGAAAAGGATACCTGACTTTTTACTATATATGGTAATATTTCCGGTAGGCCTTTCGGTAGCAATCCGGTTGATTTGCGACTGAGAAAGCCCCCACCTCAGCATTTTTTGTTGCAGCGCCTGAATGGTTTTGGATGCATCCACCGAAGATTTTTGAAATAGTGATTTTTGCTGAACGGCGGTGCGATAATCGTTTTCGGCAGCCAGCAAATCCGGACTGTATAGCTCGTAAAGTTTTTGACCAATGCGGATTTTTTCTCCCGGATTGCGGACAAAAGATTTTTGAATCCATCCGCCCACCCAGGCGCTGACTATAGTCGTTTCATTCGGATTAAAGGAAGTAGTTCCCGTTAAAACAATTTCACGGTTTATCGCCCCGCCATCCAAAGCAACTATTTTGACCCCCGCCATAAATTGTTGTTGAGGAGACAACTGAATTGGAGCGGAACTGCTCATGTCCATTCCGCTCATATCCTTGCCTTTTACAGGTGAACCGGAATCTTTTCCGTGGTGTCCCTCCATATCCATATTGCTCATTGTTGAATCCGGTGTTTGCTCATCCATTTTCATCCCCGCCATACCTTGGGAGCTGGTCTGCATATTCATTTCGCTTTTCATCACCGGCACCAGATCCATTCCGCAAATCGGGCATTTCCCGGGTTCGTCTTTGTGCACCTGCGGGTGCATCGGGCAGGTGTAATACGCAATTTCTTTTGCTGTGCTCGCCGCTGCTTTATCCTGGTTGTTTTTTGGAGAGTTATTATTACAACCCCAGGCCAGTAACAAAGCCGCAAACAGAATGATATATTTGGTTTTCATCGTATCTGTTTTATTGATTATTTAATATAGCTGTCATTATCTATCATAAAGGAAGCATCAGAAGCTATTTTTTCCCCAGTGGCGATGCCACCCAGGATTTGAATAAAATCCCCTTTTTGTAATCCGGTTTTTACATTCCTGACCCGGAACACATTTTCCCTGTCCTTATTCTGAACCCAGACTACGCAGTGATCGGGGCCAAGAATATTGACCGCTGAGCGTGGAATATATAAGGATTCTTCACCTGTCCGGATAGTAATTTTCCCTCTGATAAGTGTCCCAATTTTCCACTGGTCAGGCAGATTATTCAAATACACACGAACCGGGCTTGTCTGCTCATTTTCACTTCTTAAGGGAGGAATAAAATCAACGCGCCCGCGGACAATTTGCCCGGGATTGGCTTCAGCAAATAATTGAACAGAATTGCCGATTTTAATTGACCTGAAATCCTGATTTAAAATATTCAGAATCGCCCATTTTTGTCGTGTGTTTTGTATGGCAAAAACCGGCTCGCCTTTTTGCACATATTGTCCTTCTTTAATGGGCAGATCCGTGTTGTCTTCTCCTTCCTGCATGGCCATTCCGGTCATTTGAGGAGATTGCGAAATGCCGTTGTACGGACTATAAATGGTGATATTTAAAATGGGTTTTCCGGTTCGCACCACCTTGTTTATTTCGGCGGCAGTCATTCCAAGATTTATTAATTGCTCTTTTAATCCTTTAATAAGAACTTCTTCACGTCCGTTTACCGACTGCAAAAGATTGCGTTGTGCGGCTACCAGTTCGGGGCTATAAATTTCCATCAGCGGTTGCCCGCTTCTTATCTGCTGTCCTGCATATTTTACAAAAAGGTGATCTATCCTGCCGGTTACCCTGGTGTTTACCGTATTTAAAGCCCTTTGGTCAAAGCCTATAAACCCCTCCACATTCAGCGTGTCTTTTGGAGACATTGGCTGCGGTTCAATCGTTTTAAAATATCCGATAGCTGTTTGCGTAACGGGTTCGGCCAGGTATTTCAAAAGTGAATCGTTTTTTACTCCGCTGCTGCCACCTTTTGAAACTTCTTTAGCTTCACGTTGGCAGGAAAATAAGAATCCTAACGCCAAAACCAGCCACACCACTTTTTTTATTGGCCAACTGATGTATTTCATTTTTAATCGTTTATATCTTTTTGAAAAAGCATTAAAATTATTTTTGAATTTCTATCAATATTGCTGAATTTCTGCCTCCAATCTTATCGCTGACTTCATTAAATCAGACAGTTTTTCATAATACTCAAATTCCTTAGCTGTCAAATCTTCCCAGGCCGTAAGGGTTTCATAAATATTCCCCTGATTTTCGCCGAGGGCATCCATATTGGCTTGCAAGGCCTTTTGGTAAGCGGGAATGACCTCTGTTTTGAAAATATTTAAATCTTCCTCACCGGTTTGTATTTCTAATTGTTGCTTACGAACCGCACCAAGGGTTTGTTGCACTTTATCTTCAAAAACTTTTTGCCTGGCTTGAATATCATAATCAATGGCTTGTGCTTCATTCTTATAACCTTTAGACGACCACCGGGCAATGGGAATCGTCACCATTGCCATAATATTGTACATATACATACCCCCGTCCATCCGCATATTGTCCCAGGTAATCCCGAAAGTGGGTTTACTTTGTGATAGAATGGATTTCTGTTGCAGCCTGGCCGTCTCTATTTCATTGGAAATACGCTCTATATCCGAACGATGATTTTGGATATATCCGGAATCTATGCCGAGGATATTTATTTGGTTTGGGGCAGGATTCGCAAGAGTATCTATTTCCAATGGTTGCCCGATAGACCTGTTCATCAGGCTGTTTAGGATAGCAGCGGACTGGCTTACCACGCTCTCTATTTTAATACGTTGCGATTTTAAATCGCTGAGTCTTGCGCGGATTTTATAGATATTGGGTAAATCAGCTTTACCGTACTGAAGACGCCCTTCGGCTATTTTTAATAAGAGTTGTATTTGTTTCTCCTGCTGTTCCAGCACCGCCAACTTTTTTTCGGCTATATAAGCTTCTGTAAAGATGTTTTTTGCCTGAAAAATAAGTTGATTCTTCATCGTTTCCCGGTCGTCTTTATTCAGTTGGGAAAAAGATTCGAAATAGGCTTTTTGATTTTTCTGCCGGGCAAAATTCGGGAACATCTGCTGCAGCCTGATCATCGGCATTTTTCGGGCTTCCATTCCTTTTGGTACATTGTACGGAAATTCACTCAGCCCAACGCCAATGGAAGGGGCATCCCACGCTTTTACGGCTTCTGCCTGCTTATTGCTGGCATTTGTTTTAAATGCAAATTGTTGCAACCCGGCATTCTGAACCTCAATACTGTCTAAGATGCGCTCTAATGTCCAAATATTTTCCGGATGGCGATTTTGTTCCTGTGCATTTGCTGTAATAGAAATAAATGCCAACAAGAAAAACAGAGTGCATTTCCAAAATTGGACTATTGACTGATAATTTTTCATATCGCTTCTTTTTGAATTCCGGCCATTCTGATCCGGCCATATTTTTTTAAATCGTGTTCTTTAAACCATTCATATAAAATGGGCATAATCAGCAGGATGCTTACGGCTGAGGTGATGATGCCGCCGATGATAGGCAGCGCAATGGGACGCATCAGTTCTATCCCCGTTCCGTTTGACCACAATACTGGAATCAGTCCCAAAAGTATTACCGAAACTGTCATTAGTTTGGGACGCAATCGTTTGACGGCCCCTTCCATTACGTAATGCCGCAGGGTGGGTTTATCAACGGCAACTCCTTTTTCTTTAATCATCTTTTGCATTGCCTCTTCTAAATAAATCATCATCACTACTCCTGTTTCCACCGCCACTCCGAACAGGTCAATAAATCCCACGGCCACCGCTACCGAAAGATTGGTCTTGTAAAAATATAAAATCAGCACCCCGCCTATTAATGAAAAGGGAAGCGCCAAAAGCGTGTTGGCAGCATCGCGCCAATCCCTGAAATTCAGGTAGAGAATAAAGAGAATAATTAAAATGACAACGGGGATAATCTGTTTCAGGGTTTTAGCAGCGTGAAGCTGACTTTCCCATTCTCCGCTCCATTGAATATAATAGCCCTTTGGCAGTTTTAGCGATTTTTGTAGTTTATCCATCGCATCGTTGACCGTGCTGCCCAAATCACGTCCTCTCACGTCAAACATCACCGTGCCTTTGAGCAAAGCATTTTCGCTGTTGATCATAGAAGGGCCTTCGGAAATACCAATATCGGCCACATCAGACAACGGGATGGGGCCGTTTTGCGTTTGAATCAGGGTGCGTTTTATCAGTTCAGGATTGGACCTGAAATCCTGCGCAAAACGGACATTGATCGGGAAGCGTTCACGCCCTTCAATGGTCTGGCTTACATCCACTCCGCCCACGGCTGCCTGCAAAACATTATTGACCTGATCGGCAGTTAATCCGTATCGTCCCAGCGCTTTCTTTTTGATTTTAACGTCCAAAAATTTCCCGCCGGTTAACGGTTCAGGATATAGGTCTGCAACACCCGGAATGTCTTTTAATTCCGAAGCGATGGTCTGCGCCACCACATCCAGCGTATCCACATTCTGTCCAAAAATCTTTACACCCACATCGGTCCTGATCCCGGTATTCAGCATATTGATCCGGTTGATGATAGGTTGTGTCCATCCGTTGGTAACCCCGGGTATTTTCAGCTTTTCATTGAGTTCTGACACTAATTTGTTTTGTGTCATTCCCGGACGCCATTCGCTTTTTGGTTTGAGCCGGATAATTGTTTCCACCATATTGACAGGGGCGGCATCTGTAGCAGAACTGATCCGTCCGGCTTTTCCCAATACATTCTCCACCTCCGGCGTTCGTGCAATTATTTTATCCTGAATTCTTATAATCCGCTTCATTTCTGCATTGGAAGCATCGGGCAGGGCTACCGGCATAAACATAATGGTTCCCTCGCTGAGCGGTGGCATAAATTCGCTTCCTAACCGTGTCATCAGAAAAGCTGACATAGCCAGGGCTGAAATGCCAATGGCCAATACGGTTTTCTTCCATTCTAAACTCCGCCTTAACAGCGGTTCGTATAAACGGGTAAAAAAATGGCTGACCGGGTTTTTGCTTTCGGGTTTCATTTTTCCCTTCATCAAAATGGCCATCAGTACCGGTATCAGGGTAACGGTCAGAATAAGCGATGCTACCATTACCAAAGTTTTTGTCCATACCAGCGGATGAAACATCTTCCCTTCCCGTCCGGACAATAAAAACACGGGTAAAAAGGTGATGATGATGATCAGCACCGCATTGATTACCGGGCGGCCTACCTGTTGGGCTGCATATTTGATGGTGTCCAATCTTTTCTTTTCCTGATAATTATCTTTCTCTTTCATGATGTTATTCTTGATTTTCAGTAAGATGGCGATGTGCATTTTCCACCATCACAATTCCGTTGTCCACAATGACTCCAATGGCAATCGCTATTCCGCTCAAAGACATAATATTGGATGAAAAGCCCAGCCATCGTATCCAGATAAAGCTGATGAGAATGGCAATAGGAATGGTTAGCATCACCACTAAGGCACTTCTGAAATGATAGAGAAATACAAAGATGACCAAGCACACCAATACAATTTCTTCAATGATGGTACGCTGAATACTTTTGACCGAGGCTTCTATCAGGTCGGTGCGGTCGTAGGCCGTTTTGAAGGAAACCCCTTCCGGCAGTCCTTTCGCCACCTCTGCCATTTTTATTTTTAGTGCCTTAATCACCGCATCGGCATTTTCACCTTGCCTCATAATCACCACACCGCCCACAGCCTCTCCATTGCCGTTGTCGTCCAATATTCCAAGACGTTCTGCTCCGCCAATTTGCACCTCTCCCAAATCTTTGACACGGATGGCGGTGGCGTTTTGGGTGGCCACCGAAATATCAGCAATCTCGTCTGCTCCCTTGATGTAGGCCAAACCACGCACCATCAGCTTGGTGCCATTCAGGTCAAATACCCGTGCCCCCACATCGTTGTTATTTTGTTGGACAGCACTGATGATCTGATCAATCGTGAGGTGGTAATAATCTAATTTGTGCGGGTCTAAAGTGATTTGATATTGCTTTTCGTACCCTCCGAAAGAAGCTACTTCGCTGACGCCGGGCACGGTTTGCAAAGCAAATTTTACATACCAATCTTGCAGGGTGCGCAGTGTGCCGGGATCATAACCTTTGGCATCCAAGGTGTACCAATATACCTGACCCACGCCGGTGGCATCAGGACCCAGGGTTGCCGTTACTCCTTCCGGAAGCGATTTTTGTGCTTGATTCAGACGCTCCAGTACACGATCCCGTGCCCAGTACAAATCCGCATCATCATTGAAAATGATATAAATAAAGCTCATTCCGAACATGGACACTGCGCGGATGTCTTTCACTTTGGGAATGCCTTGTAAGTTAGTCTCCAGGGGAAATGTGACCTGATCTTCAATGACCTGCGGACTTTGCCCCATCCATTCTGTATAAACCACCACCTGATTGTCCGACAGATCGGGGATGGCATCCACCGGAGCTTTGATGAGCGAATAAGCTCCATAAATAATTAAACCTAAGGTTAACGTGAGTACAATAAACCGGTGGTCCAGCGACCACGCAATAATTTTATTGATCATAATTTTCTTTTCTGACTTGAATAAAAATTTTCTTTTCTAACGGAATATGGGTCCGGTAAATACCGGAGCAGAAGAGAACTTACGAATGATGTTTGCCGGCGGTTATTCTGCGGCAAAATCGTTGAGAAGTTCTTTTGACTACGGGAAGAATATTTTTAAATCAGAAAAGATTCGTCGGATATAAATAAAGGCAGACTGTCCCCAATCGGTGGCCGCGATTTAAGATAAGCCTTGTTATAGCTGCCTGCTTCGGATAGTACCCGAACCGGAATTGTCAGAAAAAACGGAGACAGGGCCGGTTGCAACACGGCGATGTGTAAATCAGTATCACCCGTACTTTGCTGCTGAGCATCCTGTATCTTGAAAGATTGGACGATATGTTCACAGCAGTTTAAATGATCGTTCTGGCTGCGGTATTTTTTTAGTGTATTAGATGCCGCTGCATCTTCTCCCAAATGAAAGTGAACAGAGGATAGTTTTCCACAACAATAAAACGAATCTACCGAAACCCCGCTGACGGCGGGCAGGTAAATGAACAGGAGTAATATGGAAAATAGTTTCTTCACCTGTTTCTTTAATGGTTATTGCATGTAGTACTTTGAAAATCAGCGTTATTTTTTATCATAGAAGAACTGTCCATCGCCATGTAAGTCCTTTGTGTGTATTTTTTGAATCTCAAATGTTGTACCATTCTGTAGATGTCAAATACCTGTGATGTATCAGCCGTTAAATACAGGTATTGCAACCCGCTGTTTTTGCACTTTGCGTCGGGGGACATGTTGCCGTTCCATAGCTACAATATACACAGCAATCACCACGCTTTGGTTTTAAAAGGGTGTGGCAGTTTGTGCAGGTATAAAAATACTGGCAGGCATCTGCCGGCATGGTCTCTTTTTTTTGAAAACCGCAATGGGGACAGGTAATGGTTGATTGTATCATGATTTCTATTATATTTTCTGATTTCATACTGTTTGCAGAATTTTATTTTCATCAAGTATTTTAAATAGCGGCTTTAGCATGCGCTCATATTTTTTTGTAAGAGAGTTGAAAATAGTCTGTGCTTCGCGCTCTGATGTAATGAGATTCCTGTCCCTGAGCTTGCGCAGATGCTGAGACACCGCCGGAATGGTCATTCCCAGAATATCGCTCAGGTCGCAGACACACAGCCGATTTTCTTTGTAAAGCAGGTACAATATTTTCAGTCTTACATCGTTACCCGCCAGTTCAAGCCCTTTAGACAGATAATCAAAACTGTCGTAGAGTTCTTCTACTCTTTCTTTGCACCGGTTGATCTGTTTTGCATCCGCCTCTTGTCTGATACATGAGTTATTATTCATGAGGTAAAGGTATTATTATTCAGTATTTAAGCAATCTCTTAAATAATATCGTTAACACAATAATGAATGAGAGCAGACTAATTATTACCTGAGCGGATTTTGATAAAAAAAAATAATCTCAAAATATTTTTTGCAGGTTTTAATCTATATCGTAATATTGCAATATAAAAATGAAAATCAGCCGTGGGAATTACTAAATCAGATCATTTTACAGACAAACAAAATGCCATCGCAACCATGGCCAAGGCATTCGGGCATCCTGCGCGGGTAGCCATCATGGAGTATTTACTTAAAGTGGATAGCTGTATCTGCGGCGACATTGTAAACGAATTGCCCCTTGCACAGCCGACCATTTCACAACATCTGAAGGAACTTAAAAATGCCGGATTGATAAAAGGAAATATTGAGGGCAACGCAATCTGTTACTGCATTGATGAAAAAACCATTGAAAAATTGCAGAACTACTTTGGCAACATCTCCGCAAAACTCAGGAAACATAAAACCAATTGTTGTTGAATAAAAAAATAAAATACGATGAGCGATAATTCACAAATCAAAGAAATGGTAAGGCAGAAATACAGCGAAATTGCCTTGCAGGATAACGAGACAAATGCCACATCCTGCTGCGGCAGCACCTGTTGCAGCACGGAAGTTTATAACATCATGAACGATGAATATGACCGGCTGGAAGGATATAATCCGGATGCCGATTTAAAATTGGGTTGCGGGCTTCCCACACAGTTTGCGAAAATTAAGAAAGGCGACACCGTAGTGGATTTGGGCAGCGGCGCCGGCAACGATTGTTTTGTAGCGCGGCATGAGACAGGCGAATCCGGAAAAGTTATCGGAATAGATTTTACGGAGGCAATGATTGAAAGAGCAAGAATCAATGCTGAAAAACTGAATTACAATAATGTGGAATTCCGTTTCGGTGATATTGAAAAGATTCCGATTACCTCAAATGTGGCTGATGTGGTAGTAAGCAATTGCGTAATGAATCTGGTACCCGACAAGCCCAAAGCCTTCGCCGAAGTTTTTCGCATCTTAAAACCCGGAGGTCATTTCAGCATTTCGGATATTGTGCTTACGGGTGAATTGCCTGAAAGGATTAAAAATGCAGCCGAGATGTACGCAGGGTGCGTGGCCAGCGCGATTCAAAAAAATGATTACCTGAAAATCATTGCAGAGGCCGGATTTAAAAACATTGCGCTTCAGAAAGAAAAGCCAATCATCATCCCAGATGATATTTTGAAAAATTACCTGAGCGATGAAGAAGTTGCGGTTTATCAATCCAACAAGAACATCATTTATAGCATCACGGTTTATGGTGAAAAGCAGGCAACCTGCTGCGGCCCGGATTGTTGCTAAAGGATGATGTATGAAAAAAAAGATTTTAGTGCTATGTACCGGAAATAGCTGCAGGAGCCAGATTGCCGAAGGTTACCTGAAATATTTTGCCGGAAATAAGGCGGATGTTTTCAGCGCAGGTATTGAAGCGCACGGTGTAAATTCAAAAGCAGTAGAAACGATGAAGGAAGATGGTATTGATATTTCAAATCATACATCTAACCTTGCGGGCGAATATGATGATATGGATTTTGATTTTGTCATCACCGTTTGCGACAACGCAAAAGAACGGTGTCCGTATTTCCCTTCTTCAGCAAAAAGATTTCATCAAAATTTTCCTGACCCGGCAAAATACACCGGAAGCGATGAAGAAATCAAAGAACAATTCCGCCGGGTCAGGAAACAAATAAAGGAATATTGCAAACAGTTTGTGCAGGATAATTTATGAGAAATAATTATTTTTTCAGCACAACCGTATCTACAATGGTAACTTCTCCCACCTTAACGTTAATATTATTCAGCGTGTCGCTATTGTAACCCGTAGTGGCGTCGGCAGCAAAAATAAGTTGATAGTTATTGGCATTGATACCCCAGAATTTAAAGTATCCTGTAGAATCTGGTATCGTGCCGAGCGTATTTGTATTATTGATGGCCAAAACGTTGGCATTCGCCTGCTCAGGCAATACTACTCCTTCTATTGCACCTCCCGCTGCTTTGGCAAATGTGCGGATGACAGGCTTTAAAATATATGTTCCGGGTTCTCCCGTTTCCACGATAGACCGCGATGCGTCAAAATCAAGTACCAGCGCGTAAGGTATCCCGGCTATTAATTCGGTATGCACATTGAGTTTAAGGCCCGATTGCTGTGATGAAGGTGTGGTGAGTGGAACCTCAGAATTATCTTTCAATACCAGATGATTATTGTTTCCCAGCACCAGCCTTATTTGGGAAACAACGCCGGCAGGCAGATCTGCACCTGCAATAATGGTATCAGCGCCATTACTGAAATCTAACAGATTATACAAGCCTGGCCGCAGCAATGGAATTTCCTTCCAGCCTTTTGAGTTTGAAGATGTATCTGTACCAACATTCACCATCACCTTTTGAATGTCAATCCAGACTTCTTTGTAATTTCCCGGGGCATCTGTCAGGTAAAGTTCCAGTCGTGAGGTGTTTCCTAAATTAGAATCCCCTGATTTGTTGCAGGAATTCAGGAAGATAATTCCTCCTATAAGTACCATACCAATAGCACCAAAGAGCAGATTTGTTTTTTTCATAGGTATATATTTTTTTTAATTAAAAAAATGGGTATAAAAATATATTGAACGTGTTAAAAGTGCAGTAACTATTCAGTCCCCAGTATAGCGATAAGGGATAAGGCATTCAAAACATTTT
>ERZ778017.692-NODE-692-length-42280-cov-128.940130_pt1 | contig 42280 bp, 38 predicted proteins | sample MGYA00375747_ERZ778017 | MGnify/ENA primary metagenome ERZ778017 (study PRJEB29350, sample SAMN05509838) | bioreactor metagenome | biome: bioreactor; material: wastewater | place: South Africa: University of Cape Town | collected 2014-03-17 ...
TCGCCCCACGACCAAACTGCCGCTCAATCTGCGACAAAGCCGCATCCAAGGCCTTCTTGCGCTGGTCTTCCATGATTCCGCCATCCTCCATCCGAATAGGGGACGACCTGTGACAGGTCTACCCCGGTGGTCGCCGTGCTGCGAGCGGCATGCCCGGCATCGCTGCCGCGCCGCGAGCACTGCTTAGCGCAACGCCGACCGGAGGAGGTGCAGACTGGTGAACGCGGTTCTCTCGCGTTGCCACGGCCCGCCGAGTGGCGGCAGGTCGAGGGTTCTCACTGAGGTACCAGACTCACTAGCTATAGCGATGAATACCTGTGTTCGCAGGCGCTCTTCCTCAACCGGTTTGGCGCCGACGGCGGTGGGCGCAGCCGAGCCGTGCCCCCCTTGGGGAGGCAGGCTCACTGCAGCTCCGCCGTCTTCCTTGGCGCTTCGTTCGTCAAAATTCAAGTATTGCGAGGCGACCAACGCTGGGGTGCATGGCCCAAAGTTGGCGATGCCAAGGTCCGCCTTGAAGAACGCCCGGATCGCGGCCGCCAATGCCACTACTACTTCGACTGCCCCGGAAGGCAGTTTCTGCAGAAGTCGCATGTCAACCCCAAGCGCTCTCATGGTTTCCACGTCGCATGCTATCACGCTACCGCTTACCGCTCCGGACGGTCGTATTGGCGGTTTGGCGCTGCCGAGGAGCGATTTGGGTCTCGCTAGTTGATCGACACCGTCGTCAGCTCCGACGAGGTAACCCGTGAGCACGCCGCCGGTGCTGCCCTCGAACACGGCGAGCCGCTTGCCGCGCGAGCGCAAGCCTGCGAGCACGAGGCTGGGGAGGTCGTCGCCGTTGTTGCCCCACACGGCGTCGCCCAGGAGGGCCGCCACCTGCGCGACGGTCGGCTTGGCCAGCGCCGCCGCCTGCTCGGCGTCACTGGCTTTGGCGGCGACGCGTACGTGCACGCCGTCGACCTTGGCGTAAGTCGCGACGCTCGGGTTGCCCTGGTCAGTGAGCGCCCCTAGCGTCTCAGCCACGCTTGACTCTCCAACCCCGATCGTCTTGAACGTGTGGACGAACAGCTTGCTCGTCGGTAACGGCAGGCGGGGGAGAGCCTCGTTCTGCCACATGCGATCGAGTTCCCGCGGCGGCCCAGGCAGGGTGACGATGAAGCGCTCCACGCCATCCAAACTCAGGCGCACCAGCCACCCAGGCGCCGTACCGACCGGGTTGGGCAGCACCTCGGACGACGGGATGACGTTCGCCTGGCGCAAGTTCGACTCTGGCATGGTTCGGCCATTGTTCGCGAAGCGTGTGCGGAGCCAGTCCTCGAGCTCAGGGTCGACGCGCTGCTCCTCGCCAAGGACTTCGGCAACGGCGTCGCGCGTGAGGTCGTCGTCCGTCGGGCCTAATCCGCCCGTAAGTACGATGAGGTCGCTCCGTTGCAGAGCTGCACGCAGCGCGTGCGTTATGCGCGCCTTGTTGTCGCCGACCCGTGATGACCAGTAGACGTCGACACCGACGGCGGCCAGGTCCGCTGCTATGCGGGCGCTGTTCGTGTCGACGATCTCTCCTAGGAGGAGCTCGGTGCCAACGGTGATGATCTCGGCGTTGCGGATAGCGGGCATGACGGAACTTACCATCGCGCTGCGCAGGCGCCGCTTGGTGACAGTTACCCACGCTTGTAGTAACCTGAACGTGGTTCCTCCCCCTAGGAACCAAGGTGAGGGCTCAGGCCCTCCACCATCTCCTCTCTTTGACCCTGCGATCCCCCACGCAGGGTCAGATTTTTATGCCGGGCGCTCTAGGCGATGCTTGCACGTGCGAACGTCTCACGTCCCATGGCCTTGGACTGGTGCCTACAGGCACTAGGCCCCACGCCAAGCCTGCAGGGAGCGGCTCATTTCTCGGTGCTAGCATGCAGCATGTCAACGCCCAGAACCACCGCAACATCGTCCAGGACGGTAAACGACCGTCTTTCAGAAGAACTGCCCATTACCTTGGCTGGTCTGCGCGGCACGCGTTGGGAGCGCCTGGCGGGCCGCAGCGTGCGAGACGAACTACGCGCCAACCTCGTCACCGCGCTGCAGCGCCATGACCCCCTCTTCGAGGGCGTCCTCGGCTACCGAGACACCGTCGTGCCGGCAGTCGTCAACGCGTTACTCAGCCGCCACAACTTCATCCTGCTCGGCCTCCGTGGCCAGGCGAAAACGCGCATCTTGCGCCAACTGGTAACGCTGCTGGACCCCGCCGTGCCGTACATCGCAGGCACGGAACTGCGTGACGACCCGTTCGCCCCACTCTCGTTAGAGGGCAAGGAGCTCCTAGCCCAGCATGGAGACGACACGCCCATCGCGTGGCTCAGCCGTGATCACCGTTACGTCGAGAAGCTGGCAACGCCAGACACCACCGTGGCCGATATCGTGGGTGACATCGACCCGATCAAGGCAGCTAGGCTAGGCACGCGGCTGGGTGACGAGCGTGCCGTCCACTTCGGGCTGCTCCCGCGCGCCAACCGCGGCGTCTTCGCTATCAACGAACTCCCTGACCTCGCAGGCAAGGTGCAAGTCGCGCTCTTCAACGTCATGCAAGAAGGTGACGTGCAGATCAAGGGCTACCCAATGCGCCTCCCGCTCGACGTGCTCCTCGTGTTCAGCGCCAACCCGGAGGACTACACGGCGCGCGGCAAGATCATCACGCCACTCAAGGACCGCATCGGCAGTGAAGTACGCACCCACTACCCCGCAACGGTCGAGGACGGCATGGCCATCACCAGTCAAGAAGCGTGGACTGATCGCGAGGAAGGCGTGGTCGTGCCGAGCTTCGTCGCGGAGGCCGTCGAGGAAGTGGCGTTCCAGGCTCGCATAGACCCGCGCGTGGACAAGCACTCTGGGGTGTCGCAACGCCTGCCGATCAGCCTCCTCGAGAACGTCGTCAGCTCAGCTGAGCAACGCTCCCTGACAGTCGGGGGGCCAGGCATGGCGCGCATCTCCGACCTCTACGGCGCGCTGCCCGCCGTCACGGGGAAGATCGAACTCGAGTACGAAGGCGAACTGAAGGGCTCGGAGGCCGTCGCGCGCGAGATCGTTAGGCGCGCCATCGGGCAGGTGTACGCCCGGCGCTCAGGCGGCCTCGACCCAGCCACCGTGGTCGAACACTTCGAGGAAGGCAACAACCTGCGCCTGCCAGGGCACCTCGCAAGCGGCGCTTGGCAACCACAGCTAGCTTCCGTTCCCGGCCTGCTCGAGCTAGCACGCGAGGTGACCGCAGGCGAGCCGCAGGCAGCGGGCGCCGGTGCGGACGACGCGAGCCGGGAACTCGAGCTTGTCGCCGCTGAGTTCGTGCTCGAGGGCCTCCACGCCCGCAAGCTCATAGGGCGCAGCGAGGAACTCGGGTACTCCGCCTCAGAAGGCGGAGAGTCCAACCACAGGGTCAAGTGGAACTGACGCGCAACGCGCGGCGCCCGGCGCCCGGCAGGCGTATGGCCGAAGCAAGAGCCGCTGCGCCAACGCGCCGCATGTACGGCAGGGGTGAACTATGGCAGTGATCCGTTACTCCAAGTACGAAGGCGGCCTAGACGACCTAGACATGGCTGATCTCATGCGCATGTTGCAAGACAGCCTCCTGCAATCGGGGTTCGAACGCAACCCGTACGACCCTGACCCTGACCACCAACAGAGCCTGCAGGACCTTTACGACGCCATCGCGCAAGCGCTGATAGACAACGACCTAGTTAGCGAGGAAGTCATCAAGGCGGCGTTAGAGGCTGGCGATTGGATGAAGAGCGAACTCGGCGAGGCAGCCAAGGAGCTAGCGCGCCGCCTCGAACGAGAAGGCTACCTGCGCGCAACGCAACCGGGCGACCAAGAGCAAGAGTTCGGCGACGGCCACGGCGGCGGCGCAGCGCCCGACAGCGACCCGGGTCGCGCGACCTTCGAGTTGACTGACAAGGCCATCGACTTCCTCGGCTACCGCACCCTTAGGGACGTGCTTGGCGGCGCGGGCAGGTCAAGCGTTGGCGCCCACGACACGCGCTTCTCGACGACGGGCATCGAGACGGTAGGTGCAAGCAAGGAGTACGAGTTCGGCGACACCCTCACGCTCGACGTCCCTGCCACCCTCACGCATGCCGCGGCCCGCGCCCAAGTGAGCGGCCACCTCGACCTGCGCGAGGGCGACCTCATGGTTCAGGAGTCCGAGTACCACTCATCCGCCGCCACCGTCGTCATGCTCGACTGCAGTCACTCCATGATCCTGTACGGCGAGGACCGCTTCACGCCAGCCAAGCAGGTGGCGCTGGCGCTCGCTCACCTCATCCGCACGCAGTACAAGGGAGACACCGTCAAGTTCGTCCTCTTCCATAACGGCGCCGAAGAGATCCCGCTCGAACGGCTAGCTCGGGCACAAGTCGGTCCGTACCACACGAACACGGCGCAGGGCCTGCGTCTAGCGCAACGGCTACTGATGCAGCAGAACAAGGAGATGAAGCAGATCGTGATGATCACGGACGGTAAGCCGTCTGCCATCACGCTGCCGGACGGCCGCCTGTACCGCAACGCCTACGGCCTCGACCCGCTGGTGCTTGGCGCCACGCTGCGCGAGGTCAACGCCTGCAGGCGCCACGGGATTCAAGTGAACACCTTCATGCTTGCCCGCGATCCGGAACTCGTGGCCTTCGTGCAACGCGTAAGCGCGATGACGCAAGGGAAGGCGTACTTCACGACCCCGCACACCATAGGGCGGTACGTGCTCCTCGACTACCAATCGAAGCGCACCAAGCTCGTCAACTGACCTGCCCGCGCGATTAACCAGTCATGAAGCGCGCCAAACGCAACTCAGGCGCGTGCGTGGCCTACTGGAACTAGTCCGCCATGAGCGGCGGTCAACCACTGACCATCAGGGAGGCTAAACATGCAGCGCACAACGAGCAGCGAGCGGAACACCTGGCGGGCCGCAACAGGCGGCCTGCGTTCACTACTAGTAGTCGTCGGAGTCGCAGCAGCCATGACGATCGGAAGCGCGGTGGCCCAAAACGCAGGCGATGTCGCCGCGGGCGGCATAACAGTGAGCGGAACGGGCGTGGCGTACGGCGAGCCAGACCAGGCCGTACTCAACGTGGGGGTGTCCGTACCGAACGAGGCTGTCAGAACCGCACTAGAAGACGCAGACGCACGCATGAGCGCGGTGCGTGCGGCACTTGTGGCAGGCGGCGTTGCCGAGCTCGATATCCGCACGGCCAGCTTCAACGTGTGGCGCCAGGACATCTATGACGACAAGGGCAACCCACAAGGCGAGCGCTACCACGTAGAACACCAGTTCGAGGTCGTGGTGCGCGACGTGGCGAGCGTAGGCGAACTCCTGGCGGCCTCCGTCGAAGCAGGGGCGAACAGCGTTGGCGGCATAACCTACACCATCGCCAACCCAGACGAGCTGATGGCGACCGCGCGCGCAGCGGCGATGCACGACGCCATGGCGCGTGCGGAACAACTCGCCGGCTTAGCCGGCGTGAAGCTCACGGCGCCAACTTCGATCGTGGAAGCGAGCAGTGGTGGGCAAGCTCCGCAGTACGACGTGCGTTTCAGCATGGCCGCAGACAACTCGAGCCCGGTGTCTGGTGGTCAGTTGGCGGTGCAGGTAAGCGTGTCGGTCACGTACGCGATAGCCGCGGAGGAGTAGGCGAGGAAGCGCGAACAGCGCGAACCGCTATTCGAACGACCGCGACAACCTATCGAGAGCCTGAATGGCCGGCCCGTAGTTCGGGTCGGCCGTGCGGGCAGCGCGGTAGTTGACTTCGGCGCGATCAACTTCCCCCAACTGCTCGTAAGCCTCACCTAACCGGTAGTACGCCTCGACGTACGCAGGACTCCCTGGCCGTGCCTCGCCAGGGTCCGTCGCCTCGAACACGTCGATGGCGGCGTTGAACGCGGCGATCGCCTCCGGCAACTTGCCGGTGAACACCAGTAGGCGTCCCTTGTCGACGAAGGGCCACAACTCTTTGCGACCGCGTTCCGTGGTGGCCGCCGCCTCGAAGGCACTGATGGCCTCAGGGTAACGGCCAGCCTGCCACGCGACGCGGCCCCAATCCATGGCGAACTCGTAGTCGCGGCCGCGCAAGAAGGCATTCTGTAGGGCCCTGAGCGCCCCGACGGGGTCGCCGTTGGCGGCCCGCAACAGGCCCTGCAGGTTCACGACGCCCGGATCGGAATCGCCGTCGATGGCGATGACCTTGTCGAGCTCGGAAGCTGCGCCAGCCAGGTCGCCCGTCAGGTAGAGGGCGCGGGCATACAGGAAATGTGCCCTGCCGCTCTCCGGGTAACGCGCCACCAGGTCGGGCCCGTTGAGGCGCGCGGCGGAGTTGTAGTAACCCTGATCGAGGAGGGCCTGCATCTGCGCGAACTCGGTCGCCTGCGCAGCCGCCAGCGGCACGCCAAGGAGCAGTCCGGCAAGCGCGGCGCGAGCAAGCGCACGCCTCAACCGGCTCCCGCGCGGCGAGCGGCGGGGTGCGATCACTTTGTCCGTCTGGCGCACGGCGTAAGGGTAACTCATGCCTTGGTGAGAACTCATCCGCGCCGCGGACGCCGCGGCCGAGCTTCACGAAGGTTGCCTGCTAGCCAATCGATGCCCTCATCCGCCAAACGGGCGAGGTGCGCGACAGCGTGCCCGGCGACCGGTGGGGCGGCGCGCACGAGGTTCAGCAGGGCGCGCTCGTCAACCGGACGCTGGAACGATGGCGCTGCCGCCTGGGCAAGGAAGCCGCGCACTTTCGGGTCGTAAGACAGGCCTGCGAAGCCGATCTCGAGGCGCGCCGCCAAGATGCAGCCGTGCAGCCGCACGGAGACGACGTACCGGGCCCCAGCGAGCGCGCGCAGGGCGGCGACTGGGGTGCTGGCGTCGCGGACCTCGAGGCCGGGCGCGAGGCGGGCGAGGCGCTCGACGGCGCCCGCGTCCTGCACGGGGTGAAACGCTGCCGCCGCCAACGGCACGTCCTCCTCTGCCAAACGCACGGCCAAGGCCTCGAGGGCGGAGTTGAGAACGTCCTGGTCGCCGCGCGGCACCAGTACGACGGGACCAGCTGGGTTGGCGGGTGCGAGGTCGGTTGGCGTGGGGAGTAGCAGGGCCGGGTCTGCGACCATCACGCAACTCAGTCCGAGCTCGTTGGCGATGGTTACCGACTCGGCGTCGCGCACGGCCAGAGGCACGTCTTTCAATGTCCGCGCCACGCGCTCCTTGCCTGCGCTGCTCAGTGGGCCGAGCGACTGGCCGTAAACGACCACCCGCTTACCCATGCGCAAAGCCAGTTGCATGGTCGAAAGGTAGTAGGCGAGGCTCCTCGCGCTCGTCACGTCCTGTAACAGCCCACCGCCGCCGGAGATCAACGCCCGCGTGCTCAGCAGTGCCGGGATGAGTCCCGTGACGCGGTCGAACGCCGTCACGTCGTGTAGCGCACGCGTGGCGGGCGGGTCGGCGGACAGTACCACTGGGGTGAAGCCGCGCGTTCGCAGTCCAGTTATCAAGCCGGACAGGAGGGCCTCGTCACCGACGTTGCCTGCCCCGTAATAGCCGCTGATGAGCACCTTCATGGCTAGGTTCCTGGCGCCTCTGTCGGCTCGTCCGCTGCCTCAGCGAGCCAGCGCCCCAATACCCTCGTCGCCAGGGCGGCCAGTGGGGCGACGACGGCGCCGATCACGAGCCCGACGAGGAGGGCGACCCCGGTGCGTTCAAGCGAGATGAGCAGGGGCGTGTGGTAGTGGCTGAACGAGTTGAGGATGCTCGCTTGCGCCACCACGCCACCAGTGAGAAGCAGTCCACGCAGCCACGCTGGCCAGCCCGGCACTGCCAAGGCGATCAACGCGAGGGGGTGGCCGAGCAGCTCCTTGAAGCGCGGCCGAGCCACGAACTCCCCGAGCAGGGAGCGCAACGTGAGCTCGAACTGGCTGACGCCGATCACCGGGTCGTTGCCGCGCCGCAGCACGACGACTGCTACCGCAGCAAGCGCTAGCAGCCCAAGGGCAACGTGCCCGAACGTTATGCGGGTGCCCAGCATGCGCTTGACCCACACGGCCGGTCGATGCTGGCGCAGGAGGTAGGCGGCGAGGAAGAGGGCGGGAGGCACGACCAACGTCAGGCCGACACCCGAGAACGGCCTGATGGCGAGCAGCGTCTCGCGCTCACTGCCAACTGCGGCGAGTAGCAGCGCCCCGGCGAGGCTGACGGCCGTCGCGCCAAGGATGGCGGGCAGGCGTTCCTTGAAGGTCAGGTACCCGAGGGTGGGGAAGACGAGGGCGGCGAGCAGAGCCACCGCGTCCCACGACGGCCCCGCGAAGAAGAGCGCCGCCAACACGACGAGCGCGAGCGCAGCCGCCCCCCACGGCGCTGGGAAGCGCCTGGCAAGGAGGAGCACGCCCGCTGCCACGCCGAGTGCAGCCAGGGCGCGTAACCACGCCTGCGTGACGTAGCTGGTGCCGAGCTCCGAGAGCGGCCCGACGACGTAGCCTTGCGCCGCCAATGAACGGGTCAACCCAGCGACGAGCTTCTTCGTGTTCTCGATGGGGTCGCCCAACTCGACCGTCGTGTACGGCCGCAGGTAGAGCAGGCGCACGTTGCGCTCCTCCACCGCCAGCAGGTACTTGTCGATGAGGTCGGCGGGGCGTAGGCGCCTGTCGACGTAATCCTGGTTGAAACTGAGGAGCCTGACGGTCGGCACCTTGCCTGACAAGTCGGCCATGCCGTTCTGCGGCGTGCCTTCGATGACGGCCGTGTAGTAGCCAGCCGACGCTTCTTCGACGTCATCCAACCCGAACGGCCAGCCAGCGACCTGGGTGCCTGCGTGAACGAGGTAAGTCGCCTCGTCCGGGAAGTCGCTGCCAGCGCCGACCAGTGAGTATGGCGCGTTGCGCGGGCGGTACGCGATGTCGAAGCCGGCGTTCTTCCAGAGCCGCAGTTGCGCCGTGTCCGGGCCGGCGGGCATTACCGTCTTGACGTCGCCTGGCCACAAGTACCAGGTGCGACCGTCGAGCTCGAACGAGCGCGCCTGAGGGACGTTCTTCGCGATGAGGTCGTCGAGCGCTCCTGGGAGGAGCGCAGTTACCAGCGTGGCGTTCGAAGGTATCGGCGGGGCGGGCTCGCCGCTAGCGAGGAGTTGCGCCTTCAGCTCGGAACCGAGCAGCGTGGCGGCGTAACCCTTCGCGGCCAGGGTCTCGATGGTGTCCTCGTACAGCGCTACGCCCGTGAGGCCGCTCGCCTTGTAACGCAGCCCCAGCTCGAGGCTGGTTAGCCCAACGAGATCGCCTTGGGTCCCGAGCGCTTGCTCGTCCATGACGATGGCGACTTGCTCCTTGCTGCTCTCGGCCGCGACGCGCCGCACGGCGAGGACCGCGGCGGGCACGAGCGCCAACACGACGACCAGCCACATGATGCGGTCGATACGCGCGGTCTTGGCTGCGCCGCGGTAACTCACGCCCTGCCCCTGCCGCTACGCCGCAAGTACGCGTCTACGTGGTCGACGAGGACTTCAAGGGCTACGCGGTTCTTGCCGCCCTCAGGCAGCACTAGGTCCGCATACTGCTTGGTCGGCTCGATGAAGAGGTCGTGCATCGGCTTGACCGTCCTGCGGTACTGCGCGATCACGGCCTGGGCGCTGCGGCCACGCTCCTCGACGTCACGCTCGAGGCGCCTGATGAAGCGCTCGTCAGGCGGCGCGTCGACGAAGACCTTGAGTTGCATGCGCTCGCGCAAGTGCTGATCGTGCAGTACGAGGATGCCTTCCACGATGATCACCGGCTTCGGTTCGAGGTACAGGGTGTTCGGGGAGCGGTCGTGAACGGTGAAGTCGTAGACGGGCCGCTCGACGGACTCCCCGCTAACGAGCCTGTCGACGTGGTCGACGAGTAACTCGGAGTCGAAGGCGCTCGGCTCGTCGTAGTTCGTTAGCACGCGCGCCTCGAAGGGCAAGTCACCCTGCGCGCGGTAGTAGGCGTCTTGCGGCAGCAGGAGCGCGTTCTCACTACCCGCCTCGGCCAATAGCGCCTTGGCGACGGTCGTCTTGCCCGAACCGGTGCCGCCTGCTAGACCGATGACGAGCGAACGTTCGCTCACGAGGCCCGTGCGTCTGCGCTGGTTTCCGGCCGCGACCCAGACGCGCGCTGCACGGCGGCCCTGATGAAGCCCGTGAAAGGCGGGCTTGGCCTCATGAGGCGGGACTTGAACTCGGGGTGCGACTGCAGGCCAAGGAAGAACGGGTGCCCAGGGAGCTCGACGGATTCGACCAACCCGCGACCGCGGCCAGCCATGCCCGGAGTCACGCCGCCGATGACGAGGCCAGCGCTAACGAGGCGCTCGACGTAATCGGGGTTGACCTCGTAACGGTGCCGGTGACGCTCGTGAACGATAGGTAGCGTGGCGCCGCCCTCCGCGTACAGCTGCCCGACCAAGCTGCCGGGCGTTACTTCCATCGGCCAACTACCGAGGCGCATGGTCCCGCCCATGTCGGCCACCTCGAGCTGTTCGGGCATGAGGTCGATCACGGCGCTCGGCGTGTACTGGTCGAACTCGGTCGAGTTCGCGCCCCGTAGTTCCGCGACGTGACGGGCGAACTCGATGACTGCCACCTGCATGCCAAGGCAGATGCCGAGGTAAGGCACGCGGCCCTCGCGCGCTACCTGAGCGGCCCGCACCTTGCCTTCGATGCCGCGTACGCCGAAGCCGCCTGGCACCAGGATGCCGTCGAAGCTCGTCAAGTGCTCGACGTCCCCCTCCACCAGGTCCTCAGCGTTGACCCAGTGGATGTCCACGGCGGCGTGGTTAGCGATTCCCGCGTGCTTGAGGGCCTCCATGAGGCTGAGGTAGGCGTCCGGCATGGCGACGTACTTGCCGACCACGGCGATGTTCACGCGCTTCTGCGGTTGCCGAAGCACGCGCACGGCCTCGAGCCAAGCCCGCAGCTCGGGGGTGACGCGCTCGAGGCGCAGCATCTCTTCGACGAAACGCCCAACGCCTTGCTGCTCGAGCATGTCGGGGACGGCGTAAACGAAGTCCGCGTCGTAGGCGTTGAAGACGGCGTCGTGAGCGACGTTGGAGAAGAGCGCGATCTTGCGCCGCCCAGACTCGGGAACGGCCTGCTGCGACCTAAGCACGAGCGCGTCCGGTTGAATGCCGACGCCCCTAAGCGTGGCAACCGAGTGTTGCGTCGGCTTGGTCTTGTGCTCCTCGCTCGTGCCGAGATAGGGGACGAGGGTGACGTGGATGTACAGGGTGTTGTGCCTGCCCTGCTCGAAGCGGATCTGGCGGATGGCTTCAAGGAACGGGAGCGACTCGATGTCGCCGACCGTACCCCCGACCTCGACGAGCACGATCTCGGCCTCTGCCGCGTCTCCGGCCTCGAAGATGCGGCGCTTGATCTCGTCGGTGACGTGCGGGATGACCTGCACGGTCTGCGACAGGTAAGCGCCCCTGCGCTCCTTCTCGATGACGCTCAAGTAGACCTGGCCGGTCGTGACGTTGTTGCCGCGCCCAAGGTCTACGTCGAGGAAGCGTTCGTACGTTCCGATATCAAGGTCGGTTTCTGCGCCGTCGTCCGTAACGAAGACCTCACCGTGCTCGTATGGCCGCATGGTGCCTGCGTCCACGTTCACGTACGGGTCGATCTTCACTGCCGTTACGCGGTAACCGCGCGCGCGCAGGAGTGCGCCGATGCTCGAGGTCGTTATGCCTTTCCCGAGACTTGAAACCACCCCACCGGTGACGAAAATGTACTTGCGGTCCATGGTTCACCTACCCGGGACTCAATGCTAGCACCCGCGCCACCAACGCCAAGCGTGGGCGCTTTCTCGGCCTCTCTGGGAGCGGTAGCGCAGCGCGTGCGTGGTACAGTCACGCCCTGCCTACGACGAGAGCGTAGGGTTGGCGCGCGTGTCGGGGGCGGCGCCGAGGAGGCTGGCACTGCGAGTGAACCACGACACTGACGAGGCGGACGCGCTACAGCCAAGCGGACTGGCGACCAAGCGGCGAGGGATCCTGTTCGTCATGACCGGCGCCTCCGGCGTTGGCAAGGACACCATCCGCAGCGCGGCTGCGCCGTTCCTCGCCGAGATGGTTTACTCGATCTCCGCCACCACCCGCGGTCAGCGGCCGGGCGAGCAGCACGGCGTCCAGTACTACTTCATAGGTCGCGAGCAGTTCGAGCAGATGATCGCGGGCCAGGCGCTGCTCGAGTACGCAGACTACGTCGGCGATTACTACGGCACGCCGGTCGCGCCCGTCAAGGAAGCGTTGGCGCGCGGGCAGGACGTGCTCCTCGAGCTGGAACTAGTTGGTGCGCGCCAGGTGAAGAAGCGCGTGCCAGAAGCCGTCATGCTCTTCATCGCACCCCCATCGCTCGAAGAGCTGGAGCGGCGCTTGCGCGGGCGCGGCACCGATAGCGAAGAGAAGATGCAGAAGCGCCTCGCGCGGGCTAGGGAAGAGATCCGCGCGTTGCGCGAGTTCGACTACTTGATCGTCAACGACGAGGTCGGACGCGCCGTCACGGAGCTCGAGTCGATCATCCGCGCCGAACGCGCGCGCGCCAAGCTAGTCACGGACGCACAGCTGGCCGAGTTCCTGCGCGGCGGGCACGACGGCAACGACTGAAACGCGTCGCCCTACTGCGCAGTTCACACGCACTTGGGGTAACATGTAAGGTCGATTGGGCGCTAGCGCCTACTTACCTAGTTGTTGCGGGGCCACGCGCGCCCCTTATTCGGAGGAGCACATGGCTCAAGAAGGCTACGACAAACTGATCTCACTTACTGACTCGCGTTACCGCTTGTCCATGGTGGTGGCGCTTCGCGCCGCGCAGCTCAAGATGGGTATCCCAACCGTGCTCGAGCCAGGCGTGCTGCCTAGCCTTGAGAACAGCGTTACCGTCGCCATGAAGGAGTTCGAGGCCGGTGCGGGCTTGGCGTGGGGCGATGACCTCCCGACTAACGATGAACTCAAGCGCCTTGTCGAGGTGCGTAAGCCTGAACCAGTGAACCCGTTGGTGGGCACGCCGTTCGACGAAGACGACGACGACTGAAGCAGAAGTAGCACGACCACACGAGGTTTCTTGGCACCGGGCCGTCCGCGTATGGGCGGCCCCGCTTCGTTCTGAATAACTTCCCGGATGCTAGGCTGAATATGCATGGCGAGCAAGGAACACCGTCAACGACTGATAGTCGACCTGGTGGAGAGCGAGTTCATCTCCACCCAAGCTGAGATAGCCGAGCGCTTAGCTAGCAGCGGCATCAACGTCACGCAGGCAACCATCAGCCGCGACGTGAGCGAGTTGAGGCTCGTGCGGGTGCCATCCGGCCGCGGCAGGCACCGCTACAGCGCCACCCCGATGGTCATGCAGGACGACATCGAGCGCGAGTTGCGCGACCGCTTCCGCCTCTTCGTTCGCCACCTCGATAGGGGTGAGAACATCATCGTCGTAACGACCGACGAAGGGCACGCGTCAGGGGTGGCGTTCGTGATCGACAAGCTCGAGCGCGACGAGATCGTCGGCACCCTCGCGGGCCAGAACGCCATCCTAGTCGTCACCCGCACGACGGCGGTGGCCGAGACCATCCAGGAAGAGTTCGAGCGCCTCCTAGAGTGAAAGTGCATGGAGCGGCTCATAAACCCGTGCTAGCCTGAACCACTCTGGAGGAAACATGCACCGTCCAGCTCGACGTTTCTTGCAATTACTCATAGCCGCCTTCGCGGCATTTATCGCGCCGGTCGGCGTGGTCAGCGCGGCGTCGCTAGCCGTCCACCCGTTCGCAAGTGATGACCCGCTACTCGGTATGGCCGTTGCGGATGAACTCGCCGCGTCGTTCGAGGGCGTTGACGTGCTCCTCGGACCAGACGTGACGGCAGGAGCCATCCCGCCGCTCATGGTGCCGGGCGGCTTCATCGGCATCACCCGTGTGGTGGGCGAGGATCCGATGCACGGTCCAGCTGGCGCGCAACTCTTACGGGGCGCGCTCGGCGTCGACGTGGCTGCCACCGGCAGCGTGCTCGTGTTGGACGCGAGCTACCGCCTCGACCTGGTAGTAGCTGGCCCAGAAGGCGTCGTCAGCGCCTCACTGCAGGCGCCGCATGGGCGGCGCGACCAGCTCGTCGCGCAAGCCGCGCGCGTCGTTGCGCGCGCGCTGAACGGCCCGACACCGGCGCCGCGGTCAGCACCGGCTCTAGACGGGGCGTACGCCAACTACGTGACCGCCCTCGTCTATGCGGGCGACGGCTTCGTCTCGGACGCCGCTTCGTTGCTTGCCAGCGTCGCCGCCACTGAGTTGCCCGTACGCGCCCACAGCCTGCTCGAGGACCTCGACGCGGCCATAGCCCCCGCCTCCGCTGCCCCGGTCGCCTCCGCCTCGCGCCAGTTGCGCCGCGCACTACTCGGGCTGGGGGTCGAGTCGTTCGACGAGGACACCGGCTTCGCGGCGTTCCAAGCGGTTACAGCCGGCGCGCAACTCCCGCTCGCGGGCGCATGGGCCGCCGTATTAGCCGCCAGCGTCGGCGACTACGCTGCCGCAACGGCGAGCCTGGAGGCCGCCAACGCTAGCGGCAGCTACCCATACGGAGAGGCCCTCGCCGCCGCACTAGCTTGGGCGCAGGGAGACGAGGCGGCGGCGGTCGCCGCCATCGACGACGTGATCGCCAGTCCGGCCAGTGGCAGGGCGGCCGCGCTCCTAGGCGCGTCGATCGTCGCCCAGATCAAAGCCGACCCACAACGCGAAACGGCGGCGCTCAACGCCCTCAGCCGCGTCGCTCCTCACCTCGTCTACTCCTTCGAGCGGCTCTCTTACTTGGCCTTCGACCGCGACGACCCCCTAGCTGCGGCCGAGGCGCTCGTCCCGGCCGTCCAGTTGGAACCGGAGTCGGACCTCTACTGGACGAACCTCGGGTGGTCTTACTACCTGCTCGGTTTCCTCGACAAGAGCGAAGAAGCCTCGCAGCGCGCAGTCGAACTCGATGGCAACCAGTACATCGCCCTCTACAACCTCGGCCTCGTCGGCAGTGTACGGGGGCGCCTGGCGGACGCCGTTAAGGCGTACGACCGCGCGATCAAACTCGACCCCGCGGTTGACGACGAGGCTATCGCTGACCTCGAGTCCGCGCTTGAGCTCCATACGTCCGCCGTTGGGGTCAATTACTCCCTCGCGTACCTTTATGACGCCGAAGGTAGGCGCGACGATGCGCGGGCACGCTACAGGCGCTTCGTCAGGCTCGCCACCGCGGCGGGTGAGTACCCTGAGTTCGTCGCCTTGGCGGCCGACCGCTTGGTGGTCCTCGACGCGCCACCGCCACCCCTAGAACTCAGCGGGGGCGTGACGCCCAAGCTTGGCGTTCGGGGCCCTGACGCCTCACCGTTCCACCCGGGCGACCGCGTCTTCCCGGCTTTCGAAGTCAGCACCCCAGGCGACCAATTGCCTGCGCGGCTCAACGTGACCATCACCATCACTGGCGCCAGCGAGGAGAGCGTAGCTACCGGCGGAGGAGAAGTGGTCGTGCCGACGGGCGCGGTTGGCTTCGTGGTCGATACTTTGGCCCTCGACCTGCCGCTTGACCTCGCGGCTGGCGCATACGACCTCAACGTCGAGGTCAGCGCGCTGGATGGCAGCCACACGGCTGGCAGCGCCACCTTGGAGGTCGACGGCGCCCCTGAAGTGCTCCGCCAGCTATTCAGCCGCGGCGTCGTGATGACGGCGCTCGAGTCGGGCGCGCCACTCTACGGCGCTAAGGACCTAGCTGATCCGCAGGCCTTCGTAGCCGCACTTGTCGACGAACTGCGCTCCGGGGCCGCGGCGGCGGACCAGGCGTTGCCAACGGTTGATTCTGGCCGCTTCGCTGGGCAGACGGGGCGAGAACTCTTCGAGTCGAGCACCAATGCCGACGTTATCGACTACCTGGCTTACGTCATCGCGGGCGGCGTTAGCGACTTCCGCTTCGTCTTCGTCGACGGCTACGCCTCCTGGGCGCTTGACGGCGCACCAACGGCACCAGAAGGAGCGGCCGAATGACCGCGCGTGCCCTGCAGAACGGGCACCCGCAGCGGAACTAACCGCCGCCGAAGAGGCGGCTGAAGATCCTGAAGCCGGCCGCGTAGGTGGCGGTGGCGGAGCCGAGGGTGGTGAGGATGAAAACCAGCAGCACGCGCGCCGCGCGGTTGCGCCACCACCCACGGACCGTCGTCACGTCGTTCCGCAGGGCCTGAAAGTCGCCTACGCTTGGGCGCCTAAGCCACAGTTCCGTGCCCGCGGCGACGAAGCCGACGCCGATGAGCGGGTTGAGCGCAGTGAACGGTGACGCCACCGCTGCCACCAGCACCGTGAGCGGGTGCGCAAGCGCGACGATGGCGCCGACGGCGCTCAACAGCATGTGGAAGAGGGTCCAGTCCGTCAACAGCGTGAGGCCAACCTCGGGGCTGCGCACGAAGCCGTAAACGAAGGTCGCCACGATGATGGCGACAACGAGCCACGGCAGCGCCTTCGTCACTTTGCTCGGCGGCGGCACGGCCTCTAGGCGCGCGCTCGCGCTCGCTGCGCCCTCGCCCGGCGCGCTCAGGCCAGCGAACACGCCCTTGAGGTGGCCTGCCCCCATCACGACGAGCACCTCGCGATGCCCTGGTCCTTGCTGCAGGAGCTTGGCGACCATGTACTCGTCGCGCTCCGCGATGAGCGGCACGTAGATGCGCTCGCTCTTCGCGGAGAACTCGGTGAACGTCGACTCGAGGAGGTCGCCTCCCTTGAGCGCTTCGATGTCCTCCTCAGTGATCTTCTCGTTGCTGAACGCAGACGCCACTAGCCCAGCGAAGAGCGTGATGCGCTGCCACCACGGCACGTTCGCGTATACGCGGCGCAGCGTGACCCCGATATCGCGATCGATCAGGAGGAGCGGCAGTTTGGCGGCCGTTGCGCCGGCGATGGCGGCGCGCATCTCCGCGCCAGGTTCGACGCCGAACTGTTCAGCCATGCGTTGTTGAAAGGCTGACAGGGCGAGGTTGACGGCCAACATGCCAGCCTTGCCCTGGCGCAGGACCTTGAGGAGGTCCATCTGCGAGTAGGCATCAGGGTTGAGCAGCGCCCGGTAGCGGCCCGCGTCCAGCTCGATGGCTACGGCATCAAAGTGCCCACTCTCGACGAGGGCCGCGACGGTCTCGGCGCTCGTCTTGGACACGTGCGCCGTGCCGAGCAAGGTGTAGCGCACGCCAGCGTGCTCGACGACCTCGAGAGGCTGGTCGCCAGCCAAGGCGCGAAGGTCAGCGACCGAAACTGGCGTCGGCGTCACCTCGTCCGCCTGTCGCGCTGGGCCTGCAGTGGTTAGGTTCGCAGTGTGCGCGGCACCCGCGGCGTCCGCTGCATCGGCGGCGTCAGGTGCCGCGTTGGTCTCATCGGTCATGTTGAGGAGTTTACCCTCATGCGCCTAGAGCGCCTGTCTGCGCCGCCCGCTGCAGGCGACGCACCGCACAACTACAATCAAGTCATGCAACCTACCCTGGGCCACGCAGGCGCACCGTCGGCCATTCAGTGATGAACAAGGCCCTCAAGCTACTCTTTCAACGGGTGCCAGACGAGAGCTTGTCGCAACAAGTACGCCTAGCGCGCTTGTGGCTGCCACTCACCATCGTCGGCGTCGTGATCGTCAACCAGTTGGTCGTCATACCTCGGGGTGGACCGCAGTTCCAGTTCTGGGCGCCGCTCCTCTTCTACGGCATCCTCGGTCCGTTGGCCACTTACGTGACCCTCAACTGGATCGCGACCGAAGCGAAGCTGCACGAGAAGGCGCAGGCCGACCTGGCGCGCCTCTACGACGAGCTACGCTCAAGTCACGAGCTGCTGGGTGCTATCCAGGACGTGACGCTGCGCTACGCTGCTGCGCCCGACCTCGAGGGCACCATCGCCGTCGCCGCACGCGGGGTAGCCAAGGTGACGGGGGCGGTTGCCGTTGGCCTCGTCGTTGGTCCCGCGGAGTTCGGGGCGTCGAACGGCGTTGGCTTGACGCCCGCGCTCGCGGCCGAGACGCAAGAGCGCGATCGCAAGCTGCGTGCAGATGGCGCGGCCACCGCCGCAGGCGGTCACCTCGGCGAGTACCTGAGCCCAACGGGTGAGCGGCTCGCCGTCCTCAGCGCCCTGCTCACTTGGGGCGGCAAGGTGGAGGGCTCGCTCCACGCTTATTACCGTGGGCAACCGGGGGAGGGCAGCCGCGAGGCGTTCGACATCCTCGCGTCGCAGTTCTCCGCGGTAGCCGATGCCACGAACCTGCGCATGCGTGACCTGCTCACCCTCATCGAAGTCGACAGGCGCCTGCGGGCCGAGGGCAACCTCGAGCGCTTGCTTGACGCGGTTCTCAATGAGATGAAGACGCGCGTGGCGGCCACCGCTGGCGGCGTCTTCCTCCTTGACGAGGAGGCGCGGCTGCAACTGCGAGCTAGCACCGGCATCTCCCGGGTGGTGTCGCCGCCGCTCTGGAAGGTGGGCGAGGGCATCGTCGGCCGCGTCGCCCAGGCGCGTGAGCCGAGCGTCATCGAGGGCATAGGCGACGAGGAGCGCCAGGCCGCTGGCCCGCTCCTAAAGAACGCCGGTAGCGCCGTCCTGCTCCCACTAACGACCGATGACCGGCTCCTAGGCGTGATCGTGCTCTCGCACCCAGAAGTCGCCCACTTCGACCGCAGCGCCATCCCGTTCCTTGGGCTGCTTGCCTCGCAGGCCAGCTTGGCCGTCAGGAACGCCACCGCCTACCTGCAGTCGGAGGAGCTCGCGATCGTCGAGGAACGCACCCGTATCGCCCGTGAGATCCACGACGGCGTCGCGCAACTCCTCGCGTTCACGCTCCTGAAACTCGACTTGGCTGACAGGCTGATGAACAAGGACCTCGATAAGGCCAAACTCGCCTTGGAGCAGGCGCGCTCGACGGTGAGGGAGACCATCAAGGAGCTGAGGCGCTCCATCTTCGCGCTGAGGCCCGTCGACCTCGAGCGTTACGGCTTCGTAGAAACCGTGCGCCGCTACCTAGTCGATTTCGGGCAGCAGAACGACATCCGCACTCAAGGCGTCGTCGACGACCTGCCTGACCTGTCGGTCAAGCAAGAGGCCATCCTCTTCCGCATCTTCCAGGAAGCCATGCACAACGTCGCCAAGCATGCCAAGGCCACGTCGGTGACCGTCCACCTCGGCACGGCGGCGGACGGCATGGCCTTCGTTACGGTCTCGGACGACGGTCACGGCTTCGACCCCCAGGCCGTCTCCGACCGCGTCACCTCGGCTGGCGGCCTCGGCTTGAGGCAGATGCGCGAGCGCGTCGAGGCGCGCGGCGGCAGGCTGGAAGTCATCTCTGGCGCAAGCGGAGGCACCACCATCTCGGCGGCCATCCCCGCCTGAGCAAGCGCCCCAGCCTAGCTAGCCGATACGAGGACGGCGCCGGGAGCAACTCCCGGCGCCGCTAATTACCAGCCGCTAAGGTTACTTGGCGCGGCGGTAAGAATCGCCGAAGCGCTTCTGGAACTTCTCGACGCGGCCTTCGGTGTCAATGAAGCGCTGCTCGCCCGTGTAGAACGGGTGGTTGCCCGACCACACGTCTACGTGCAACTCAGGCTTGGTGCTGTACGTTTCCATGACGACTTCGCCGTCGCAGATGACCTTGCAGGCCACCATCTTCGGGTGAATGTTCTTCTTCATCGCGTTCCTCCACGGGTGGTTGCCCGACCCTAACCGAGCGATATTAGCATGGCAGTGGCGGTAAAGCTAACCCTGGTCTTTGCCCTGCGCCTTGACGAGTTGGCGCTTCACCCGCCCGACGATCGCGCCCATGCCGCGCAGCCGCAAAGGCGAGATCAGCTCGGCCAGGCCCATGTCCTGGTAGAAGTCCTCCGGCACGGCCATGACCTCCGCGGCCGTGGCGCCAGCCAGTCCGGCGCTGATCACCGACGCGAAACCGCGCGTAGTTGGCGCCTCGGGTGGCGCGTCGAAGTAGAGCTCGACAACCCCAGTTGGGGAGAGGCCTGCCTTCAGGAAGAGGGGCGTCTGGCACTCATGTACGCGCTCGAGGTCCGTAGCCATGCCTGCCGGTAGTGGCGGGAGGCGGTTGGCGTACTCGAGCAGCAACGCCAGGCGCAGGGAGGGCGGCGCCTCCTTGAACTCGTCGACGATGGTTTGCAAGCCTGCTGGGATGCTCACCAGCACAGGTTAGCAGGGTGCGGCGCCAGCCCGCGTCTGTTGCCGCTAGCGGCGCTGGTGAGCACGTGCGGCCGGCTCCCGCGCCGTGGCCGTCAGTGGGCGCGGTGTATCCTGGCGACGCTGATGGTACGCCTACCCCCGACTATTGCTATTGGTCCGCAGGGCGCCGCTCGAGGCGCCCTGCGCGTTCCCGGCTCCAAGAGCCTGACGAACCGTGCCCTCATCACCGCCGCGCTTGCAGAAGGCGAGACGCTGTTGCGGGGCGCGCTCGTGGCTGAGGACTCCGAGGTCATGCTCCGCGCCCTCGGCGCGTTAGGCGTGAGAGTGGAGGCCGTCGGCAGCGAACTGCGGGTTCACGGCGCAGCTGGCCCGGCGCCAGCGCACGCCGCCGACCTAGACCTGCGCCTCTCCGGCACTAGCTTGCGCTTCCTCGTCGCCATGGTGGCGTTGGGGCGCGGGCGCTTCCGGCTAGACGGCAACGAGCGCATGCGCGAACGCCCCATCCAAGAGTCGCTCGACGCCCTCAACGCGCTAGGCGCGAACGCCGTTAGCGAGCAAGCGAACGGCTGTCCACCGGTCGTGGTGGAGGCCCATGGCCTCAAAGGCGGCGAGCTGGTCGTGAGGGGCGACCGCAGTTCGCAGTTCCTCTCAGGGCTGCTGTTGTCCGCCCCGTACGCCCGTGGGCCCGTGACGTTGAAGGTCACGGGGGAACTGCTCTCCAAACCGTTCATCGACATGACGATCGACATGATGCGCGACTTCGGCGTTAACGTCCTGCGCGACGGTTACCGCTCCTTCAGCGTCGTGCCAACCAAGTACGGGGCCCGCGATTATCAGGTGGAGGGCGACGCCATGGCCGCAGGCTACTTCTGGGCGGCGGCGGCCGTAACAGGCGGTCAGGTGACGATCTCCAACCTTGGCCGCAACACGCGTCAAGGCGACGCGCGCTTAGCGAGCGTGCTCGAAGAGATGGGCTGCGAAGTCGCTTGGGGCGATGACCAAGTGAGCGTGAGGGGGCCGCGCGGCGGCCGCCTGCGCGGCGGGCAGAGCTTCGACCTCAATGACATGCCAGATCAAGCGCAGACGCTGGCGGTCGTTGCCCTCTTCGCGGACGCGCCCGTGCGCATCTTCGACGTCGGCAACATGCGCATCAAGGAGACGGATCGGTTAGCCGCGATGACGGCAGAGTTGACTCGCCTCGGCGCGCTCGTAGAGGAGGGCGACTCCGAGTTGACGGTGCACCCTCTCACCACGCCACCTGAAGCGCCGGTAGCGCTGGAGACGTATGGCGATCACCGCATGGCCATGGCGTTGGCGGTGGCTGGCGCCCGCATACCGAACGTCGTCATCCGCGACCCGGGCTGCGTGGCGAAGACCTACCCGCGCTTCTTCGATGACTACCTCGCTTACCTCTCGGGGGCCCTCGGATGAGCGAGTACTCACCCCGCGACGACCTGACGGCGCCGGCGGAGCCAAGCCAACGTACGGTCATAACCATCGACGGCCCGGCTGCGAGCGGCAAGTCGAGCGTCGCGCGGCTCCTGGCCCAACGCCTCGGCGTGGCATACGTGTCGAGCGGGCTGCTCTACCGCGCGGCCACCCTCATGGCGCTGCGCCAACGAGTGCCGGTACAGGACGAGGGAGCGCTGCTCGACCTCCTTAAGCGGCAGGACGTGCGACTGCACCCTGAGGCGAGCAGGAACAGCGTGACCATCGACTGGGTCGACGTCACAGACGACCTGCACACCGATGCGGTCGACGCAAGCGTCTCCGTCGTCGCCAAGCATCCGCGCGTGCGCGCTTGGGTCAACGACCGTCTGCGCGAGATGGGCGGCTCCTTCGTCATCGACGGCCGCGACATGGGCACGAACGTGTTCCCGGACGCCAGCGCGAAGTTCTACCTGACCGCCGACGCAGGCGTGCGCGCACGTCGCCGCGCAGGCGAACGCGGCGCCGACCTCGAGCTGATAACGAGTGAACTAGTGAGGCGCGACGAGCGCGACCAAGTGCAACTTGCGCCCGCAGCGGACGCCATCACCATCGACACCGGCCCACTAACCCTCGCTGAAGTAGTCGAGCAGGTCCTCACGGCCGTACTACGCGTGCTGCCCTCCAAAGTGGTCAGCCCGTGACGGGCGCCGCCCACTTCACGCTACCCGTACGGGAGTTGGGTCTCGTCGTCATCGCGAGCACGAGCCACAAACCGGAGGCGCACCCGCTAGCGCGTGAGCTCGGTGAACTGCTCGGGCGCGGCGGTGCCACCGTTGAGTTCGACCTCGACGGGTCCGGCATCTTGGAACAGCGCGCGCTAGACGCCGACCTGGCCATTTCTGTCGGCGGGGACGGTACCCTGCTCTCCGCGGCGCGCCGACTAGCAGGGCTTCGCGTACCCCTCATGGGCGTCAACCTAGGCAAGCTTGGGTTCCTCGCGGAGTTCGGCGCTGACGAAGCGCTGGAGTACGCCAGGTCGGGCGAAGCACCTAACTGGCCACTGCGCGAGAAGATGATGTTGCGCGTGAGGATCGCGGGTCGCCCAGGCGAGCGCCATGCACTGAACGACGTCATGCTCTCGCAAGGGGTCATGACGCGCCTCGTGCGCGTGCGCATGCGCGTGGACGGGGCGTACGCGACCGAGTACCGCGCCGACGGCCTCGTGGTATCGACTCCCGTCGGCTCGACCGCCTACTCGCTCTCGCTCGGAGGGCCGATCATAGACCACGACCTGCGCGCCCTCGTAGTAACGCCCGTTGCTCCCCACAGTCTGACCAACAGGCCGATCGTGCTGCCAGGCGCAGCCGAGATCGGTCTCGAGATACTCAGCCGCTCCGACGAGATCGCCATGGTGATCGACGGGCAGGAACGAGTCGACCTCGAGGTCGGCGACACCATCCTCCTCACCGCTGCCGCGCACGGCCTGCAACTCGTCACTAGCGGCAAGCGAACCGCCTTCGACGTGCTGCGCCACAAGCTGGCGTGGGGTGAGGGCCCGCTACCACCGCTCCCACACGAGGCATGACCACCAAGCGAACCCTCCTGGTCGTAGCCAACGGGCACGGCGAGGACGTGGTGGCTGGTCGCGTCATCGCCGCACTACTGGCGCTACGGCCGGAGCAGCGTGTCGAGGCCATCCCGATCGTTGGCGAGGGCGGCGCGCTCGCTGCCGCCGGCGCCACCCTCGTCGGGCCGCGGCGCGCGCTGCCGTCTGGCGGAGTGACCATGCACGCTTGGCGTCACTTGCGCGCCGACGTGCGCGCTGGCCTCATCGGACTAAGCGTCAGGCAGGCAACGTGGCTCGCGCGCGCGAAGCCGGACGCCGTCCTGGTCGTCGGCGACTTCTACGCTGAACTGCTCGCCAGCCTCACGCGCGCGCCGCGCCGCTTGCTGCAGACCCTGGTATCCGTCCACCATGAGCACCCCGGCGGTGGCAGGGCGGGCCGCTACTTCATGGATGGCTTCCGCGCGCCGGAACTCATGCTCATGCGCCGCTTCGACAAGGTGTACGCCCGCGACAGCGCAACGGCAGACAAGCTGCGCGCTTTAGGCGTCCCGCGCGCGACGTCGCTTGGTAACCCGATGATGGACGGTCTGGCTGGCGAACCGTTGGCGGGGGCGCCACAGTCGTTCGTTGGCCCACGAGTTGCCATGCTGCCAGGCAGCCGCGCGTACTCCGTGCGCAGCGTACTCGTCATGATCGCCGCCCTCGAGCGCCTACCAGGCGCGCTCGGGATGGTGTCGTGGACGTTAGGGCCGCCGCCCGCGCCGCCGCCGGGTTGGGAGAGCGACGTCGTGGACACTGCAGGCGTAGTAGCTGCGTGGCGCCTTGGGGCCACGCGCCTCTGGTGGATCGTCGACCGCTTCGCGAGCGTCTTGCGCACGGCGGACGTCGCCGTAGGCACCGCGGGTACCGCGAACGAACAGGCGGTTGGCCTTGGCGTGCCCCTCGTCGTCTTCCCACTCCCGCCCGATTACTCGGAAGCGTTCGTCGCCAACCAAGCGCGGCTCCTCGGCGGCGGCGTTACGATCTGCGCTCCGCGGCCCGAGGCGCTGGCCGCGGCGCTCAACGCCACCTGGCGCGACCGCACTGCGCGCGAGCGCGCCATGCAAGCTGGGGCGGAGCGCATGGGCGCGCCCGGCGCGAGCCGCGCGCTGGCAGGCGAACTCGTCGAGTGGCTGGAAGGCCCCCTCGTACGGACTGGCGAGTGATCAGCTGGTGACGCTGACGGCGGCGCCGCGCACGGTGGTGGCGACGGTCTCGCCGAGGAGCTCAGCTAAGCGCGAGAGGCAGCGGTAGTACTTCTTGGCGTAGGCACCGTCGCGGTAACTCACGTCGAAGACGTCCTGCAGCGGCCCGACGCCGCTGGCGCGCAACACTACCTGGCGGTCGTACGCCTTGTCGATGAAGTGGACGAAGCGCAGCGCGTCGTTCTGCGAGACGAGTGGCGCTACCCCGTGCAAGTAGATGCTCCCGACCTGCGCGAGCACCCCACCGACCCGCGTCGGGTGAATGGAGCGCAGCAGCCTCATCAGGTCGTCGAAGGTGAGGGAGAGTCGCGGGCTCGGGGCTAGCTCATTCTGCTCGCGCGCCACCAACTCCTCCTCAGACAACCATGCGCCCTGACGCGTGCGCTGCCTGAAGTCCGGGCCGCCAACCGGCACGACTTGAAATGAGGCGGCAAGCGACTGGATCTCCCGCCGGAAGTCATCCGCGTTGAAGCGCCCCTGACCTTGCGCTGCTGGCGGGGTGTTCGAGGTGGTAACCACTGCGGTTCCACCCGCGAAACGGGCAGCTAGGAAGGTCTTGACTATGAGGGTGTTGCCCGGATCGTCGAGCTCGAACTCGTCGATGCACAAGAGCTCGGTAGCGCCGAACTCGGCGTGCGCACCAGGCATGCCAAGGACGCCGATGAGGTACACGAGCTCTTGGAAGCTGAGGTAGCGCTTCGAAGCCGTGTCCGCCGCCGCGTAAGTAGCGGCGAGCAGGTGGGTCTTCCCGACTCCGAAGCCACCGTCGAGGTAGAGGCCGGCTGGCGCTGGCGCGGTCGCCTGTTGCCAAGGCCACTTGACGGACGGCAGGCGCTTGTTGGCAGCGGCCGCGCGGTGACGCCATGGGCGCCCCAGCACGAACTCGCGCAGTTGGTCTCGCGCGTTCGCCTGGGTTGGGTGTTGCGGTTCGTAGGTCTCGAAGGCGACGTCCGCGAAGCGCTTCGGCGGCCTCAGGTCCTGTGGTGACGGTGGGGGAGGGGGCCTCAAGTCCGCCACCGACAGCAGCTTGGTCACGGACGGGAGCCTACCATCTCGTTGACACCCGCTCGGGCTCGCCGTAGAGTGCCATTGGTCGCCCTCTCGGGGAAGCCGGTGTGATCCCGGCGCTGTCCCGCAACGGTAAGCCGAACCGCTAACGGCGGTAAGGACGAGTCCGAACACCGACTGGCGAACTTCACTGCACCCCTTGCGCGGACGAGGGAGGTAGGGCCGCCAGCTAACTGGCGTCGCCACGACCTCGAACCCCCGGTTAGCAACCGGCACCCTCAGACCCGCAGGCCGAAGGAGAGCTCCATGTTCCGACGCCTGACCCTTCTCGCCGTAACCCTGCTCTTGCTTGGAAGCGGCGCCTTCGCCACCACGTACCCCGTGACGGTCGTCGATGACCTGGGGCGCGCCGTGACGTTAACGGCCGCGCCGCAGCGCGTGATCAGCATGCTCCCTAGCCACACGGAGAGCGTCTGCGCGATCGAAGCCTGCGACTTGCTCATCGGCGTGGACCGCCACAGCAACTACCCCGCGCAGGTGACTGGCCTGCCGCAACTCGGCGACGCCTTCGCGCCCGACCTCGAGGCCGTCCTGGCCCTCGACCCTGACTTCGTGCTCGTAGACGAGTACAGCGGCCTGCAGGCGCCACTGACCGACCTTGGCATCACCGTGTTCGCCGGGTCGCCGCAAACCATCGACGAGACGATGGCGTTCCTCTTGCTGCTTGGCGCCATGCTCGACCGCGAGACCGAGGCGGCCGTGCTCGTCGGGCAGCTCGAGGGCGAGATCAAAGGCGTCGCCGCCGTGCTGACCGGCGTGACCGGCCCGCGTGTGTTCGTCGAACTGGATCCGACTCCGTACTCGATCGGTCCCAGCTCTTACATCGGTGAGTTAGTCGCCGCGGCCGGCGGTGTCAACATCGTCACGGAGGCGATGGGCGAGTTCCCGCAGGTCGACCCTGAGTACGTCGTGCTCCAAGACCCGCAAGTGATCGTGCTAACCGACGCCCCCTTCGGCGTAACCGCTGACTCGGTAGCGGCTAGGCCCGGTTGGAGCGCCATTGAGGCGGTGGTCGATGGCCGCGTTTACGAGCTCGATACGGCCGCGGCGGACATCATCAGCCGCTCTGGCCCGCGCATGGGTGAGGCCGTGAGACTACTCGCGGCGCTCTTCCACCCTGGACTCTTCTGAAGGCTAGCCGGGGACAGCAGTGGAGCGACGAGTAGGTCACGCACTCGAGCCGGGCCGCCGCGCCAGGCCGCGCATGGCGTTGGTGTTGCTCCTCTCCGCGCTGGTGCTAGTTGCTGCCCTGGTGCTCGCCGTTAGCCTCGGAAGCGTGAGGGTCGCGCCGGCCGAGATCGTGGCTGCGGCGCTCAAAGGGATCAACGGCGATGAACTGCTGCCGCTCGACCGGGTCGTATGGCAGTTGAGGTTCCCGCGTGTGCTGCTTGCGGCGTTGGTTGGCGCTGGTCTGGCGTTGGCAGGCACGATGTTCCAGGGGGTGTTCCGCAACCCGCTCGCAGAGCCGTACCTCATCGGTACGGCGAGCGGTGCAGGCTTCGGTGCCGTGCTTGTCATGACGCTCGGCGCTACTGTCCCGCTCCTCGCCCGCGTCGGCGCCCCGCTCGTAGCGTTCGCCTTCGCCCTGCTCACCGTTGCCACCGTGCTGTTCCTCGCGCGCTCAGGCGGCGCTGTCCCGACCGTGCGCTTGATCCTCGCTGGCGTGGTCGTCGGCTCGCTCTTCACGGCCGCCACCTCGTTCCTGCTCGTGGCTGCCCGCGAGCAGGCAGCCGGCATGCTGGCATGGCTGCTTGGCGGCTTCGGTTTCTCGACCTGGAGTCAGGTGCGCGTCATAGCGCTGTTCACCCTGCCGGCTTTGGCGTTGGCGGGCGCGTTCGCGCGCGCCCTCGACCTACTTCAGCTCGGGGAGGAGGGCGCGGCGCTCCTCGGCCTCAGCGTCGAACGCGTGAAGCTCTTACTCCTCGGCGTAGCAACGCTCGTGACGGCCGCTGCCGTCAGCGTCGCGGGCATCATCGGGTTCGTGGGGCTGATCGTGCCGCACGCCGCGCGCATCGCACTAGGGCGTCCCCACGGACGGCTGCTTCCTACGGCGGCCATCTGGGGCGCCACGTTCATGATCCTGGCAGACCTGCTCGCGCGCCAAGTGATAGCGCCAGTCGAGGTGCCGGTCGGTATCGTGACCGCGCTCGTCGGTGGGCCGTTCTTCCTGTGGCTCCTCAAGAAGCGGAGCGCGGCAGGATGACGAGCGGACTCGTCATCTCAGACGTAACGGTGAGGTTCGGCGCGGGAGCCGCGCGCGCCCTCGACGGCGTGAGCCTCGCGGTGAGACCGGGAGAAGTCGTCGGGATCGTCGGACCGAACGGGGCAGGCAAGAGCACGGTGCTGCGCGTTCTCACACGGTTGATCGCGCCCAGTTCCGGCGTGGTGACGTTGGCCGGGCAGCCGCTCGCGAGTTACTCGCGGCTCGGGCTAGCCCGCGAGGTCGCCCTCGTCGAGCAGTCGCCCGAAGTGCCCGTAGGTTTCTTGGCGCGCGAAGTCGTAGCCATGGGGCGCGCGCCGCACTTGGGGCTGTTCGGTAGCTACCGCAAGCTTGATGACGAGGTAGTCGAGCGCGCGATGGCGGTGACGTCTACGAGCGAGTTCGCTGCCAGGCGGGTCGAAACGCTCTCCGGCGGTGAACTCCAGCGTGTCGTCTTCGCGCGCGCCGTTGCCCAAGAGCCGAGCTACCTGCTACTAGACGAACCGACCAGCCACCTGGACTTGCGTTACCAGGTCGAAGTCATGCGTCATGCCCGCGCGCAGGCGGCGTCCGGCACCGGGGTGCTGCTCGTGGTGCACGACCTCAACCTGGCTGCCAGGAGCTGCGATCGCCTCGTGCTGTTGGAGGCTGGCAAGATCGTGGCGCTTGGCGCCCCTGACGAGGTTCTCGTGAGCTCAACGCTGGAGCGCGTGTTCAACACGCCGGTGACCGTGCTCCGTGATGGGCGGTTCCCCGTGATCGTCCCGCGCTTCTAGCGCGCTAGGCGCGGTCAGAACACGCTAGGTGGGTCGAAGATGCGCCTGACTTTGATGGCCAGCTCGTAGTAGTCGACCACCGCCTGAGTGGCCGCGCGCCAACCGAACTGCTCCATGTCGGCGCGCGCCCTGGCGCCGAGCCGTCGCCGCCTCGCAGGATCGTGGAGGAGCTCGCGGAGTTTCTCGGTGAGGTCACCCAAGTCGCCTGGCGTGAAGAGCAGGCCGTTCTCACCGTCGTTGATGACGTCTGGTATGCCGCCGGCGCGCGCGCCGACGGAAGGTACTCCGGACGCCATGGCCTCCATGGCGACGAAGCCGAGCGTCTCGGTGTCTGATGGGAACGCGAAGACGTCGGAACTCGCGTAGGCAGCAGCTAACTCGAGGCCGGACATGTAGCCGGTGAAGACGGTGTTGGTGCCCTTGAAGCGGCGCTTGAGGTCGGCTTCGGCTGGGCCAGAGCCGACCAGCGCCAGTCGCGCACCTGGAATCTGCGTGACGGGCGCGTAAAGCCAATCGAGGCGCTTCTCGAACGAGAGCCTGCCAACGTACGTCATGAGGGGCGCTTCTGGGTGGCCGCCCGTCAGGAGGGAGCGCATGGCCTGCGTGCGCCGCTCCGGGCGGAAGAGGTCGGTGTCTACCGCCTTGGGCCAGAGTCGCACGCGGCGTATGCCGAGAGCGCGCGCCGACTTCACCATCGGCACGCTGGTGCAGAGGTTCACGTGCGCCTGGTTGTGCACGTCGCGCAGGAAGCGCCGTGAGGGCTCCTGTAAAAGCGGCAGCTTGAGGTGAAGCGCGTACTGCGTGATGTCGGTGTGGTAGCTCGCCAGGAGGGGCAAGTTGCGTTGCTTCGCCAAGGCCGTGCCCCACAGTCCGAGCACGACGGGGTTGACAACGTGCACGACGTCCGGCTGAAAGCGGTCCAGTTCGCGTCCGAGCCGCGGCCGTGGCAAGCCAAGGAAGAGTTCCGGATACCACGGCCTGAAGGGCAACGCAGGGACCCGCACCACGCGGTGCCCTGCGTACGAAGGTGGCGGGTCGTGGGGCGCGAAGATGAGCACCTCATGCCCGAGCACCGCCAACTGTTCGAGGGTGCGCGTTATGCGCGTCACCACCCCGTCTACCTTCGGCAGGAAGACCTCGGTGAAGAGCGCGATCTTCATGCCGCGACCGTGTGGATCAGGCTTTGCCGACCGCTTCTGTGGCCGCTAGTGCCGGGTCGCCTGGGCGGTTCTCGCGCGTCCAGGTGCTGGTAGCCGGGATCTTGCTGGGGTCGGCGCGGTCGGCGTACTTGCGGGCCACGTCCGTCACTTCCGTTAGCAGGCCCGCTTCCAGCGTCGTCGGCTGCAGTCCGAGGTCGAGGAACAGGTCGTTGCGCACGAACAGGTCGTTCTCAGCGTCCTCACGGCGCGGGTTGGGCGTGAACGCGACCTGGCAGCCGGTTAGCTCGGAGATCATGTTCGCGAGGTCGCGTACCCGGTGCGTTTCGGTCATCTGGTTGAGGATCTTCACGCGTTCGCCGCGCGCCGGTGGGTTCTCGAGGGCCAGCTGTACGCACTTGACCGTGTCGGTGATGTGGATGAACGCGCGTGTTTGCCCGCCTGTGCCGTGCACTGTGAGTGGGTAGCCGACGGCCGCCTGCATGAGGAAGCGGTTCAGCACCGTTCCGTAATCGCCGTCGTAATCGAAGCGGTTGATGAGGCGCTCGTCGAGGTTCGTCTCTGGCGTGTTCGTGCCCCACACGATGCCCTGGTGTAGATCCGTGATCCGCAGGCGGTCGTTCTTGGCGTAGTAAGCGAAGAGGATCTGGTCGAGGGACTTGGTCATGTGATAGATGCTGCCCGGGTTGGTCGGGTAGAGGACTTCCTGGCTGACCTTGCGCCCATCGTCGGTCGTGACCTCGATGGCCAAGTAACCCTCAGGGATCTTCATGCCAGCCGTGCCGTAGCCGTAGACGCCCATGGTGCCAAGGTGGGCGAGGTGGATGTCCTGGCCGCTCTCGACGACCGCCGCGAGCAAGTTGTTGGTGGCGTTGACGTTGTTGTCGACCGTGTAGCGCTTGTTGCGGCTGCTCTTCATCGAGTACGGCGCGGCGCGCTGCTCGGCGAAGTGCACGACGGCGTTCGGGCGCTCACGCTCGAGCAGGGCGAGTAGCCCAGCGTAGTCTTGCGCGACGTCGAGGTTGACGAAGTCGATGACCTTGCCTGTCAGTTCCCGCCACGCCTTGAGGCGGACGCCCATCGGCTGGATGGGGGTGAGGCTGCCTGCCTCGAGTTCGTTGTCGATGTCGCGCCGGGAGAGGTTGTCGACTATGACCACTTCGTGCCCGAGGTTGCTCAAGTGTAGACTGGTCGGCCAACCGCAGAAGCCGTCTCCGCCGAGGATAAGCACCTTCATAATTCGCCTCCGAAGAGCGCACCCGGCAGCCAGGGCCGCTGGGCACGCGAGTGCGCCCAGTCTAGCACCGGTCGCGCGTTGGTTCCGCCGTCACCCGCCCTACGGGGCGGCTCTACGGGCGAATGACGCCCTCTTTGGCGCGGCGCTTCAGTTCGCGTAGGCGCCGCTGGAACAGCCGCGTGCGGTACGCCTCCGCTCCGGCATGCCACGCGCTTGGTTTCAAGAACGAGCCGATGACGGCGGCGGCGATGAACGGCGGGTGCATGAGAGACCACCACAGGGTGCTGAGGCCCCATAGGTCGCGCCGGTCCCAGTGGCGCGTGCCGATGCCCATCCCGACGAACTCGATGGCCGCCTTCGCGAGCCACAAGCCAAGCACCCAAGGTGTCAGTCCAGGCAGGACGAAACACAGCAGGGCGGTAAGCGTGAGGAGGACGCTCTGCAGCCCAAGCACCGCGATGCCCGCCAGGAAGCCAGGGTGGTAGTGGAGCACGTGGTGGTAGCGGCTCACCCAGCGCCGACGTTGCCTTACGAGGTCGGGCGCCGTTGCCACCCCGCTAGTGACCACGCGACACTCGGGGGCGTCTGCGAACACGACGCGCGCCCCAGGCAAGCGACCGAGTTTCTGGGTGAGGAGGTCCTCGTCGCCGCTAGGCGCCCTACCCGCCGCACCGAAGCCGCCAACGGCCTCGAACGCGGACCTGCGGTACGCGAGGTTGTTGGCGCTGCTCGCGTACTTGAGGCCGAAACGCGTGAGGCTGCGAGACACGAGCATGAGCGTGAACCAATCGATGGACTCGAAGCGCTGGAGTAGCGAACGAGCGGCGCCGCGCCTGCTGGTGCTCACGTAACCAGCGACCATGACGACGTCGTCGACGAAGTGAGCGGCCATGCCGGCCACCCAGGAGGGGTCGTGAGTGCAGTCGGCGTCCGTCGCCAATATCAGCTCACCCGTGGTCGCCTTGATGCCGTGGTCCACGGCGTTCACTTTCGGCGCTAGGCGCCTGCTCGGCTGGGTGATGGCCACGAGCCGAAAGCGCGGGTCGCTGGCGACGAAACTCTCGACGAGCGCCCGCGTGCCGTCCGTTGAGCGGTCGTCGATCACCACGAACTCGATGGGCCCCGCGTAGTTCTGAGCGGCTAGTGAGGCGAGGGTGCGCGGCAACGTGCGCTCCTCGTTGTGTGCTGGCAGGATCACGCTGACTGCAGGCGTAGCGCCGGTGCGCTTGAGTTCGCTGCGCCGTAGGGCACCGACGATGACCATGACCATCAGCCACAGGTACGGCAGCTCGGCGAGGTAGAGCGCGATGATGATGGCCGTCTGCACTGCCTAACCCTCCTCCAAGAGTCGAGGCCAATGCTAACACCGGCCGTGAGCGGCCCGAGCCCCGCGACGGCCTAACAGCACGGCGGCGACCACGGCGCCCACTTCCCCTGGCGGCGACGGGCGTCGCGGGAACGCGGGGTTAGGCTACGGCGGTGCCAAAGCCCGCCGACCAGAGCTTCCACGCCTTCCTCACACAACTGGATTCTTACGAGGGTCAAGTGGCGGCGTACCAGTTCATGCCGCCGCGCAAGGGGGAGGTCGAGGCCGACTACCGCGGGCCTTTCGCTGAACTCCTCGAGCGGGTAGGCATCAGGCCGTATGCCCACCAGGCGCGCGCCTTCGAAGCCGTGGGGCACGGCCGCGACGTAGTGGTAGCCACCGCCACCGCCTCCGGCAAGTCTTTGACGTTCCAGGTGCCAGTGTTGGCCGCTCTCGCGCGGGGGCGCACGAGCCTACTGCTTTACCCCACGAAGGCCTTGGCGGCGGATCAACTCCTCAAGCTCCGCGGCCTCGCGACGACCGCCATAGGTGGCGACAGGGCGAGCGCCATCGACCTGTATGACGGCGATACCGCCGCTGAACGCCGTGCCGGCGTGCGCGCCGCTGCTGGCGTGCTACTTACCAACCCGGACATGCTGCACTACGGCATCTTGCCGCACCACACGGTCTGGGCCGGGTTCCTTGGCGCGCTCGACTACATCGTGCTTGACGAACTGCACGCCTACCGTGGCGTGCTCGGGTCGCATGTTGCCAACGTCGTGCGGCGCCTACTGCGCATGGCTGAGCGCTACGGCGCCGAGCCGCGAGTAATCGCGGCGTCAGCGACCATCGGTAACCCGGGCGTCCACGCCGAGCGCCTCGCGGGTCGACCGTTCGAACTCGTCGACGAGGACTGGGCGCCGAGCGGAGCCCGCGAGTTCGTCATGTGGCGACCTGCCGCCGTCGGAGGGGTGCACGCTCAACCGGAGGAGCTTGCCGGCGGCGCGCGCAGACGCTCGGCGAACTCAGAGGCGGCCTCCCTAGCGGCGGAGTTCGTCAGGCAGGACATCAAGAGCATCTTCTTCTGCAACTCGCGCAAGGGCGCCGAGTTGGTGAGGCGCTACGCTGCCGGCTTGCTCGGACCGGCGCTCGAGGGGCGCATCGAGAGCTACCGCGCTGGCTACACGCCAGAAGCGCGGCGTTCGCTGGAGGACTCGTTCCGCTCCGGCGCCATCACCGTGCTAACGAGCACTAGCGCCCTCGAACTCGGCGTCGACATCGGTGGGGTAGACGCGGTCGTGCTCGTCGGTTATCCAGGCTCCAAGATGGCCATGTGGCAGCGCTCTGGCCGTGCCGGGCGAGCCGGCGGTCGCGCTCTAACGCTGCTGATTCCCGGCGCCGATCCGCTTGACGAGTACTACTTTACGCACCCAGATGCGCTCATCGACGGGCCAGTAGAGGACGCCGTTGCCGACCCGTTCAACGACGTGCTGCATCCGCGCCACGTGGTGTGCGCTGCCGCGGAGGCGCCGCTCTCGCCGCAGGAACGACTGATCGCACCGTGGTTGGACCTAGCAGCGGTCGAGGGCTTGGTGCAACTGCGTAACGGCACGTACGCCAGCCAACGGCGCTACCCGCACCGGCGCGTAGAACTAAGGGGCGGCAGTGGCAAGCGCATCCGCTTGAAGGACGGCAACGGCCGCTCGCTCGGCGTAACGGACCTAGCGACCGCTCTGCGAGAGCTCCACCCTGGCGCGGTCCACCTGCACAGGGGTGAGCAGTACCTCGTCGTCGAGCTCGACTTGGTGGCGGGCGTCGCCCGCCTCCTACCGCACATCGAGGACTACTACACGCAGCCGCGCTCGGAGACGGACATCGAGATTCTCGGGCCGCTGCCACCGCGAGCAGCCCAAGCTGGCGAGGTGGTGGCGCCGCCCCCCGGCGTCAACATCGCGCGGGTGCGGGTGACGCATAACGTGACAGGGTTCGTGAGGAAGCGCTTCTTCAGCGAGTCGATCCTCGACGAGCGGCCACTCGACCTACCTGAGGTGGCGTACGACACGCAGGCGCTCTGGTTCGAACTGACTGACCTGCCTGGCGCGCCGGGCTCGGCCGAGTTGCCGGCGGCGATGCACGCGCTCGAGCACACCTTGATCGGCCTCCTGCCCGCGTTCGTGCTCTGCGAGCGCGCCGACGTCGGGGGCGTGTCCTACCCGAGCTACCCAGGCTCTCTGCGGCCGACGGTGTTCATCTACGACGGGCATCCAGGCGGTGTCGGCTACGCCCGGGCGGGCGCTTCGCTCTTCGAAAGTTGGCTGGCTGCCGCGCTGCAACTCCTCCAGGCGTGCCCGTGCAAGGGCGGTTGCCCGCGCTGCGTGTTGTCACCGAAGTGCGGTAACGGCAATCAGTTCCTCGACAAGGCGGGTGCTGCCCAACTGGCCAAGGCGCTGCAGGCCGCCCTGGTTGCCGCCAAACCTTACGCTGCGACCGTAAGCGCCTAGATGGGTGCAAGCGCGCGGTACGTCGCGCGCGGATGCTAGACTCCCAGGTCGTGCGTGTAGGTTTCGTTACGCAACTCAACTGGCGCCGCTACGGGCACTTCTGGCTGGAACTCGTGCGCGCCGCGGGGCTCGAGCCCGTGTTCGCCGACCCGGCGCTGGTGAGAGAGCACTACCTTGGCACTGAGCTTGACGGCGTGCCGACGCTCGCCTTCCGCCTGGCGGCGGCCCAGGCGCTGGCGCTTGGTGACGCTGGTGTCGGGTCGATCGTCGTACCTGAACTAGTGCGCGAGAGTGACGTTACTCGCGGGGCTGGACAAGATCAGTGGATCATGGACTTCGCGGCCAGCCTGCGCGCGGCCGTGCCTGGCCTCCGCCCATTGCGCTCGGTGCCTAGCTCGTTCGGCCCGGACCTAGAGTCGCGTGCCGTCGAGTTCCTGCAGGCGCTCAACCACGAACTCCCACTAGTGCGGCGCGCGCTTGACCGTGCCCGGCCGCACGCGCGGCCGCTGCGTCACGACTCACCCAACTTGACGGTGCTGCCTGGCGAGAGCCGCACGATCGCCGTGCTTGGCCAGCCGTGGCTCGTGACGGACGCCCTTGTTGCGCTTGCGACGCAGCCTGGAGAGCACCTGGTTGGGCAGCACCGACTGAACCCTGACGAGATCCTGGCGGAGGGCGTGCGCGCCTCAGGGCGTTTGGTCGACAGTGACGCGGAAGTGCTCGGAGCCGCGCGCCTGCTCGGCCGCCGTGCTGCGGTCGCGTCCCTGCGTCTCGTGGTGGACGGCGACTCCGGTTCTGACGCCTGGTTGGCGAAGCGCGTGCAACAGGGCGCCCACAAGCCCCTCGAGGTCGTAACGCTCCAGGAGTTGCTCGGCGACCGCGACCCCGTCGACGCGCTCCTCGCAGCCCGGCTAGACTGACAGCGTGCACATAGTGCTGATGCTGGTGGCGTTGGCCATGGTCGTGGTCAATGCGTTCGGGGCTTGGTCAGTAAGTCGCCGCAAACCGGCGGTATCGCAGCTGTTCCTTGGCGCGTCCATGGTGCTGGTCGTTGCGATGGTGGCTTATGGGTTCCGCGACGAGGTCGCCTGGTGGTTTCTGCTAGCCGGCGCCGTCCTCAGCTTCCTCGCCTCCTTCCTGAACGCGCGTCTTGTCATCGGCAAGGTCGTGTGGCAGTACCACCTGGTGCGCGCGGCGGTGCTCGTCGCCGTGTTGGTCGCCGCACGCCTGTTGCTTGGCTAGCCGCAGGCTCCGCTCTTAGGCGGTAACTGGGAGAAGTTGCACGCCCAAGCGCAACGCGCGGGCGATATCATCCGCTATCACTTACACATCAACGAAGTAGTAGGAGGTAGCCGTGAACCGTTATCGCTTTCTTGTCGTTGGCCTCGTGGCCGGAGCATTGTCACTTGCCGGATGGGCAGCCGCGTTCACCTGGGGAGAGTTCGCGTTCCCGCCGGGAGACCACACCTACGTGTTCGAGATCGCAGCCGACTCGCTGGACGCCGGCTCCCTCGTGCGCATCGAATACGGCTACAAGCAGGTCGGTGACAGCTACGACACGACTTCGGTGGTGACTGTCACCGGTACTGGAGTTAGCCAAGACGGCCTGTTGGACGGCATGTTCGGCGGTGGCGCTGGAGCGTTCCTGATGTTCGGGCCGTACTTGGCGTTCTACGGTCCGGCGGCGTTCGTGCTGCCGTTCGTGCTCGGCGACCAGGAGATAGCCGTGCGCAGCGAGCCGATAGTTGCGGAGGGCATCGCGACGGTTCGCATGGACAGGGCGGAGTCGTACGCCGGTTTCGAGTGCGTTGTCGTCACCATCGAGTTCGACGACGACCCTGACCTGATGGAGATCGGCCTAGCGGATGGACTGCCCGTGCCGTGCTTCAGCCGCTTCGGCTCCGAAGGTGACCGCACGACGCTGAGGCTCCTCGAGGCGCGCTAGCAGGGCTCGACCGCGCGCCTTGATGCGGAAGCGGGCACCCTGTGGCGGTGCCCGCTTCCGCGTATGTCGAGTTTGAGAGCTAGAAGGCGTTGATGCCGGTGATCTCGCGGCCCAAGACGAGGGTGTGAACGGTGTCCGTCCCCTCGTAAGTCGCGACCGTCTCCAGGTTGAGCATGTGCCTGATGGCTGCATACTCGGTCGTTATGCCGTTGCCGCCGAGCATGTCGCGCGCTGAGCGGGCCACGTTGAGGGCGCTACGGCAGTTGTCGCGCTTAGCGAGAGAGATGCGGGCAGGGTGATCCTTACCCTCCCCCTTGAGGCGCCCGAGCTGGTAGGCGAGCAGGTCGGCCTTCGTTATCTCGGAGAGCATGTCGGCCAAGCGTGACTGAACGATCTGCTTAGCTGCGAGCGGCTCGCCGAACGCGGGACGGTCTGCAACGTAGGCGCGGGCCTCGTCGAAGCACGCCTGCGCGGCGCCAACGACTCCGAAGGCGATCCCGAAGCGCGCTTGGTTGAGGCACGAGAGGGGGCCCTTCAGGCCGCTCACTTGTAGCTGGTTGATGGCCGGGACGGTCACCTGGTCGAGATAGAGCTCGCTGGTGACGGACGCCCTCATCGAGGCTTTGGTCTTGATGTCGACGGCCTGGAAGCCGGGCCTCGTGGTCTCGACGACGAAGCCGAGGATCTTGCCAGAGTCCTCGTCCTTGGCCCAGACGATCGCAACGTCCGCGCGCGAACCACTCGTGATCCAGCGCTTCACGCCAGTGATGACCCACTCGTCGCCGACCTTGCGGCAGCGCGTGAGCATGGCGCCCGGGTCAGAGCCGGCGTCCGGCTCGGTCAAGCCGAAGCAACCGACGGCCTCGCCGCTAGCTAGCAGTGGCAGCCAGTGGTCCTTGATGGCGTCCTGCGCGTATGCGGCGATCGGGTACATGACGAGGCTGGACTGCACGCTCACGAAGGAGCGCATGCCGGAGTCGACGTACTCGATCTCGCGGCACACGAGGCCGTAAGCCAAGTAGGAGGCGCCAGCGCCGCCGTAACGCTCTGGTAACGTCACGCCGAGCGCCCCGAGGTCGCCAAAACGCCGCGCGAGGTCTTTAGGGAAGACACCGTCCTGCCACCATTCACCCACGTGAGGCAGTAACTCGGAGCGCACGTACTCACGCACGCTTCCTTGGATCATGCGTTCCTCTGGGGTGTGCAGTGAGGCGATGTCGTAGAAATCGGTCAGCGCTGGAGCGCTGAGGGTGGCAACCGGGGTCGTCATCGACCGCCTCCTTGTGGGGTTGGGTTGTCGATCAACCGTCCCCGAAGAGCTTCTTCATGGCGTCCTCCTTGGAGGTCCGCTTGGCGGGGAAGTAGTGGTCCCCGTCGAGCGTGATCTTACCGGCGCCCTGCAGCGAAACCAAGGCGGCCTCTAGCGTGTCTACCGCGAGCTCCTCGAAGTGGCGCTCGTCGATATGCCGTTGAACGTTGCGGAGGGTCACTCCCTTGGAGGAGCCGACCTCGACCGCCTCGAGTACCCACGCTTCTACGGTCATGCCTAGAGTTTACGCCTCCCGATACTACCTGGAAGTCCCGTGTTGGCGCCTGACGGTGTACCGCTGGGATTGATTAAGGCGCTGCTCAACGCGCAAGCGCGCCGGTGCCCAAGCGCTCCGGTCCGGCGCGGAACGCTTCTTCCTCGCCACCGGATAGCTCTGACCACGTGACGTCGCCGTCCATGCTCATGACGTTCACGGGGCAGGCAGGCACGCAGGCGTCGCAGCCAACGCACAGGTCCGGCGTGAGCATCAGCGCACCTTGCGGTCCGCTTAGGTCGCGCCGTAGCGCGCCGGTAGGGCAAGCGCGAGTGCAAGCGGGGCAGAGGATGCAACCGTCCGCCACCCGCGGCAAGCGCCATGGGACGAGGGCGGTCGGCTCGGGTTCGGCCGCCGCGATTACGCGGTAGCGGCGCCCCGCCTCTGGTGGAGCTGGCACCTCTCTTTCGGAGACTGCTTCCCCAGGTAGCCAAGCCTCGAGGGGCGCGACGGCGTCAGCTACGCCGTGCATGGCGCGGCGGACCCCGCCGCCAAGGAGCGATCGCCTGCTCACGTGCTCGTGAGCGACGGGGGCGTCTAGACGCGCGACTTCCTGCACGTTGACTAGGAGTTGACGGCCATGCTGCGCCAGCAATGCGTTGGCGTCCGCGCTTGACCGCGCCACTACGGCGGGCACGTCCGCGCCGCCTACCGTGCAACCCGCACACACCCCGCGCGCTAGGGTCACGGCGTCGGCGCTACCAGCCAACCGCACGATGTCGGGGCCAGATAGTTGCGCTAGGCAGCGCACGCTCGGTGCATCGCCAGCGACCTTGCTGCAGCGCAGCGCGGGCCCAGGCTGTAACCGTGGAGGGTCGGCGAGGGCCTCGCTCGGGCAGGCGCGGATGCACAAGCCGCACCCCGTGCAGTCGACGGCGTCGATCTCGACCGCGTCCGTGATACGGACGGCGTCGTGCGGGCAGGCATCGAAGCACGCGCTGCAGGCGTCCCGGCCGCTGCGGACGACCAAGCAGCGGTCGGCGACGTAGTCGGGCTTCACCTCTACGGCGCGGAAGATCATCGAGAAGAGGTCGTCTAGCCCCGCCACCTCGCTGCCCTTCTAGAACCCGTACAGTTCTACGCGCTTCTCGCTGAGCTTCGTGTGGTAGCCCGTGTCGTTCAAGTAGTTGTCGAAGCCAGCGAAGTCCAGCTGTTGCTTCTGATCCGACAGCGCGACGGCCGGGTTCGGGTGCACCTCGACCATGATGCCGTCTGCCCCAACCGCCAGTCCGGCCTTCGTTAGGGCGACGAGTAGGTCGCGCCTGCCGCCAGAGTGCGTGACGTCGACGAGGACGGGCAGGTGGCTCTCGAGCTTCGCCAGCGCCACGGCCGACACGTCGAGGGTGTTGCGGGTGTACTGCTCGAAGGTCCTTATTCCGCGCTCGCACAGGATGACGTTCTCGTTGCCCTCATGCAGCAAGTACTCGGCTGCCATCAGCCACTCTTCGATGGTGGCCGCAAGGCCGCGCTTGAGGAGAACTGGTTTGCGGCTGCGGCCGACGGCGCGTAGCAGCGTGAAGTTCTGCATGTTGCGCGCGCCGATCTGCAGCAGGTCGACGTACTCCTCGAACAGCGGGAGGTCGCTTGCGGTCATGATCTCGCTGACGAACGCCAAATCGTGCCTATCGCAGGCAGCGCGTCCGAGAGCGAGTCCCTCCTCGCCTAGGCCTTGGAACGAGTACGGGTCGGTGCGCGGCTTGTACGCGCCGCCGCGGAAGAGCTGCACGCCGCGCGCCGCTACCTGCGCGGCCACGGCCTCGACCTGCTCGCGTGACTCGATGGCGCATGGGCCAGCCACGAGCACCGGAGCGTGCTTCGAACCGATCGGCACGCCTCGAACTTCGACGACGGTGTCTGCTTGGTGCGTGGCGCGCGAGGTCAGGTAGGCGCGCTTCTCTTGCTTCTGGCTCTGCTGCATGCTCGCCTGGAAGATCTGCTTGAAGAGGCTCTTCACGGTGGCGGCGTCGAAAGGCCCCTGGTTGGCGTCAACGAGTGCGTCGAGCATGGCCTGTTCACGCACGGGGTCGTACTGCGAGCTGCCATTCGCCGTTTGCAGCGCGCCGATCTCGGCCGCAACGTTCGCGCGAGTGGAGAGCAGGTCGAGGATCTGGAGGTTTAGGTCATCAATACGAACGCGTAGGCTCTGGATCTTCTCTTGCATGCAGCATCCTACGCTGAGAGATACGCACCACGAGTATGGTCAGCTCGTAAAGCACGACGAGTGGCACGGCGACTAGCGCGAGGTTGAAAGGGTCCCCGGTCGGGGTGATAACTGCGGCGGCGGCCACGCCCCCGATGATCGCCCAGCGGCGCGTGCGCACGAGCGGCTCGGCACGCAAGATGCCGAGGCGCGCTAGGAGGTAACCCATCACGGGCATCTCGAACATCAACCCGAACATGGCCATGAGCATGAGCAGGGTAGAGATGTACTGCCCGATCGAGAGTAGGCCCTGTGCTTCTCCGCCCAAGAACGACAAGAGGATGGGGATCGAGAAGGGCAGCACGACGTAGTACGCGAAAGCCACGCCGCACGCGAACGCCAATGCCGCGAAGAAGATGAACGGCACGGCGTAGCGGCGCTCGTCGGCGAAGAGGCCGGGCGCCACGAAACCCCAGACTTGGCCGAGGATGATGGGTGATGCGAGCACCAGGCCGAAGAACGACGCGATCTGCATCGAGACCGTGAACGGTTCGAGCACCGCGAAGTAGTTGAGGGTCATGCTCGCTGGCAGCGGCGCCTTCAGCCACTCGAGCACCTCGAAGCGAAAGGCGAACGCCACGCCCGACCCGACGACCCAACCGATCAGAGCGATGAAGAGGCGCTTGCGCAACTCCTCGAAGTGCTCGATCAGCGTCATGTCGGCCCTGCGGTCGTCACTGGCGTGCTGTGCTTAAAAGCTGTCCGGGCTCAGGCCTGGCCGGAGCCTTGGTTACTCACCTTGGCAGCCGGAGCCTCTGGCGCGGGAACGGTGGCTGTAACGGGCGCGGCTGCGGCGACAGGCGCTGCCTTGGCCTGATCATCCGCGGTCTCGTCATCGAAGTCCTTCTTCATGTCGCGAACGCCTTTACGGAACTCGCGCACGGACTGGCCAAGCCCCTTCGCCATCTCTGGGAGCCTCTTCGGCCCGAAGATGAGCAGCACTAAAGCGAGGATGATAAGCAGTTCCGGGATACCGATCGGTCCGATTCTTCCCATGGTGGTGCCTCCAAACAGCGTCATGCTAGCAACTGCCGGGGCCAGGCGGGTGTGATGCTGGACGCGGAGCGCTGTAGCCGCGCCATTTCGGACGCTGATCGAGGGCGCCCTCGTGCCGGCCCTGAGGCGCGTGAGGCCCGTCCTGGACGTCGGTTGACAGGTTATGCGGCGCGTGCTAGCTTACCTACTCGGGTTCGCGGCCAGGCTGCCACCCTAGCTCAATCGGTAGAGCACCCGACTTGTAATCGGAAGGTTGTCGGTTCGATTCCGATGGGTGGCTCCAGTCACGAGAGGAGCAAGTCACTGCCGGTGGAGTAACGATGCGAGGCGCGGGTAGGTGCCCGAGTGGTTAAAGGGGACGGACTGTAAATCCGTTGGCTTAGCCTACGCTGGTTCAAATCCAGCCCTGCCCACCAGCCGCATCGATCGCGAGAGCGATCACCGGTAGTCTGCCGCGGAGCGCGAGCTCCTAGGCAAAGCACTGGCGAACCGGTTCCCGTGATCGGTTCCCGGTACGCGGGAGTAGCTCAGTCGGTAGAGCGTCAGCTTCCCAAGCTGAATGTCGCGGGTTCGAATCCCGTCTCCCGCTCCAGAGCAGTCGGTGCGCCTAGCGGCGCCGCGGCTGTTGCCGAAGCAAGTGCAGTGTTTAGGCTGCGGTCGGCTCGTGTAGCTCAGTGGTAGAGCACTCCCTTGGTAAGGGAGAGGTCGACAGTTCAATCCTGTCCACGAGCTCCAAAACTAGTTGGCAGGCCGGCGAGAGTCGCGAGCGTCTTCAGGCGCCCTGCGGCTCCTTCCGGCTGCCACTGCAAGTAGCAAGTGCGGATCCTCCAAGAATGGTGGACCACGAAAGGGTAGATCATGGCTAAGGGTGTTTTTGAGCGTACGAAGCCGCATGTGAATGTTGGGACT
>ERZ778017.696-NODE-696-length-42089-cov-5.193653_pt1 | contig 42089 bp, 21 predicted proteins | sample MGYA00375747_ERZ778017 | MGnify/ENA primary metagenome ERZ778017 (study PRJEB29350, sample SAMN05509838) | bioreactor metagenome | biome: bioreactor; material: wastewater | place: South Africa: University of Cape Town | collected 2014-03-17 ...
AGATTGTAATTATACTTGATGAAATTCGAGGGCCCGCATGTAACAGCTGAGTACCTCACAAATGCCATTTCTCTACCTCCGTCATTGATTTTCCGTCCAAACGTGTCTAACAAGGCCTTAGGAACAGGAGCATCAATAACATAATTCCCATTAACTAATTTGGCCTTCTTGATGGTTTTAGTATAGTTCAATCTAGGCTGGAAATCGTCCTCATCGTCGTGGTACACAGTTCCGTCTTTTCTGCTTCTGATAGTACCTCTACGGTTAAGAGTCCCGTTACGCTTGATGGTCGTCCCTCTTCTTACAATTTCCTCACCGGTTTCGGAAAATAACGAATCATCATCCCCAAACGGATCGATATCGTCATCATCATCAGCATCTTCCAAAGGATTAATCATGTAATCGTCTCCTGTGAATGTCATCAACGTGGAATATGGTCGCATATAACTGTGGTGCAAATTTGGATTAGGATTGCCCTGGGTATCATAAGTGTCGAATCGTTCCAATTCGTACTGGTGGGCTTCATCCAAAAGCTGCTTTCGGGGACTGTAGGCATTTGCTGGGTACTCGGGTTCCGACTCCTTAAAAGTTACACCTTTGGCCCTTTGTGGTGAACTCGCTATACTGTTGTGGTGGGACACCGGAGGAGGCACGTAGTACTCCACCTCGCCTGTCATAGTTCCAAACCTCGACGACGTTTGGTTCATGTACCCCATCTGTCCCATAGGTGTCATTTGGCCAGACTGAGGAACCACTGGGGTATATGGTTGCTGAGGGTATTGGTTCAAAGTAGCAGAAGAATAAGACACTGTCCGGGGCATGCCTGCAACACCAGCATACGCCATAGTGGCAGACAGAGGCACCTGCGACATTTCATGCCCGGCTGCACCAACCTGTTTACTCTGTCTTCTTGATCCTGGCTGGGACCGTTTGGAAACGTCGGTAGTCTGACCCACCGACTGGGATTTCGACATGTCAGCAGACTCATCGAACAAATCGTCGTCACTGAAGTTACCGAACGGATCACTGCTCATACTTATAATATAATTTATGGCAGATCAAACAACGTCTTCGGATATCAAATCAAATATTTTGCTAATATAAACAGTACACAACACAATTTAAGATCAAGCAATCCGGCTTTTTCTCAAATCTCAAACAAAACGAGCGTAGAACCGCACTATATCGACTCGGTCTCCTGTATAACTTACTGACACTACCGCAATACAAAAACAATCAGGTTTCACTGTATTGTTTTCCTTAGTGAAATCCTTGTTCCTACATAACGGAAGTTCTTCCTATATTTAGAAATGTGAAATATTTACTTTGCTTCCCGATTAGGCGAAATTTTTCACCGCCCACATCGCAAGGGATTTTATGATTTGGCTTACGACTTGGCTTGGTGTGCCGCCTTGAGATGCAAGCAAAGGCGCCGATCTGGGGCCGGGTAGATATAGCTGGAGATTTCTAGCTGTCTGTGGGGTTGGGGAAAGGTGAATGGATTATGTCTGGGTTGTGTTCTGTATTGTGTGATTATTGACACCTGCCTAGAGACTCGTTTCACACTGAAACGGTCTAGAAGTTGTCACTAGTTAAACGTCAGCTCACACAGCTTGACACATATTCAATACTACAATAGTAGGTCTCTGTAGCAGTAGATACAATCGTTTAGTATTAGTTCTCCCCTCGCAGGACCACATCTGTCGATGCACTTTTTGTCGTATCTGATTTCTACATACTTTACACTTGCCAATATATGCCCATTTTTCATTAGGTTGTTCTGCCAGTGACCTTCCTAATATCTATAAGTAAAACTTTTGTACATAGCCATCGAAGCAAACCTCCTTTTGCCCTTTCATTCGCAACTCAAACCTTTTTGCTCTTCTTTGATGCCTGGACTCTGATTCGCACGATTTTTTGCAGCCAACCATTTCGTTCTGTTCAATATACCTACCACCGTTACCCTACGTCACCTTCATTTTCAGTCGTTATGACAAATAACACACGTTGGCAGACGCAAATCACCTCCATTCAAGTTCTGTAAACAATTGGAATGATACCCATGAGTGCATTTGAAAATAACAATCTGACAATGATTGTACTTATCTTCATCATCGTTTGTTGTTCTAACAAACAAGATATCCTTTTGTTTGCTTTCCCATGCAATAAAATAGTCTTCGATAATGTCAGGCCCACTGATCGGCTTGTTGCACGATGCACACATTTTAGATTTCAAGATCCATCCTCTCAATTTATGACCTCGAATTGTGTCCATGCTTGTATGAATACTTCCATTTAACATCCGTAAAGATACTTCTAACATCTCCCATTCATAAGAATAGGATACAAACACCTCTTGTAAGATACCTCGAATATTAGACAATGTGGCAGTTTGAATTCCTTTAGATAATCCCTCCAAGAATTTGTTGAATATTACCAAAAATGATTGTTCTTGTGTTGCAGCTGGATTTAATTTGCAATCACTGATTCTTCGAAAGCAATCATGTATTGCTTTGTCAATATTCTTATTACCAGATTCATTAGCCATTCGAACCAATCCATTAATTAACAACAACCATAATCGTTCGTTCAAATACAACTCCTCTTCATTTTGTTTTTCCATTGGGGATTGTTCGCAACATTTCATAGCATGTTCGAGTAGGTGATTGAACTTACCATAGTTACTTTCACCATCGGTTAATGATTCCATGCTTTCCAATAGAGTGGTTAACGATTCTTCATATTGGTTGAGTGATATTAATATCAATGATAAGCTATCAATGGCTCCACTTTTCCGAAGAACTTTAAGAGTGGATTCCAAATCAGCCAGCTGAATTAAAGTGTGTTTCCACTGATCAACAATGGAATAAACTTTTCCAGGGTTAAATTGACAGCTCAACTCAACATATCGTTTCAAAAGACGCTCAAAACCCTCAATTTTCTTAACATCTGTCGCAAATAAATGCTCTAAATATTTATGAGCTAAGGTAGCATCAGTCATCGACAATACTTCCTCGTGTATGGATGGGGAATATTTTGAGATTATTTCAATGAAATTTTCCATGTCCATGGATATCAACTTTGGAAAATTGGACCTAATCACACTTGTTAACTTCAAGTTTTCCATAGGATTTTTACACAGAAGAAATGAATTCTCAAGAACAAATGGAATTGTTTCATAATCATCATATGTATCACGACGTAACCAAACTTCCAAAGCTTTCCCATATTTACCACTAGATCGATAAACATTTATCAATACATCGAAATAGTTTGCTGCTTGAAGTTTCTCAATCAAAAATTGTTCGCTCTCCGGTTCGTAAAATGGTAATAAACTTTGCAATGCTAATTCACAATCATTTGCGATCGAAGTATTTGTGTTTTCATAGAGGTCTTTCATTATTTGATTAATCACTGATTCAGACAACCTCAAAAATTGTGGATACTTGGAATAGTTTCGAGCTATAAAAATAGCTAGTTGACATCTATCATAATCAGTAAATGAGAACTTTTTCGCTTCAAAAACGTCCAATAATGCCTCAACAATATATTGACGATCAATGGTGCTTCCATATTCATCGTCACCTTTATTTAAGTAAGGATCTTCGAAAAATTCATTTAATGTAGAAACCATTTCAAACGAATTTGATTTCAAGAACAAATAAAGGTAGGGGAAAACAGTATCTGAGTACTTACTTTCAATATTTTTATTGCCGTTTTGGATCAACGTGTTACTAAATAAAACATCACAAATACTAGATTTTGCATGTTTAAGTTTAGTTGCCTCTATGAATTGATCAGTCGGATACCTTTTTCCAGTCAAAACAAAGGACATGTATGAATATGCTCTTAATAAATCGTCCTCATGAATTTCATCATTGACAATATCCATCACGAACTCTAACAATGGCGTAGAGTAGTCATCAAACAATCCGGTCCAGATATAAATCAAACAATCACGCAAATTGTACTTTTTGCAAAGTTGTACAGTGAGATCAATATCCAAGCTTTTCAAGTCTAATATACATATTAATTCAGTTAACAGTTCGCCCCTATGGGAATCAAAGTATGTCTCAACCAATGCCTTAAATATTGACGGGGAGAGTGAGGTTATCGACCCATCTAGAATATGATTTTGTAACCTGGAAAAGAATTTCCATTTTGCATCACAACAATTAAAGATATCTTCCAAAATTGCATGTAGCTGTGGCACAAGCTTAGTGTTTCCAAATAAATAAGCTACTATTTCAAGATATTCATCAAGATACAACTCTTGTTCGCTTGAGTTGTCCCTAAGCAAGGGTCCAATCGACTGTTTCATGACTCGAACCAAGTACGGAGCTAAAAGCTGGCGTCTTTTGTCAGCATTATTTGGCAAGTATATAAGAGCAGCTTTACCAAAATCATCTAGATTGTAGTATTCATTTGCTATAGCTAATGCCTGGGAATAATTTTGTGTTGCCAACAACTGGACCAACCTATCTGCCCAGTTTATTGGAGTTCCAATATATACTTTTGATCCTGAAAGAACTACCAATCTGTTTTTATAGACTTGAATGGAATTTTCCCAAGTTTCAACGGCTCTCACAGCATTATGTTCTCGATTGTTTGAAGTTGTCAATGTAGATGGAAAAATTTCTGGTACCAACTTATCGATTGCAATTAATTGTAGTTTTTCATTACGATAAAATAGAAGATGAATATTTATATCTTCCTGGGATTGAACAAACACTGCAAGGACTTGCGAGGACAACCACTTGTTATTGATGATTTTATCAGATTTATCAGGAGTGGTCCATCTACATGTTTTTTTGACGGGTAATGTCGATAACCCTTTGTCCTTATCTTTGAGTTCAGAAATAGTTTTAGGATAATTTTCTGGGAAGGAATTATTATCAATCTCTAAAATAGTCAACACATTGTTCCATGAGTAGGATAATTTAGCATTGATGATTTTACCATCAATTTCCATACACGGGAACCACGAAATAGATGCAGAATCTTTTGTACCCGGTGATCTGCCGACCTTATAGTGAGTTTTAATGTTCGTGTTTGTGGGGTCATTCAACGACAATATGGATACAATTACGAGAGTAGATCTCGTAATAATGGCCAACACTCCTAAATGATCAGTAATTTGATGGGATGTACCCAAAGGAAGTAAATCTGACCCTAGGATAGTATAATCCTGATTATTAGCGTTGGAATCATTGTTTCCTAGTAGCTTTTGTGAGGTAGCGTAGAAATTAAAGAACTTTTTGAAAACGTTGTGATGGAACACTAGGCCAGAAATATCGGTAGAAACCAACTGATAGTTGGTATTTGCAATGAAATGAATATTGCTAATGGGGATACTCAAATGACCCAGGGAATTACTAGCAAATCTTTGGGCCAACGACACCGGCTCTATCAAGTACACTAGATGAAGATGGTCAACATTTGAAATGTTCCAAAGATAAATATGACCAGTGTGCAAGCCTATGGATAAATGCGTACAGTCAGACGAAACTGCCACAGTGGTGATTGTGGATGGGCTACTCAACTTAAATATGAGTTTTTGTTCGTTATTGAACCCCAATGTGTAGTTGGTATCAGTTACAACCACAAGGAATAATGTACACGGGAGAACATAGACGGGGGATCCAAAGTTACTATCGTTGATAAATGACTGGAGAGATGAAGACATCGACCATTCCAACGGAACAAAGTCACGGGACGACGATATCGGTGGCCTTGTTGGCGTAGAATGTTGATTCAACGATAAGCTAATTCTTGTTTGAGCACGATCATCAAAGTTCTGTTTGCGGATTATGTCACACGATTGGGCAGAGTTCACACTGTCATCAGAAATATCTCGCGTAGGTAGATCAAATAAGTTCATCAACTGAGAAGAGCAAAAAGACAATGTACGGAATATCGAGAAACATTTACAATTCACAATCGATTACACAGGAAATTTAGATAAAGAGCGGGAAGAAACAGTTACGAAACGGCCGGCAAAAACGAAATTGGTGGTCACGGTTGAAGAACCTGCAGAAGGAACTTCCTCGTGATGCCAGATGCCAGATACTAGTGATGTCGCCACAAAGAGCACTAGGTTAAATTGGATTGGCTCAACTGTGGAGCTTACTGGCTGCAAATGAGTGTTCATTTAGAGATGACATGAAATAAGGAAACAGTAATGCTATGGCCGTGGTAGTTACAAGTAGTAGAATCCACAGGCACCAAAAAGAGTATGGTGGTCTTTCAAGCAGACGAAACTCGTGGCAAACGTAGCAGTGATGGATGGAGCAGAACTCTAAACATGCGGTAAGTACTGAATCATGTAGCACATACTTAACTCTCTGGCAGACTAATTGAAGCCGTTCCATTTCTACCTCGCACAACGACAACAGTCACCGTCCAAGGTATCAGTATGCCCACTGTGTCCTCCTGCTGCATTGCTTCATAGCATCGATGCCACTCACATACTCAAACTGTACAATACAACACCGGTTTCAAAACTGTAATCTATTGCACTCTACTTTTATCCCGGTAATTCTGGTGGAATTCCATCTCGTAGACAATTTTCCGCATCTTCGTTCTCTACTTAACTTTATTTCCATTTTTCACCTTTTGTTACTGTCGTCACTGCATAGTTTTTAGATATAATTACAATTTAGATCTACGCATCTGGTAAGCATCGTCGGGCCATGAACTTATCACTCCAGGATCCCTTTGCCGTGGCAAAGGAGTACCCCGAGACGTTGACCAACACCTTCCATTACGGATATTCTGTTGTCATCCAGTTTAACTACAAAGGGGATTACCTAGCATCGGGCCTTTCTGATGGGTCTATTTTGATATACGACTTAGTAAGCAACGGTGCTGTCATTTGCCATTTGAACGTGGATTGCCACATCAGACCGATCACCAGTCTAAATTGGTCGCGGTGCGGCCAGTACCTTCTTTCGTCATCGCAAGACTGGCACTGCAAATTATGGGATTTAAGCAAAATAAATACCAAGACCAAAGAACTGCCACTAATACGAGATGTAAAGTTCGATGGACCCATCTGGTCCTCATCATTGAACCCATCAAACCCATTTGTTTTCACCGCATCATTACTCGATGATTCTCCAGTATACGTCGACCTTACGAACACAACTCCGTCCATCGTCAAATTACCAACGACACCATTGTCAGGAGAGGGGGAGGAACCAGCAGTGAAAAAAGCAAAACGAGATAAACACGTCACCTTAGTCACGTCGTTCACAAACGATGGTAATTACATCTTTACAGGTACTTCGAAAGGATGGGTCAATATCTTCAACTCTACAAATCAAGCACTAGTCCACTCTTTTAAGATCGCCAACTCAAACATTAAGCATTTGATCATATCGCCAAATGGACGAAAATTGGCTATCAACTGTTCCGACAGAGTAATACGACAAATCAGCATGCCTGATTTAATCAATATCTCGAACCCAGACCAATGGGACTTTGAAGTGGAGCACAAATACCAAGATGTCGTCAACAGACTACAATGGAACTCGGTGACATTCAACCACAACGGAGAGTTTTTAGTGGCATCCACCTATGGCCAATCGTCTCATGATTTGTATGTATGGGAAACTTCACTAGGATCATTGGTGAAGATTTTGGAGGGAAGCAACGAAGAGTTGATAGATGTCAAATGGAACTACAGTCGGTGCACCATTGGGTCTACCGGGCTTGATAGTGGAATGATATATCTTTGGTCAATCAAATTTCCCCAGAAATGGAGTGCATTAGCACCCGATTTTGTGGAAATAGAGGAAAACATCGAATACGAAGAGAAAGAAGACGAATTCGACATCATTGACGAAGACGAGTTGAACAAAAAACGGTTAGAGGAAGAGGACGAGGTCGTTGATGTGATAACTCCCGAAACCACCGACGCAAGAGGGTTTGATGTCACGACAAAATCGTTTATCATCCCTGTAGACTACGCCAAAAGTACCGTTGTGTAGACGGGCTTTTGAGGCACGTCATTGTACATATAATGGCCCAAATATTACAATATTGATGGCTGAATTTAATTCATCGCTACAATTATTACCAAACCCGTACCATCAATCGTCACAGGCTACAACGGTCTCCTCATACCATGCATCGCCAAACATCACACTAAAACTCACCAAATCACTACCGCATGTTCCATCGTTAGCGCTACCACAGGATCATTACAAATTATGTACAGTTTCCCAATCAAACACAACGGAAAGTGCTGCAAAATAAAACTTGCAACATGGATCTTCTGTGATTATAGAACAATTTATATACTCACTTCTTACTTGTAGTTGAACGAGTGGTAGCCCACTTTCTGAGAGACTCAAAGACCATTTTTTTCCCCACGACAAAGCAGCGATTTTTCAAACTTTTTTATCACAAAAACTGCCTCCCAACATGTCTCAACCATTCCAAACAGGTGTTGATCAGCTAAGTAAACCAAGTGGAACACAATAACGTCGTCAAAACCGGTTGTTGGTGTGGAATTGTGGAGTCACTTTTTTGCAACCCTTAAGCAATCGGCGTGGTCATAGGCATTTCACACGACCCCCAACCGGAGCCAATTTTTGTTTACTTTTTTCTGGGTGTGTTTATATAATTAAAATTTTACGGTGATTACATTTTGTGAATACGGATTCTCAGAACACGAGTTCCAACGGAGACGAGTGTCATTAGTACTTTGTGTTGTGGGTGCAGTGGTGCGGTTTATAATACAAAAACCAAGATTGCACGGTAATTAGCATTTTTTTATAGTATCATCGATTATTGACAATTTCACAATTGGGCGAATTCGAGATTCTAAAATTAGTTTAATTTTCTCATAGTCTCCAGTTACAATGGACAAAACAGCTCCCAGAAAACGATCGAGCTCAGAGCTCGAGGATAATGAGCTTCCTCAATTTGACGATCCCCAGGATCTCGTCAATGCAGTGATATCCACGTTGCAAAAACCAGCAGAGATGAATAACGTAGCCCAGAACTACGCAAATGACAAGAATATGGCAACAGAAGTCCAGGCGTATGCAAAAATTGCGGGTGCCGATTGGACTTTTTACGTTAAAACTTTGACAATAAACATTGGAAGAAATACCGAGAATGCATCAACAATAGACATCGACTTGGGTCCTGCGAAGGTAGTATCACGTCAGCACGCAACAATTGTCTACAACTTGGATTTGAGATGTTGGCAATTGAAAGTCTTGGGAAGGAATGGTGCAAGAATTGATGGTAACAAAGTTCCTGTGGGTGCGAACCACGCGACCGCACTACACTCTGGAGCTATTCTCGATGTCGGTGGAACACAAATGATGTTTATTTTACCGGATTCTCCTCCAGATATTCATCCTAACATGTTGACAAAATGCTTGCTCAAATACAAAGAAAACTTGAAGAAGAAACCTTTTTCTAAACCTCCATCTATTCCTAATTCTTCAATCAAATCATTCCAGATGTTTGATAAATCATCATTAGTTCAAACCGCGGCTGCGGTAAGTGCCACATCTCTACAAAACAATCTTGACCAAGATTTATCAAAAGAAGAATCGAAAGATATCAAACCTCCGTATTCTTATGCAACTATGATCACACAAGCCATTTTGTCTAACAGTGACGGTGTCATGTCACTATCTGAAATTTACGCTTGGATATCCAGTCACTATGCTTATTATAAGTATTCAAAAACTGGATGGCAGAACTCTATTAGACATAATCTTTCCCTTAACAAAGCATTTGAAAAAGTTCCAAGAAGACCAAACGAACCAGGAAAAGGTATGAAGTGGCAGATCAGTGAATCATACAAGGAAGATTTCCTCAATAAAATACTGAATGGATCAATCAATAAGGCAAGAAGAGGTTCATCAGTGTCCAGGCAACTACATTTGCATTTAGCCCAACATAAACATTTGCCTGAACCACAAAAGTATTACAACAAAGATGAACTGGATCAGATGGGCCATAAAAGATCGGATTCCTTGCCCAAAACGAACCAACAATACATTCCACCTAATCCAATGCAACCAAACCCATTAAACTACATTGCACAACAGCAAAATGGCTTCTCCCAAAGAAACTTTTATCAACCAATGATGTATCAGTCTCCTTATCAGATGCAGCAGGGCCTACAACAACAACAGGGTGGCCAAGGACAACTTCACCCACAGATTTCACAGGGTCTGCAATTGCAAAACTTTCAGCAACAACTACCAGTTAACCAGCAACCAAAACCATTACAACAACAAATACCTTCGAATACAAAAGCTGAATTAAGTTCACCGTTAAGACAACCTCAAGAGATCAACTCAACCACTCCAAAGTTACCCAAAGTTGCCAACAGTAACCTTTTTAATTTACCACCACCACAAACAAATGGAAATACCCCTCATCAAAATGAGAATAACTATTCAGGCTATAATAGCAGTTCGAACAATACTACGAACAACAGTCTCAATCAAACTCAAAGCACTCAGCAAACAGACCTAGGTTTGAGTTTTACGAGTCCTAAAAAAATTGCACCTCTTGAAGCATTCACCCCTGAACGGGGTTCAAAAACTACTACAAATGGCAAAGTGTTGTCGAATGGCGTTAACACAAATCAATCGAGCCCAGCTTTCTGGAATTTTGTACAATTTAGCACTCCAAATGGTCAGACTCCAATACGTAAAGACAGTGAAGATCTGACTAGCAGGGGATCACCTACATTAAGCCGTAAAGTATTAGGCAACTCAAACAGCTATAATACTAAGGATGACATTGAAAAGAACGAGTTAAGTCCGATAAAAGGAAATGCAACTGAAAACGAGAAGAAAGAAGAAAGTGTCGAGTCTTAACGGTTTTTCAGAATTTTTCAGTTTATTTTGATTGAAATTCGTCAGACATGTTTATTTGATACCCCAAAGTTTATTCATTGCAACATATGTCATGTGTCTTGAGACAGGAAGACAATACCGTGACACCAACAACCTTGAAGACTTGTATGTAACATTTATCAACTCGGTAATAAATTCTTGTTAATTATACGACAATGTAATTCCCAGAAGTTCTATTATTAAAGCCTATAAATATTCTACAAATGTTCTCAAAATGCACATCTCTCCCTCAAGTCTGATATCTTCTTTTCAACCTCAGACGGAGTTCTATCAACTTTGGACGATACCCTGATTTTACCAGCTTGATTCAATTCATAAAACTTTTCGATCAAATCTCCATCAATAACATTTTTGACAGGATTATAGTAACTTCTGAATTTTATATGATTTTTTCCCAACAAGTTGTCATGCTTATTCTTGTTGGATCGATCAAAATTAAAATCAAATTCCTGCCGCATTGCCAACTCTAAATTAATTAAGAGTTCAACTTCTTGTTTGGTTACTAATGGAAGGAATAATGAAATGCCTCCTTGTAAACCAGTACACATGATACATTCTTGACTACCTGCAAATTCCAAGCTTCCTTTGTAAATTGAAATGGGAATATCATGCGAATAAAACTCACAGACCGAAGTTAGCCTAGACCCAGCACCATTTAAATATGGTTCTTGGTTCTTGGTCAAGCCCCAATCCTCGTCGGATTGTTTCGATATTGCCTTTGGCAAACGAACAACAAAGATATTACCAAATTTGTCACCACCAACAACACTATCATAGTCTAAAGTCGCCAATGAAGTGATTTGACGTTTCATTGTATCGTCAGCAATGGGAAAAAATTTATTTTCAGTAGTATCAAATCTCATGAAGGTAATAGAGTTGTTTGAGTCACCAACTACTATTCTTTCACCTCCCTGATGTAATATCTTCATAAATCTGTTTAAATATGTGACTTGGGTGGACAGTTTTCTTAATAATTGTTTCTGTCCTAGATCATATAATCTTAGGTAATTACTCATACCGACTAGCAACTTGCCGTTGAATGAGATCATACTTGTAGGTTGAAAATCAACCTCTGTTTTATGTATGAATTCTAGTTTCTTTCCTCGAGTTACTTTGAAAGTTAGCAAGTAATTGGTCTCGTATGTATTAGGGATGAATTTTAGATTCTTGGTAATTCCCACAATTAAATATTCGGTATTATTCTTTGTTGTTGAAAACTTTAACTTGCTCATTGAAATGGTACAATCCAGCAGAGGCAATTCAATAGATTGAACAATCTCTTGGTTTTCATAATCAATCACTTGAATACATGATGCCCATGAGCCTTTCACCACAAGAGGACTACTATAATCGGTTTCATCTGGATTTTCAGATATTGACGAATTGGTAAAATCTGAAGGTTTATGAACTCCTTTCGTATTGTACTGAGCCTGGATAGTATATATAACAGTGGATGACTTTGACGAGTCGACCACCATCTTCTTAGGATTGTATCGTAATTTCATATTCCGAATTACAAAATCATCATGTCCGGTAAATTCACTTGATTCCGAATTCCCAATAGAAAATATAACCAAATTATTACCTGACAAACCTACGCTTGCTTCACCACCAATCTCTTCTGAAACAAATGTTGCACAATCAATCACATTCATATCCAACAAAGGACTCACCTTGATTTCGTCATCCTGATTCATGTAACTTAACCAAGTACTTGTTGAAATAACCATAACTGCCTTGTTGTCATTTGGTAATTTCATGGTAGACAACTTGACAGGCAGTGATCCCACGTACTTTATTCTAGTATCAGAAAGATTACCTGTGATTTCGTCAATTTTACTTCTAACATACAACCCATTTGCCATTCCAATATGAACCAAAGTAAAATTTTTATATGCCACCATTGCTAATGAAGTACAGTTTGCCGATAAAGCTTGTAAAGATAACGTTTCCAAGCAGTTATGGGGTTGCAAGGATAAGACCTGAATGGTTTCATCCGAAGTACCTACTACAGCAAAGTAGCTTTTTGTTTGGGCATCCGAAACCAAACTCAATGCTTTGATTGAACCCTGCACTTCTATCCTTTCTTGATATTCAATTAATTGGTCATCTTCGTCAATTTCAAAATAGCAAATCTCTGAGTTAGACATCCCAATAATAACTTGTTCATGATTGGCGCTTGCCAGTAAAATTGTGATTCCAGCTGGTGGAAACCAATCTGTTATTGTCTTATCAACTTTATCAGATTCTTTCTTGTGCTTGATATGCCTAATTCCATTTGAATAAATTTGAACTACTGATGAAACACCAACTTGTCTCACGGCTATAGTTGGTTGGTTGGTAAGAAATTCCGAGTCATTGACTTCTTCCACAACTTCTCCAATTGATAGAACAAGTGTTTTGTAATCTAAAGTTGACGATATTACCAAATATTCATCACTTGTAGAATCGGCGAACAAACGACATGTATATATATTAGTAGGAGTCGTTGGTAGTTCTGATGATACTAATGTAGAAGTAGGGATTCCATGTACCAACGTTTTGAGGTAACTTTGTGAAGAAAGTGTAACCATTTCTACTGAGTTTTTAATACTCACCAAGTTACTATCGACCATGGGACACAAAGTTTGAATGGTGTCATATACGGATAAATTCTTGAGTTCTCTCGGTACAATTTTACCATCATATTCCAACGCATCCTTTAATTCAGGAAAGTTCATTGACCTTACTGTAGAATCATCAACATTTTCCCCCAAGCTTTCAAACTGGTACAAAACCTTGTCATTATTCAATACGTTTGCAAAGAGAAATCCGCCTTTCAAAATGCAAATATCCCTACAACTAGGAATTGTATCAAAGTATGTCAAATTGATGTTATTAAGCACCTCCTTATTCTCATCAAAATCGCAAGTGAGCTTGAATAGGTCACCATCAGACGTTTGTAAAAGAACAAAAAAATCCTTCTTTTTCATTTTATGTACAACATGGGCCACAATTGTTACATCCTGGCTATTTCCTGTCGTCGGTATGGGTAAGAAAAGACGATTTGGAGACTTTGATGAAATCGAATTGTCATATATGGCAAACGAGTTTCCAAACACAAGTACTCCACCAATATGACTGGGTAAGGGAACAAGATAATTAGACGAGTTTGGTATTGATGCGATGGATTTTTTCTTTACAAGATGGTTGATACCTTGATCGAATTCGTAGTAATTGAGTGAAAGTGGTGTTTGGGAAGTAAAGTTATGTTTTGAAGATTGAAAGTTTGAGTAATCGCATTCTATAGCCACAAAAACTGGGTTTTCAAACCCAGTATCTAGTGCTGTTATATGAAAAGTGACGATATTCTTGTGTACTGATGTCAATGGAGAGCTCAATTGCACGATATTATCATGATGTGATTCAAACTTGTACAACAATTTGTTCTTCTCCAATGCAGATAACAACACCACACGATTTGATGGATCTACTGAAACAGAATGGCCCTGATTCAACCTTGTGAATCCATTTTTTGCGTATGGGTGCTGGTCCACTAAAACAAACTTGCTCAATCGTGAATTGAATTGCAAAATGGAAAGGTTTCCAGAATCACTTGTAACCACCACTAAGTCTTGTGACGAACCAATAGCACGGAACTTACCTATACGAAGTACTACGCCAAGCAATGATTGGCTACATATGGTTTCTATCTTTCCAGAGGTTGGATTTGGCCTCAGTAGCTGAATGCTAGTACCATTTGAAACTAGGATTTCTTGAGACTTTTTCTCCCCCAAAAATTGTCCCAACACAACCTGGTTGAAGCTTGAAGCCAGCTTCAACGTGAGATTGTACAAAAACAACGAATCGTCTTCAATTAGCATGGTTATCTCGTGTCTCTAGTACCAAGTATATGGTTGTGGAAATGTTATACGGCAGATAATCGCATCTCGCTTGTATAAAGGTAAAAGACACCAATGGTAGCGCTGAATTTATTTAAACTAAAGAAGAGAATACCGAGAGGGAGCAGTATACAGTTCCGAATAGCAATACGGTTGTTGGTAGATGTGAGGTTGATAACAATGGTTGAATGGGATACATATTTTGTAGTTGGAGACTATGGTTGTGCATGCGGTATAACATTGAGGCTCTAGAACAACTTCAGGCAAAGAAACCATCATCACCCACATAATTGCACAGAGGTTTACTGCGACGCAAAACAATTGCCAGAGCCTGTACCAATCTGCTAATTTCAGAGTATGTTCACTACATGCACAGAAAATAGATTGAGATACCATGGTACTGCAGAGAGAGCCATAGTTTCATCTATTTAGCCATTCATTGTTGCTTTCTAAGAGACTTTCGGTTTGACAAAGACTTCCAAATTGAGTATTTAGGCAACATATCAAGAACAACGGGGCAATTCACAGTACAATCTTGTTCCACATGAAGCTTGTCCTTTGTTGGTATCAGTATTCCATTGTCAGCTACCGGTTACTATGTGCACGCTTTTGGTCCCATTTAAACTGTCAATTCTTAAAAGATCTGCATCACGTGCCCGATAATCCCAAATAGGAAGGTTAAGATTTTGTTTACGTTTCCAACCAGTATTGTTTACATGAGCTGAAATGCATATATTGGCTAGATGATTTAGTGTTTTTGACATTCAGACGAATTGTTTCCACAACAAATATAGGCTTAAATGAGTGTATATCGAAGATATGCCTCGCGAGAGCATGACGAGGAGTTCTTCTCTGGTGCTAGAGATGGGTCTGGTCTATCAACTATACCAACTGGAACCACTGCAATCCGATTGAATAGTGCTAACATGCTTCCTGTTGAAGTTTATCCATTGAATGGGCAATTTAACCCATTCGAGGCCGACTTTTCACAATTTCATGTTTCTGAAGAAGACTGGTTATCGGTTTTCAAGTTTGCATCGTACTTTGTTGGGTACGATGAAGTCGTTTTCGGCAATGTGCTCACGATGGTGTTCAAAAATGTCAACTCAGGTAAGCTTTGTACTCGAACATTTACGAAATATGGGTTTACAAGCTACGACGATTTGATTTTGGATACGAAGTCCAGGTTTTGGCCTGCTTGCGAGAACTTAACACCCGAATACAAACAGTCCAAGATGAGGAAAGCATTGGCAATTTCAAACTTGAAAAACTATAGTAAATTATCAAATAACCGTGGTATATTGGACATTGATACACACTGGGACGAAACCAATGCTGGAAGCTTGGCCTGTTCCATGAAACGGCTCCATTTGGACTCTCCTCAAAAGTTGGGCTGTCTCATACTGCAGTTGGGATTGTTACTGACCCACTCTATTAACAGTTTGTTGCTTGATGTAGTCTACGATATAAACAGTGCAGATAAAGACAAATGTGACGGAGATGAAAAACTCATTGAATTACTAGGAGACCAGATTGATCAAGTATTTAATCCATTATTGGAATACTCCCCAGAAGCAATGGACATTTCGTATATCCCACCAGAATCCAAACCGTTTAATTACGTCAATAGTTACTTGATTGAATCGATTATCGGTGAACTACTTTCTGTACAGACAAACTACACTATGCAAATGGTAAATTTGCTTCAAAATTTCATTATTCCTTTGAGAATCAATATTTTGGAATTAACAGATAAAAACGGAATTGCAAAGTTGAACAAGATTTTCCCTCCGACAACAGACGAAATAACAAGAATAAACTGCATTTTACATGACGCATTGAACCGAGCGCATGGATATGGCTTTGTTGAAGTCTTCAAGGTTCTCGGCATGATTTTACCATATTTCTACAAACCATTTATCCGTCACGAAGCCAACTTGAAGAACTTTTCTAGTCGACTAAAGAAATTTCATTCTAAACATACAGAAGGCGTGTTTGAGAATGCAGATATCAACAAAGGAGGATATTCGATTCGAGAGATTGACTCCATTATTCGTGGTTCGTTATTGGAATTGCCCAAATTGAAGTTAATCACGAAACGATTATACGAAACAGTTACTGAAGACCAGGAAATTCAAACAGAATTTCCTGAATCCGCAATGGAAGCCATGAAGGAAGACTATAAAACAATTATCAAGACAATTGATGCATTCGGTATAAATGATGGAACAGACAGTGTTGATTGCAAAAGCAGAGTATTCACACCTACAGGAAAAATCTTGACAGAATTAGCCTCAAATTGGCCCGCAGAGTTACAATACGGGTGGCTAACCAGAAAAGTCGTTGATATCATTGAACTCAAAAATGTAAAGCCCGTAGAGGAGGCATCACCAGTTGAAATTTTGGTTATATTTTCCGACCACTTGTTGTTTTTGAACATCATGGATGTCGAGTATGGAATCCAGGAGAATGTAAACAAGACTGTCTCGATTACAGATATATTAATGCATTCTTTGGTAAATCAGAAACCTATACCCAACATATCTCAATTTCCTCCTATGAAAGTCAGCTGTTGGTGTAACATCAATGATGTAATGGCTACCTGCTATGAAGGAATATCCGACTCTTTAACAAACTCCAATCACATCAAGCTTGTAAGTATGTCTAAGGAAGGATTCTCTGTGAGACCAAATTATGACCCTATATTCAGCAAAAGTTATCAAATCATCAATCCTAATGGAAACCATGAGACCATGAACCAAAACATAATCACGTTAATCAACAAATCGAGAATACTATACAAAAACCAGTCATTACATTTGTTCAAAAGAGAATCAAATAACTTTTGCTTATACTCAGCTGCTCACGAAATTTCCGAATATGAATTGGAACGAAGCAAATCACCATTTGCATTGTTTTTGAACATGCAGTTTGATAACCCAAGAGAATACTTGAATAGCAATGCCGAGTTGAAATTGTTGATCCTTGCAAACTATGTAGACAACAGAAACATACAGATCTCAGCATTTGGAAAAGCAAATGAATACAGTGTTATCCAAACAATCCATAGCAACAAATTTGAATCATTTATTAGAGACATCGTTTCATCAAATTACCACTTACTCATGAAATTCGATGAATCTGTTACTAATTCGATAGTTGAAGCAACTAGTAGGGATTTGAGTTTTGTTGCACAGAAGTTTTCGTCAAAGGTTCAAGATGAAAAGAAAGTAATTAAACCTGAACACAAAATGGAAGTTGAAGAAGTTGTTCCTGTCACGGTGGAAAAAGAAAACAAACTCGAAAACAAAACTACAAAAGAGGCTCCAAAAGAGACTCCAAAAGAGACTGCAAGAGAGACTCCAAGAGAGACGTTTACCCAACCAAAGAAAGATAAGTCCAAACGGATGTCATTTTTGCATGATTTGCTTAAGCCATTCAAGAAACATAAAGCAATCGAAAGTAAACCACACAATACCAATACTAAAAGAAATATCTCCAACCAATTTATACCCAAAGGAGAAACATTTGAAGTCAATCACATATATCACCCAGCCCCAGAGATCAAGAACGCAGAAGAACACGAAACTGAAACTACTGGACTTGTGGATAGAAAAATACCAGTGGAAACAAAGGTTGAGTCAGATTTCTACAAGAGCAAACCTTTGTTACAGGATCACGATGTTGCTTCAACTGTGAAACTGACAATTGAAACCAACTCATCATGCGAAAACGCTGGTATCTCAAGAAAAAGTACCAAGAGTTCTAGAGCTTCAATTGCTTTCGAACAAAAAAGCAGCTTATCAGGCAATATTTCAGTGTATGATGAAACCAAACAAATTTCTATTGATCCTGAAAGTCTGTCAAAAAAGAATTATGCATCTTCAATCTTTGAAGTTGATATCGCAAATACCAAAGATAAACTGGAGCTTCCAGAAGTAAACCTTTGTTCAAATCAAATGCAACAATTCTACTCTGATGGTCTTTCAAACTGGGTAACTATCATCAGGGACAACTCTTCGTTATTTGCTGACAATTTGACCAAGAGTATTGCCGAAGATAAAAAAGAAAAACAGGGCACTACACTAAAAGTACCTGAACAAGTGAACAAATCCAAACTTGAAGATTCCTTGGGATTCTCTGAAAGTGACGACACATTGGACTTTGCGAAAGATGTATTGGCTAGCTTCGATGATGATGGCTTTGACTTTAGCCAACAAGAGTTGGAAAAGATTGTAAACAACGACAACAATCATTTTGTCAAGGAAAAACGTGAAGTATCAGTGCAATCCTTGACACCTTCAATGTACGCAAGCAACTTGGAGAAAGAAATGGAACGCTCCTTTTCTTCTAGTCGTTTAATGGACACTATAAAGGAGCTTGACTTTCTGGTACAAATCCCAAGCTACACCCCAAGTTTACATTCTAATGAGAGTACACAATCGTTAGAAAGTACTGATAACGAATACTATTCACCCGATGAATACAACCATGATTACAACTACGAATACCAAAAAACAAGAAACAATACTGAGATTTCCAGTAATAGTACTGGGTCCAGTGATGCTACGATAATTAACGAACAAACCAACAACTTGCCAACAAGCAGACAAATATCCGAGAAATTAGACGAGACCCCAACTTCTCGAGTAGTTAGTGGAAGTCTGCAGCATATAAACATGGTCCACATATCCAAGATTATTGGAAAACTACGTTTGATTTCCAATCATGACCAGGATCACCCAGATACTACATAACTATATACAACATTCATAAAGTTTCTCCATTAATTCTATGTACTTGTTTGACTATAAAATAGACCAGCTTATTTTGATTCACTCAAAATCTTACCAACGGCTTGGGCAATAGCATCACCAACTTCTTGCGTGGAGCTAGAACCATGTAAATCGGCAGTTCTAACGCCACTGTCTAAGACTTGACCGACAGCTTTCTCCAAAGCTTCAGCTTCTTTAAGACAATCCAAAGACAAACGCAACATCATCGCTACTGACAAAATAGTAGCAACTGGGTTAACCTTATTAGGTGGTAAATCAGGAGCAGAACCGTGGCATGGTTCATATAACCCGAAAGCCTTGTTTGTATCTGGCAAAGATGCTAAAGAGGCAGAAGGCAAGAGACCTAACGACCCAGGAATAACAGATGCTTCATCAGAAATGATATCACCAAACATGTTTGATGTGATAACAATACCGTTAAGTTTTGTTGGAGATTGAACTAATATCATGGCAGCAGAATCAATTAATTGATGTTGGATAGTCAATTGAGGGAATTCTTCAGCCATCACTTTGTCGACAGTCTTTCTCCATAATCTTGAAGATGCCAAAACGTTGGCCTTATCCAAGGACCAAATTGGTAATGGTGGGTTGTGTTGCAAGGCCATGAATGCAGCCATTCTTGTGATTCTGGTGACTTCATCAACAGAGTACTTTTCAGTATCCCATGCAGATTTACCATCAGCAGAATCTTCTTGTTCTTGTCTTTCTCCAAAGTAGATACCTCCTACCAATTCTCTGACCACGGTGAAATCGGTGCCTTTAACAATATTCGATTTCAATGGTGACAATTCCAATAACGACTCAGAAACAAAGTTACATGGTCTCAAGTTGGCGTACAAGTTCAATTCCTTTCTGATTTTCAATAATCCTTGTTCTGGTCTTACCGATCCAGTACCCCATTTAGGTCCACCAACAGCACCTAATAACACGGCATCCGAACTTTTGGCAGCATCCAACGATTCTTGTGGAAGTGGTTCACCAGAAGCATCAATTGCAGCCCCCCCAATCAAATGCTGTTTGAATTCAAATTTGATATCTTGGTGAGGAGTGTTTTGTTCAATGGCTTTCAATACCTTGATAGCTTCGTCACAGATCTCGGTACCAACGTGGTCCCCTGGTAACACGGTAATGGTTTTAGTAACGGTCATATTTGATTTATTCAATATAGCAAGAAAAGCACCTGGCAGTCAATGGTGGTGTGTTCTTTCAATATTATGTGAAAAAGAATATCTAAAATGTTCCCAATATATAGTGTCCAATTCTGGAGAAGTGAAAAATCATGCCGGTACCGGCCCCGACCCCGGTGAGATTTGACTCATTTGCGATTGTGTTTTGGCCGGTGGTAAACAGGCACAAATCTACACTGTGGTGCTACCAGCGTTCACACCAGCCAAAAGCGAGCAGTCAGAATTGGTATATATTCCACACTTTCGTTAATACAGACATTTATACATAACAATAAAACTAAATACATAACACTAATGTAAAGTGCTTTAACGAGCAATCAATGACCGCTCCATTCGATGGTACTTAAATCAATACCTTCTTGAACCATTTCCCATAATGGCGACATCTTTCTCAAGAACTCAACTCTTTCATGGATGGCTTTAATGACGTAGTCTACTTCAGCCTCGGTAGTAAATCTTCCAATACCGAACCTAATAGACGAATGCGCAAGAGCATCATCAGCTCCTAATGCGTGCAACACATAGGAAGGTTCTAATGAAGCTGAGGTACAAGCTGACCCAGACGATAATGCAATGTCCTTCAAGGCCATCAACAACGATTCACCTTCAATGTAGGCAAATGAAACGTTGACACATCCTGCGTATTGCTCAGCTTCATTGTGAGAACCGTTGAATTGAGTCGATGGGATCGATAACAATCCTTTCTTCAACTTTTCCGAAAGTCTGTGAATATGTTCTTGATCATACTAGAAATTAGTTAGTAACAGACTAAACTCTGTAAATTACACCGTGTAGTGAAATCCATCAGATCCTTGCATAAATCCATTTCATCGTGCTTGCAAACGGTAAAGAGATAATTTCGTTTGCAATCTGATAGAATTTTCCTCCTCATTTCACTTCACGTTACAATCTGAAAAATCGTACATACCTTTCCTTCTTCTTTCATCAATCTTGCAGCTTCACCAAACCCAGCAACTAATGGTGGAGCCAAAGTACCTGATCTTAACCCTCTTTCTTGACCACCACCGGAAATGATAGGGTCCAATCTGACTCTTGGACGTCTTCTGACGTAACAAGCACCAATTCCCTTAGGACCGTAAATCTTGTGGGACGAAATCGACAACAAGTCAATATTCATTTCGTTGACATCGATATCAATTTTACCGTACCCTTGAGCAGCGTCGGTGTGGAAGAAAATCTTGTTTTTACGACAAAGAGCACCAATTTCCTTAAGAGGTTGGATCACCCCAATTTCGTTGTTAACAGCCATAATCGATACCAAAATCGTATCTGGACGAATAGCTGCTTTCAAGTCATCCATCGAGATCAACCCTTCGCTGTTAACTGGCAAGTAGGTGACTTCGAACCCTTCGTCTTGCATGTGTCTACACGAGTCCAAAACACACTTGTGTTCGGTTTGGGTTGTGATGATGTGTTTCTTAGTCTTTTTGTAGAATCTCGACACCCCTTTGATGACCATGTTGTTAGATTCTGTAGCACCACTGGTGAAAATGATTTCTTTAGGATCAGCGTTGATAACTTCTGCAACGTACTTCCGGGCCTTTTCCACCTCCTTATCGGTTTCCCAACCGTAAGCATGAGTCGAAGAATGAGGGTTCCCGTACAAACCGGTGAAGAATTCCAACATTTTGTCCACCACTCTGGGGTCAGTAGGGGTAGTAGCCTGGACATCCAAGTAGATCGGCCTGGTACCGTACTTGGAATCATCTCGACTGGACATCTTCAAAGAGATCGCCGAACCTTCTGGTGGTGTCAAGGTAGAAGTGGGAGTTGTCGAAGTATTGGTGGCTAAAAGTCTCTTTGAGTATACTGACAAATACTGACGACAGTGGCCAACGGCAGAAATCCGGCCCAACGTCCGGGGGATCGTTTTCAAATCTCTGGCATACATTTGAATTCTATGGACGAACCGAGTTCAGTGCACAAATCACTAATTATACCAAAAACTTAATACAAGACCGCTTGGTGATGTTTCGCTAGGAAAATTTCCCGTTTGAGGCCTCAGCAAAAACTTTTTGGTGTGCCAAATTTAAATACAGGACAATCACTACAGCACTATGGACAATGACTAATGTTACAAGATGTATAGGAACTATAGAGATGGAGACAACGGTTGGAGTCCGTTGTTAGCTTTCCATGAGATGAGGGTGGAGCTCACCAATTCGTAGCATCCCAAGAAAATTGCTCCCCCAGCGCTGATCCACATGGTTCTCGGCCCGAGTCCCGTCAATAATGTTTTTGCACCTTCTTCTTTGATGATGGTTTGCATAAGACGGAAGGGTCCGATACGCTCTTTGTGGAGCATAATTCTCGTTTTTACAACGTCCAATGGGGTAGTGAGGGCTGCGGCGATCCCACCGGCAATTGACCCGCAAATCGCACCCTTGAGAAGGGAGTGGTTTTTGGCACTAGTCGTGGGCCAGTTCTTCTTGAGCCACTCGTAGAGGGGGAACTGGATCATGGTGAAGGGAATTTCCCGCATGATGGTGGTGTTCCACCCTCGATATAACCCCCGGATCACACCTTCACCCGATTTGTTCTGTATCAAGTATATAAAGTTGGACCATGACGTAGACTTTCCTCCTACACCTAGCACCCCGGTCTGGGTTCTCTGCTTAATGACCTCAGCTGGCACTCGCACTAAGCACGCCATAGTTTCACCACACGACGCCGAGATCATATGACTTTGGCCCGGCAGAAACTTGTCTTTGGTGTATGCTTTCATGGAGTCGTAGGTAATGAAGAATAACGAAGCCGATGGTGCTGACGCCACAACACACGAGCCAAGCCCTCTATAAATGCCATGCCATCCCCCATTATGGAAAAACCCTCCTTTGGCCTGTAAACGAGTCTTGAGTGTATCTATTGGAAAGAATGCTAAATCTGTTGATGTCCCGGCACAACCACCACTCTAGAGAGACTTGTTAGATTTTGTCACAGAAAACAATGGCATAAATGCAATTATGTACTTACTATCAACGATATCACAAACGTCAGCTGGTCCATGTCGACGTTGGTGTATCTAAATGTGGTTACAATAAAAAGTGCCTCTGTTTCTTGAAACTTTTTTTCAAGCGCGACTCAGGACGATGACTACTGAGTCAAATTCTGAGTCTCAGATTTTCAATTTCCGGATAGCGACAATCACCGAATCGGCCTCGGACTCACCGTAGTATACAAACTGTTTATCTCGGCACCACAATGAATTTGTCTTTGGCAACTTTTTTCTTTCTGGCATACTTCATTATCAACGAGTCTACCTTTTTACCTGGGGTGACTAACTTGTCAATAAATGGTATAAACTCATGGTAGTCCCACAGCGAAGCAGCCTGAAACAACTGGGTGAACCGAATTGACACCTGTGATGATAATTTACTCGCATCAACGTACCGGATCCGGTCCTCCACAGGACGACAATAGTGCCCGTACAAGTTTTTCAAGTCTAGAGAAACGTTGTAGAACTCTGGCAAGGAAGATTTCCAATGGATAAGAAACTCCTGCTTTTTCCATAGTTTCAAATTGGATTGTGCCAAAGTCTGTATTCCAAACCATTGTGCTATTCTTTCATTCTCAAGCTTGAATTGACCGTCCTTAACACCGGAGAACTTGTGTATTACTGTTGTTACCATTGACTCAGTGAAATCATTATTCTCATTGTGTACTAGGTTGAATGTAGACTTCAAATCAAACCAAGACAGATTATAGTCCAGTCCCTGTGCAATTAATACAGTAATAACCATGGTCAAGACTTCAGTAATTAAGTTATCGCTCAAAATTACTGCTAGCCCCTCGACTTCGCATCCTCCACAAGCATACCAGCTATCGTAAAACTCGCACTTGGAAATGGCTGATTCTTCAAGTAATTTATCGATCGATATTTTTGCATAGTTTCCATCGGGAAACTTGCTATCAAAAACTGGCAAATTGGCCTTGTTTATTATTCCTTTAAATGGACTGAGCTCGTACTCATACGTAGTATTTGCAAACCCCACTAGCTTATTTGAAGGATCAAATGGTTCGTCTGTGCAGCTAGCATAAGTCTTATTGTTGTGATTATTATTGGTATTGTCTAGTAATGAAATGGAGTTTGAATGGTTCATTTGTCGTAATTTCCACGTCTTGTGATCTGAACATACTACCAAGTGGTTTTCATGGTCGTTACTAGCAGATTTGAGCGTAATTGGCTCTTTGTTGGTTTTGATTATATCTAAAAGTTCGGTGGGCAATTGAAGTAGTTTGTATGTGTATCTGTCATCCAGCTTAATCTGCTGGTATACCGAGTACAGCATAGTGCTAACAGTCAAAGTGGTTTTGGATCAACCTTGTCTTGAAGCGCGTTTTAAGAGATGCCTGTCAACACCTGTATATGGATTTTTCAACTGATTTAACTATCAAAACCAATGATTCTTAATGTGGTACAGAGTTGACAAGACTTGCGGAATCGGTTGTATCGGCAATACCGATATCCTGATAAACAATTTTCGACTGACTTTCGAACTACTCAAGTCATTTTTATGAAACGTTACCGATACGTAAAATAAATGGTTGCGAAATTTTCAATTCACAGTACATGAATAGATGATAATATACATTATAAGATTCTATAACACGCGATCTACGATATAAATGTGTGAAATGAAACTGATGGAGAACTCGTAGTTAACAATTTGAAAATGCAAAACCTAAAACTAGGCGAAAAGTGGATGTTCAATTTTGTTGGTCAATAATAGTATCGATATCTTCCACTTCCTGCAACTTGAAGTCTCTCGATAACGAAATCGTGGTGGTATTTTCTGATTTGTAGATTAATTTGGCCAATTTTGCTTGAGGACCCCAACCATTCACTGGAGGATTCAATTTGAATGGCAATAACCATGATGTGATTGTGGTAAAGTTGTCTGACAAGCTTGTCAACTCGTGGATAATATCTTCAATACAAATCAACCCCAAATCATCACCGAACTTGTCTTCAACCAACTGGTTGTTGTCCAACTTGATGATTTTGGACTCGTTTTCATCATCGAGCTCAGACGATAAAATACATGCTCTCTTTTGGAACAATTTACGAATGGAGTTTAATGATGGTTGACCAATAATTATGTATGGTGCAATATAGCTCAACAATTCAAAAGTCGATTCGTTGGCCTTGATAAACACACCGGTATTGACCTGAGTCAATTTTAAGACTGTCAACAACTTCTTGGCCTTGTTGGGAATCTTGAGACCCTTGGTGTGTAATGGAACTCTGATCAAGAACAATAATTTAGTGTTATCTGTACCAGTCTGAGAAATGGCTTCTGCTTCCGCTGGAGCAGCGGCATGTTTCTTGTTTATATTTTTGATTCTTTTAGCTTCCAATTCGTTGGATTTGAAGTTACTCACTAAAGTTTCAGCTCTAATAAACTTGGCTTGAGCTGCCTTCTTCTTTAATGCCTTTTGCTTAGCCAACTTTTCTCTGGCTTGCTCTTGTTTTTCCAACCGTTTTCGATCAGCATTCTTTCTTTTACGTAAAAGAATCTCAGGATTAGAATTTAACACTGCCATTCTTACTGCTATCTTCAATCGAACAATGTCAACTCTAATTCTCTACTCATCTCATCGTACTTTTTTTTCTACGTCCTGTAGATACTGCAACAGGTTTAGATCCGGCAGATAACTCACTGCACCATAAACATGATTTTGCAGCAGTTCAAAACCACAACAAATTGCAAACAATGGTTATGACATCCAGACAACAATAAGTAGACAAAAGTAAATTCAGAGTACGTATGTTCCTGACATACACTTGCAATTTTTGTTTACCAGCAATTTTCACGAGGATTTTTGGAGACACCAGCTCCTTAGTGTGTTAAACAGTGGTTAGCTGGGACCATGAATAGTCTAAGCCAGACAGGGCTCTACAGTCTGTGATACGATAGACTCTAACCTCTTGTATATTGATCCAATTAGCTTGATGGTCCGATTCGCGAAAACGTGAGTTTCTCAGCACCATGTTTAAAGACGACAACCACACTGTATTCTAGATTTGCAGCCGATACAGTAGACGCCAACTATTCTCGACCCACTGCTTTGTTTCAAGACTCATATGTCTTCCGTTATATTGTCGCTGCGTTAATATCATATCAACAGCAACTATAATCTAATGTATCCCGAAACCGCACTTAGCACCCAAATGAGTCCGTCATCACAGCCCAAAAATCACAGTCCCATGCTGACGTTCCACTCCGTCTACGAGCAAGTAGGTCCATTTAACCCCGGAAAGCAAACGGTACGCCATTTACTTATCACCAAGCTCGGGCCATACATCAACGGGTTGCATATAAACGACTGCAACCCCGGTACAAATCATGACTAGAGTACTCCGTTTGATGGGGTGTTCAGACGGGTTTCCTTAGCCCAGCAGCCTGCCATAATTGGTTCCGATTCAACTTTTTTACGATGGCTCTAAATATCTTACTGATGGGGCCATAAATATTTGGCTATGCCAGTGTCCTATTTATAACTAGACCTAGACCCAAAAAATACCAACTATACCAGCCAGCCCTATTGGACTCATACATGTCACAATAAGGTCAGTTTGAACGCTTACATTCTCACATTAAACGGTTATTGTCTTATATTCTGGTTCGGACCTGAACCACTATGCTCATCCTGTGTATGTTGCAAATCAACCCTAACAAATTTTTTACTAGACAGCGATTTCATGCATAAAAAAGCTGAAAGAAAATGAGGATGCCTTGTAGGCTTGGAGAGAAAAATTGTTGATCTGTTCATTGGTGGTAGACAAATAATTACAACTACCAAAGTATTAACAAAGCCTGACTAGTTCCATATTCTCAGAATTGGAAAACACCACCCGTATAGTATCGATATCTTGACTCCCCATTGCCAATTGTAGTGGAGTGAAGCAAGTGGTACATCATCCAAAAATTTGACTTTTACTAATCCCTTTGAACCAACAAACCGGCGCTGGGTATTCGAAATTTGGAGTCCAAATCTCGTGTGAATACACTTATTAGTTTGATCCTTCGATTACATTCCTCGAGTCTAATGTTCTAGTCCTGACTAAGTATTTATTATCCTACCTTTGCATATTCTAACTAAATCTATTTATTATTCTTTTCCATATGGATCAACAACAAGGTCATCGAAACTTGGATGATTCATATCTTTTACAATCTTCAACTCAAAACCAAACCAGAAATGATTCGCCTTTGACGTCGTCTGGTCAATTATCAGGAGTACCGGGAATGGGAATGCAGGGTGGTAACACCATGAAAGCTGGTGAAAATCAGCAACAACAGCAGTATCCAGTCCAGCAGCTCCACCAGCTTCAACAACAGCACGTTTTTCCTGCGGGCGGTTCCAACGTTTTGGTGAAGAACGAACCCAATGATTATGGGTTTGGTGGTGCTTTACCTCCATCTCAACAATTACCCCACCGTCCTTCCAATACCAATGTTGGTTACCAGTTTCAGCTGCTGTACCAACAACAACCACAACAGTACCAATATGATTATAACACCAGCCAGCAAGCTAACCTTACATCATCATTTGCATCTAGAGGTGTAAACCCTCAATACAGCCAGACGTATGCATCTCAACCACAATTAATGACCTCACAAATTCGCCAACCTGTTGGGTATCAGCCAATGGGGTCTACAACTGGTGGGATATCAGGAATGCCCTCGGCACATACTCCTTCCAATCAAGAAACATCGATGGGCCAATCCACTATTTCCAACCCTGGCAAAAGAAAAAGAAGTAGGAAATCTGATCATGCACCCGAAGGTGATGATGGTGATAACGAGTTAAAACAGTTGGCATTTTCGGCAACAGATACGTCATTGGCGGAATTAGCATCTCGTATCAAGCTTTTAGAAAATGATGAAACCAAGGACCTTGGCTCGCCATCGGGCCCAACTGAAACCCACGGTTTCAAAGAAACTAAAGAAAGACAACGTCAAGTGTTTGGAATGGTTTGGTTACTTAACTCGTGTGAGGCATCACCAACAGCAGTTGTTCCACGTAACAGAATTTATGCCCGTTACGTTCACATTTGCGCTGAAAATAACTTGGCACCTTTGTCACCGGCCAGTTTTGGTAAGTTGGTGAGAATTTTGTTTCCTAACTTGACTACACGTCGTCTTGGGATGAGGGGCCAGTCAAAGTATCATTATTGTGGGATAAAGTTGAATGGTGATCAACAATTCCAACAATCCTCTAAACAAGGAGCAAATATAAGTACGAGTGGAAATCTTGCTGGCTCCTCTTCTAGTCAACAAGGTGTTCAATCGCCAATTTCCTCAACAAACTCGTCGATTTCGTATGATGAATCCCCCAGAAGTATTTCTAGAAGTAACACACCATCGTACACTCCAATCAATTCACCATCAATTGGCGCATCGCAATTAATTTCAGATCAAATACCTTCGGTATCACATTTGAAGTACATACCAAACTTGTCATCTGCGATAAACAACAACTTGTTGAATCCGTACGAGCCAATTCAGTTACCATCAATCTACCCATATATTCCTAGGGATACAGATTATGATATTGCTGATACGTTATTTTCATTGTACAAGGTTCATGTGAATTGTTTATTTGAATCTTTACGGTTCATGCAATTGAAAAAGTTATTTGCATGTTTTGGAAACTTCAATAGTATTTTGACTGCACCAGTGATCAAACTTTATACAAACGACAAAGTGATTGAATGGATCAAGATTTGTGATGTTCTTATGTATAAGCGAATGATTCGGATGCTTGCAAAATTACAATCGCAATATGCTATACCACCAGAAGTTTTGATGAGATTGAAACAAATTTCTTCAGGTTACGTTAAGACGATGTCCAACAATTTGTTTAGCAGCAAAATGTCCAAGAATTTGGTTATGGTAAAATTGAAGTTGGCGAAAAACTTTGTGAATCTTCTTAACAGACTAATCAAAATCATCGAAACAGGAAGAGCTTCAGCTAGAATATTGGGTGACGAATCCGAAAAGCAATCAATGTTGCAAGACTGGTCAAAATTGGATATGGAAGAAATTGTAAATAGAGAAATCCCCTGTTCTGACGAAAATATCGAATTATTGACCCAAGTCTTGAAAGATGACGTCGCAAGATTGCTAGATAAAAATTCTAACGACGGATCGGATCCAAACATGGACATCATGACAAAAGCTAGTGGATTCATCAGTGAGTTACCTGGTAAATTCCCAAGTACAAACCCAAGACTATTCATATTATTGACCAGTAACCTTTTGACTACGTGTTTGAGGGAGATCAGTTTATCCGGGGGACAAGGTTTTGGTGCGTGGTGGATAGTTAGATGTTGGGTTGACGAGCTTCTAGCATGGAATTTCGAATTGGGGGGATTCCTTCAAGATGACTTCAACAATGAGGGAGAGCTTGAGATTACGGAGAAATCGACAGACATGGACACATCAAGGACTATGCCACAAAACGTGGTGCAAGAAGAGGAACATCAATCTACTTTTGAATCGTCAAATGCCGAGGGAAACCATGATAGAGCAAATACCTCGTTAGGAACGGTGGATTTATTGGACATCTCGTACGGCCATGAACAATCCAACACGACCGGGGGAAACTTTGCGTCGGCAGTGGCAGCAGCAACCAACGATATAATACTCAACTATGAAAATAGCGTTGACAACATCTTAGGATGAACCGAACTTATTGTTACGTAAGTTCTTTTAGGTGAACTATAAAATAATTGCATTCGTTCCATTATACCCTATATAGTACCAGGTTTAGTATATAAACTTCTTACTAAAAATTCAATTTACGCATATCATCAACCACCGTCTTGTGCCATCTCGAGCATTCCGTAGTCTATTAACCCGCTTGTGGAGTAGTTCACTTCATATATCATTAAGAGCAACACACACAGCACCTTTATGGTGCCCATTGTATTGCCGAACAGTCTCACTATTGGACAAATCCCACAATCTCACGTAGTGGTCCGAGCATGCTGTTACCAAATAGGCACTATCAGCACTAAATGCGCAATCCCAAACCCACCGTTGGTGGCCCTGGAGTGTAGTTTCCAAATTAAAGTTCTGTTCCGTCGACCAAATCCGGGCAGTGTGATCAGCAGAACAAGTCGCCAAATGCTTCATATCTGTAGATAGAACCACTCTGGTGATGTACTTTGAATGTGACCTGAACTTTGTCGATGGTTCCAACGACGTAATGTCCCGGTTATTTTGCATATTCCACACATAACAATTCCCCTTGTTGTTCCCAGCTACCAACATCGACCCATCACTGGTTACAGATAAAGAGTTGATAGGAACATCATCTTCGGGAATCAAATGATGTGTACACTGATTTTCTCCCAAATCCCAGATTCGAATGTTTCCGTCCTGATCACACAGAATCAACTCCCCTTGATTAGGATGAATTACTACTTCGTTTACTGGACAATTATGCTTGTAGTTCCGTTGCACTGAAGGTGCACGTATGTCCCACACTTTGACCATTCCATCTTCAGAACTTGTCACCATCCACTTATTTTCGATCTGAAACGCCAACGACGTAACGTTGCTAGTGTGTCCTTCGAATGTCATTACGGCCTGGCTATTATTATTAGCTGAGGTGCCATTACTGCTACCAGCACCACCGTTATCACCAGCACTCACCAGGGAACTAGTGTTCCCAGCACTACCAGTCTGTCTGATATCATATAGCCTCACGTAGAGGTGTCCGGCTGCGGCTAGAAACCGTTTATCACTTGTAATCTCTAACCTATTGACCTGAGAATCGGTGTGTTGAATCGTCCGGGAACACACCCCTGTCAACGCATCCCAAAACCGTATGGTATGGTCGTACCCGGCAGATGCTAAGATCACCGACATATCGTTTGTGTGCTTGTTTCGGCGAACTCAATTCGTGAGACTGGACTTCAAACTGATCTTCAAAATGAACTAAAGACTCGGCGCTACCATGTTCACCGAGTTGTTACCAACAGGCATCAAACTAGCGTTAGAGCAGCCAACTATAGAAGAGCAAACCGTCAGCACAGCAAACCAGCTTGAGCAACTACTTCTTGGAATCTACAATGTCTCTTTGACTTTTTATTAAAATATATTATGTAACCTATAATGACGAAATGAAATTATGACTGCGTGATCTATGATTGGTGTATGAATGTAATGTACATGAAACAAATCAGGGATGAATGGAGATGCTTAGAATAATGTCTCAACAGCGTGTCTTTGTTCTGGAGTTAAACTGATAGGATAGTCCACCTTGAATGTGATTTCCAAATCGCCTCTTTGCCCGGGGGATTTGGAGATTGGCATCCCCAAACCAGGGTACGTGGTCGATGTGTTTGGTTGCACTGGTTGTGATCTTGTGAATGGGATTCTTCTTCCGTCAATGGTGGTAACCTCTTTAGAAAAACCTGTCAACGACTCCTTGAACGACAATGGCAAGTTCATCTTCAAGTTGTTACCGTCTCTCTTAAAGATAGGATGGGGTTTTTCTTCGAGAACAAACTGGATGGTCTGTCTTTGTCCAGCTTCAGGTTGGTAATCACCTTCGTTAGCAAACGTGATTTTAGTACCAGCCTTCCAACCTGGCTTGATGGATACTTCCAACACTTTGGACTCTCTTGCACCCGACATGTCTTTTCTGTTCAACTTCATCTTCTTGGTAGCTCCGTTGTAAATGTCCTCGAGAGTTACCGCGAGGGGCATGGTGACGGTGTCCGGTTCTGGACGTCTGGCTGATCTTGCCAGGCCACCAAATCCCCCGGGCATCCCACCGGCCATCCCAGCGAATGGAGACCCTCCAAAACCAAAATCGTCAGTAGAGCCTCCACCCATGCCAAAACCTCCCATTTGACTAAAGATATTGAATGCGTCGGCCTGGCTAAACCCATGGCCACCAGACGAAAAGTTGAAGCTGTGGCCACCACCACCACCCATGCCACCGAATGGGTTACCACCCATACCGCCAGCAGGGGCGTTGCCTCGGGCAGCCTCCAACCCGTAATCGTCATAAACTTGTCTTTTATCGCCATTGCTCAAAATGTCAAATGCCTCAGAAATTTCCTTGAATTTTTCAGTATCCCCAGTAGGTTTATCAGGATGGTACTTCAATGCTTGTTTTCTGTAACCTTTCTTGATTTCAGCGTCTGAAGCCGAGGGACTGACCCCCAACAAATCGTAAAGTTTAGTTTCCCTAACCATGATGGTAATAAAGCTGACTCAATTTTTTTTTCGTCCAGCAATCCGTTGTAATATAAATCATTTCGTCAAATCCTTTATCAACCTAGAAATTTCTAGAAACTTCCACAAGTAGTGTGAGGGAAATTTCTTGTGGACATGGCGTGGTGGTGTTTGGTAGGAAGACACTGACGAGCTGTCGTTGGAGGTTGGGGTGGTGACGTGGGGGTTGTGGGTCTGGGTTGGGGTGGCACTGGGGAGTTGGGTGTCGTTGGCTTCGTAGGATGGAACTATTTGGAATGGGTTTACTTGTGGTGTATGCGACGTCTATATGTATGATGTAACACCACCACGGCAACAGCACTACAGCAACGGTAACGTCATACGGGCAGGGGTGGTGGTGTGAGTGGCACAGGGGCTGTCTACGGGCCCTACGGGGTATAGGGGCTCTGGTAGAGTCCAAGTTGTAGCATGTAGTAATCTGTAGTGTGTAGTAATCTGTCGTGTGGTGCTTGTCGCACTCAGTAGTGCATTCGAGATATGGCCATGCGGTTCCACACTGGGCCAACACTAGACTGCTGAGAGCAGGGTTCCTTGGTGGGATTGGAAGTAGAGCCAGAGCCTCTTGGTGGGATGGGAAATAGAGCCCCTTGGTGGGATGGGAAGTAGAGTAGAAGAGTGGCACGGGTACGGCAGTACGTCTTGTTCAATGCCTCCGTTCCTCAGTACACAATTTTCAGAGCCCTCATGTACCCCAGCACGTCGTTTCGTATCTACTGACGTTTCTAGTATCTCCCGTCAACAATGCGGTGCTACAATTTAGTACAACTCCCACGGTGTGTAATTGCATTTATTGCGCGTGGCCTACTTAATCCTGCTTAGCTAATCTGGCCTGTTTCTTCAATGCTCTTACTCTGATACTCTTGTGCATATCAAAGTTCATTTTGTTGGCAATCCTCGAGTAAACCCCAACGGTGTTTTCAATACCAAAATGCATGAACGCATGTGCCCAGTATGGGGTGGAAGTAGCATATCTTTCTTGGGCGCCATTTCTCTTGCCAGCACCAGCAAGAACCGATTTGACAAAGTTTTTCGCATTAGGAATAAATGCCGATGGCTTTCTGATCTTAGACATGGCGGAAGTAACCAAGTAACTGATGATCAATTCCACATCGACTCCGTCACTCTTCAATTCTCCGGCCAATGCTGCAGACCACGATTGCAAGAACGCCTTCGATCCAGAGTAAACTGCCAAGTATGGTGTTGGTAATAATCCCCCAAACGATCCCATGGTCATGATTAATCCTCTCACCTTTTTGTTTTGTGATTTCACGGTAGAAACAATCTTTGGAGCAACAACTTGGGTAATCTTCAAGGTAGCAGTGTTGTTGATGGTGATAATGTCTTGTAATTCCTTTGTGGTGGTTTCCAAAAATGGCACAGGAATAGAGTGCGATTGCCCAACATTGTTTATCAAAACCGTCACTGGCAAGTCGCTGATGGCCTTGGATAACAACTCGTAATTCTCTGGTGCGTCGGTGGACGCATCGAAACTAACAATTGTCGTTTCAACCTTGTACTTGGCCGTGATTTCTTCAGCAATCAATTCTAATTTGGACTGTGTTCTTGAAACCAAAACGATATTCAACCCCTTCGCAGCCAATTGGAACGCGTACTCCTTACCAATACCATCTGAAGCACCAGTAACAACCGCCCAGTACCCGGACTTGGCTCCATACTTTTTGAAATTGACCCCAGGCACAACAAACAAGTCCCCAAGTAGCGACACAAAGCTCAAAGAAAACACCGTCAACTTGTAAACTCCCACCAACAATGCAGTGTAGAGCAATGCTTGCCCGGTCTTACATTGGGTAATTGACTCAATTACGTCTGATAAACTCATGGTTACTAAACGGTTGACTACAAGACGTAAATATCAAAATTTTTCGTTTTTTCCCCGGTGCACTCTATTTACTATACACGATTAACCGAGCTTGGTGTGCTTGACAATACCCAACATCGAGGGTTTGGCACCGAACGATACAAGCGTGGCGCGGACGTGGCATTGTTGAGCCCACGCAACCACCCAGCAATTTGTAGGTCTCTGGAACCATATAGTTGTGTGTTTATGTTGGCAATGTAGATCTGTACGTTTGATCTGGTGTATTTGGTGGTAGCCAGGGCCCTACGGTTAACGATGGCAGGCTACGGCATCCTTGCCTACGGATTTACTGGGGTAAGAGTGCCAGTGCTGTGCTGGAGTATCATGGGCAATTTTTAGGCCACTTCCGCCATTTTTAGGTGCTGAACACTGTGGTGTCAGCTGAACTGGTGGATCCGTGAAATCTTGAACCCTGCTTTAACGGTAACTCTCAGTAAATAATACGAAAAACAGCCATCTCGACGTTGAAGTTCTCGTCCTCACTCTCCGTCTGACTCATACTCACAACAACGTAAACTCCTCGAGCTTCTCGCTCGAGATTTGCACATTCAACTCCTCCTTCTCGGCCAACCGTTGAAGGTTCTGTAGATTGTGCCCCAACTTAACCTTGGCCAGTTGTAACTTCGCAATCTCGTCGTTCACCTGGTTCAACTCTCGGTACCTAGATTCCAACACGTTCTGGTGCGATTCATTGGTGATGTCCAACATATGGATCCATGGATTGTCAAACTTCTTCATTTGGGTTTCTGCATCGCGTGGTGTATCATGAGGAGACCGTTCTTTGCCAGAGCCACGATGTTGCTTGTAATAGTGCTGGTTGTGTCCGTGATTGCCTCTATAACCCCGTCCCCCTCGGTGCGAACCACGATATGAACTGCCACCACGGTACTGGTCCCCATCATTCACCCCGTCCCCTCGGTCATGGCCCCCATCTCGGTACCCATGCGACCCCATATATCCTTGCTTGTCATCATAACCGTGATTTGCTCGAGAATGCCCCCCGCGATGCGAGTACCCTTCACCGTAACCCCGTTCGTCGTATCCTCGATTATCTGCATACCCGCGCTCGCTGTAACTTTCTCGCTCGTTATATCCACTATGCTCGTTGTACCTGTCTCTATCACCACCCCTGTTATATCCACCTTGGTGATACTGGTACCCTCTACGAAACCCCCCACGGCCTCGTCCCCGGCCCCGGTATCCACGATAACTTCCGTGGTAGTACAGATCTCCAGAATCTCCACCATATTGCCTGTCTCCGCCTTCGTCGCTCATCGTGAACTATCGGCAAACTTTTCACTAGACGAGACTCGGTAAAACTTTATTGTTTACTACCGTTTGTCTCTCTATCTACACAACGCCAGTCCTCGAAAATTCATCGGGAAATCGTAGACAATATAGTCACGTGACACATCCCAGGCGATTGTCGAATTTTCTCATTTTTGTCATTTCCCCAACTTTTGTCACTTTTCCCGACAAGTCATTACACTTCCCGATCCGGGTGTCGTGCCACCACGAATACAATAATAAAATGACTTGCAGTCTACACAAGCAAAAGACCAAGGAGGGCAGCTGGCAAGACGACAAGCACAATCATGGCGGTAATGGAGCCAGCAGGGGGTCCTCTGTCTACGATGATTTCGCGGGCGAAGTCTGGGTTTAGTACTGCGTGGCATAATTTGAGCTTCCATGATTCCATCTCAGTCAACAAGATTCATCTTCTACTACGAGAGTTGGAACGCCAGGTTTATCCCGGGTTTTTGACGGGAAACCGCATGGTAATGACCAAAGTGGATACGTTTATCGCCGGTTTACAAATGTCAGCCTATTCTGACACAAACCCAGTCTATCTTTCTAGACAAGAAACCTTTGATTTTCTACTTCAGCTTTTGAGTGAGCACAACGAGATGTCGCTAAGCGGAGCAAGCGACGGTGGTGAACAGAACATAAAGATTCATAATATTGGCACAAAACCCAAAAGTGTTCTCGATGAGTTGGATTGCATCATTAACCAATCGTCCACCTTTGACAAAGAAATGTCCCAATCAGTGGGTGACACAGAAATTGATACAAACGAACAGTTCTGTGACAAGGAGAGCTCCAGATTATCTCAGAAAGCTGGCTTTCATGGGTTCAGCCGGGGAGAAAGTGACTGTATTGCCCTTGCTCCAGTGGACCCAGACGAGATACTCACGGAATCCGATGACGATACCACGTCATTGATGGACCTAAGTCACAGACGCAGTTTGAGTTATCCTTCTACCATTCACGAGCATGGCTGTGATGATGACAAGTACTCCGTCAAGGAAGCAATAGACGATGTACAGCAGCTCCACGACCAACTCAAGTCGAAATTCAATTTGATCGACGTATACTTGAGCCAAGTCAAACTACAGAATTCAAAAGATAGAGACAGTTTGAGTGATCTCACCTATAAGAATGAGCAAATGATACAACGACTAGACAACATCAAATTGCAAGCAGTGTCACTAGCACTAAAATTGAAAGTTTTACATTTAGAGAATCAAAACCGGGCAAAATCCACCACTAGACCAACAGAACAAAAGTATACATTTTCTCTTCCTCAGCCTGACGAGTCTCATAAAATAACATCTACGGCAAAGCCACTGGAAAACTATACACCAAGTACTTCAAAAGAGTCCAATAGCATGTCTCTAACAAACGAGCCTGTTTCGTTACACGGAGACCAAGCATTAATTCAGAATACCAAAACGGATAATTCCTTTAAAGAGCCCAATCCTCTTTCATTGATTTTTATTGCATTGATAGTTTTAATTTTAGCGTATATTTCATATTCATAGGGTCAAAGTTTTGGAATTAGGCATTGTTTATAGCATAACCAGTTAATGAACGTAACTGATAAACCTGAAGCGTATGCAACAATGACGTAACATTGTTCTAAAGAATAAAGATACCTTTAAGTCTATAGAGATTTGATAATGAACGGCATTGGCAACATGTCGTTTCATCTACGCCAAACACCAGATTACGTCGAGAACAGCTGCGTTTTCATACTAATTAAATTGTAAAGTTTCTAATCGAAATTTATTTATGAATGCCACAATGAGTTCTACAAAACCGTATATCAGCTCCAGTTCATCAGCCCATATTCACCGATCTAGAATAATCGTAATCTCCACTCTCGTCTTCCTGGAAGTACGGGTGAACCAAGGATCGTTTTGCACTGATTCTATTAGATGGGTCGTAGTTCAACATCTTCTCCAACAAATCAACCCCATCGGAGTCTAGACTAGGCACAAAATCAGCCAAATTCTTCTTTTGCCATTTGGGGAATGTTGGTTTGAAATCAGGCAAGAATGAAACATCCGGCCATGTTTCCTCCGTTGGAGTACCCAAGATTCTGAAAATTCTAAAGATTTCGTCAATTTCAGAATCCCCAGGGAATAATGGTTTTCTATTACACATCTCAGCAAAAATACACCCTACAGACCACATGTCGACCCCAGTAGAATATTGCTTACCACCCAACAAGATCTCCGGTGCTCTGTACCACAAAGTTACCACCTCGTGTGTGTATGCTCTCAAAGGAACACCAAATGCTCTCGCAAGCCCAAAATCGGCCAATTTCAAGTTTCCTTCTTTGTTGATCAACAAGTTCTGGGGCTTCAAATCTCGATGCAAAACCCGATGGGAGTGGCAGTGCTTGATCCCTTTGACCAACTGGTTCATAAACCGCTTGATCATGGCTGCTCCCAACCCAACACCTTCTGGTATAGACTCCATATACTTTTTCAAATCCAAGTCCAAAAATTCAAACACCAAATACAACTTGTGGGAGTCCGAGTGTATTATATCGTAGAGCCTGACGATGTTGTCGTCGCGCATTTCTTTCAACAACGAGATCTCTCTGATGGCAGTAGATGGTACTCCCTCATCTTCGGACTCCAACCGGATTTTCTTCAACGCAACCACCCGGTTGTTGTGTCTTGTGTCCAACGCCTTGTAAACAACCCCATATGTCCCTTCACCGATCTTGTCTAGACGTTGATAGTCGGAAAGTTCCACCATACTATTCTGTAACAGTTAGTAGCTAAACCAAACAAGACACATAGGTACAATGTGGTGTCGTCAACACAGTAAAATTCCTTGCACAAGTTGCAATAACACGTACTTTAACCTTCGGCAAAGAGTGCACTAGTTATTTCCCAAAAAACCACGACTCAAAATGAGAGATGTTAAAAGATAGTAAAATCAATAGTGGTGTATACTTTGTTTATTCAAAAGGTCGCGTAGTTGACACCTGGGATTTGGCCCCAGGATGTCGCGAACATCGCAGTAAATGTAGGTCGATTCGCGTTAATTACGGTGCGGCGGCGGTGGTGAAATTTCTCGTCTGGGCCCAAATTTCGCATTGCTCTGACGTAACAATATCTCAAATTAGGCAAATATATATTACTGTTCTGACATATATCACTAGTATACAATATGATCCAGATTCTATAACTTCTGCACCATAGATTCATATGTCGCTGGAATGGTACATTCCCGCGTCGTGTGTAGATTGCTAATTGTCCATTTGTGGACAATTTGTCATATGGTTTATAACTCTTACTCTGACACTTCCACTGGTAGTGTCAGATGGGTTTTCCCTTCACCAGCATCGCATACTCTAATTTCTCTTCCCCATTCACTATTCAAGATTTGCTGGCCAGTGATTCTTCTTTCGGGCTTGGGGTCCAATATGGAGTAAATGACGTTTCTGCATCTTGCTCTCTTCAAACTTTCAATTGGTTCGTACCCACCTTTTTGTTTTCTTTTCACCAAGTATTCTTGGAAAAATTCATCCTTGGTTTCATCGGCCAATTTCCACAACTGTCTTCCTGTTCTCATCGCCATATAAATAACCCCACACGCCCAAATATCCACTTTACGAGGATCAAACGACTTTTGTGTGAACTCTTCTGGAGCAATATAGGGGCTAGAACCACATACTCCTTCACTATACTGAACTTCATCTTCCCACGCCATTCTAAAACATTCACTATTTCCAAAATCGGTGATTTTGATAACCCCCGACTGGGTGATTAAGATGTTTTCTGGCTTTAAATCTCGATGACTAACTCCCATATCATGCATGTAGTTGACCCCAGTAATTAATTGCTTGAAGAAACAGTCAGCTTCAGCGTATTCTAGCTTTCCTGATATGATAATCAAAGTATACAAGTCACCTCCCGCACAATATTCCATAACTTCGCAATAATCACCCTTGGCATCTTTTAATAAATCAAGAGTATCAATGATGTTAAGATGCTTCAATGATGACGAGATGCAAAATTCAGACGTTAACCTTCGGTTGTATTTCTTATCTGACTCTTGTTGTCTCCGTTTGAACTCTTTAACCGCATACAACTTCTCTTCAATAGAGTTATCACCAAATACTTTTTTGTGCGACACTCTAACTACCCCAAAACTACCCTTTCCAATAACTTCTTGACATCTACCGTACTTCTCAACAAAGCAACGAGAATCAGAAGTTTGGGTCGCCGAGTTCATTTCTTCTGGGTTCATCGCAGGAGATGCTTCACCATTTAATTTCAAATGATTGACTAACCCCGAAAACAAAGTAGGTGGTTTATTTGTACTGGTTTGATTAGGAGTATTACCATTACCAACCAAATTTTGCAAATCCATTGGTATGGCAGATTTGGCTTCACTTCGGAGTTTCTTAGCACCCAATAAATCTTTCAACATATTGGACAATTTCTCTTGACGTTTGGCAGCCCGCAAGCAGTGTTCGTGGCTTCCCAGTTCTAGCATTCTGAATCGAGGTTTTTCTTTCACTGGAATCGAAGATACCGAAGTATGTGAGCTTACGTGTGTAATTGCATTTGAAGTAGTGCCTGACTGTGATACTGACTTTTGCTTACTACTGATAGATGATGTTTGGGAGATATTTCTTGACTTGGTCTTTTTTTCCGCCACTTTTTCAGGAGAAAGATGGCTTTTTGTTCCTTCTGAACTCATGGAGCTTGGTGATCGTACCGGTGTCAACGAGTTTACAGGTATGGCTGTTGTGCTGGAATCGTTGGTACTGACTAAAGGGGTGAAAATATGAGAAAGGTTGCTAGGAGTGGAGTTATCCATGGCCGTACCGAGGTTATCAATGGACTTGTCATGGTCGTCACCTCCTGTTGTAGATTTTGCCGGTACAACGGTCGCTGATGAGGGATTTTCATGGGTATGAGAAGGTACAGTATGGGGAAGGTTTGGAGTGGCCGACGAAGGGCGCAAGTTCTCGTTGGCCTCGACGAACGCGCGGTATGAAGGATTGGTTGATTTCAACGACTGCGAAGGTTTGGACGACGACACCACGGTGGGTGCTGATGCGTCCTTTTTCTCGAACAACCGTTTCAACGAAAATTTACTTTCACCCATGGCGAGCACGGGATACACCTGGGACGAAGCAGATGATGACTGACCGAGAGCGCAATAAACGATATATGCTAAATTATGTACACCAAAAGAAAACAATAGCTCAGGCAATTTTTTCCTTCTTCTTGACAAGAGTAAAAATCTCACTATATATATAGTCGCACATAAAAACAATCACCAGAGTGCAATACAAAATCCCATTTTACTACGGAGTTTTGCGCAGTGCGCACGGGACAAGACTTCCCTACGCCCATGCTGCTTGGTGGTACTTTCAGAACCCCGGATTCGCCACATAGCCAATTGGGTAGACAACTGTCACGATGACTAAATGGTCTACGTCATAGGCAAAATTGGTTGATTAGGCAGGTATTTGCGCTTGCGGCGGAACCCACTGAATCATCGTGCTACCGTTACGTTTGGTTGTTGTAGTGCAACCAAGCAAATGTGGTGGTATGGTAGATACCAGTATTGGAGCCAACGTTGGCTGCAACAATGGTGGCAACAATGGTGTCAAGACCCAGCATAGCAACAAGCCAAGTCGTCGGAAATAAAATTTCCTTCCTGGGTAGGATGTCATCGCAAGGCTGTGGAAGAAAGATCGTTAGTTCTCTTGGCAAGCTCAGCCTAATGAGCCAGACCGCGAAACGGTGGGTACAACCTAGCGGCGCTACACGAAGGTGGGTGTGCATCGACGGTGCCATCCGCTTATGGTGTCGGAACGGGTCGCACCATTGTCCAATTTCACCGGTCCACCAT
>ERZ778017.701-NODE-701-length-41914-cov-134.924508_pt1 | contig 41914 bp, 33 predicted proteins | sample MGYA00375747_ERZ778017 | MGnify/ENA primary metagenome ERZ778017 (study PRJEB29350, sample SAMN05509838) | bioreactor metagenome | biome: bioreactor; material: wastewater | place: South Africa: University of Cape Town | collected 2014-03-17 ...
CCTTCGGCATGACGTTCGTGATCATCGGAGCGGGCATCGACCTCTCCGTTGGCTCGATGCTCGCCCTAGTTGGCGTCGCCGCGGCCATCTTGGCGACCACCACCAACATCCCCGTCGTAGTCGTGCTGCTCATCGCCATCGCCATCGGAGCCGGCCTCGGCCTCCTCAACGGCCTCGTCGTCGGCTACGCGGGGGTGGCGCCGTTCATCGTCACGCTGGCGGGCCTGACCATCTTCAGGGGCATGACGCTAGTGCTCACCGACGGCAAACCGATCAGCGGCCTGCCACCGCTCTTCAGCAAGCTCGGCTACGGCACGTTCCTCGGCGTGCCGATGCCCGTGTGGATCATGGTCGGTGTGCTGCTGCTCTCTTACGTGATCCTGCGCCACACACCCGTCGGGCGCGCCATCTACGCCGTGGGCGGCAACCCGGAGGCCGCGCGCCTCTCCGGCATCCCGGTGCGCCGTATCCTCACCTTCACGTACGTCTACTCGGGCCTGACCGTGGCCATAGCCGCGCTGGTCCTGACCGGGCGTCTCAACTCGGCGCAACCGACGGCAGGGCAGGGTTTCGAGCTCGACGCCATCGCGGCCGTCGTCGTTGGCGGCACCTCGCTGGCCGGTGGCCGCGGCACGGTCTGGGGCACCCTCATCGGCGCCCTGATCATCGGGGTCATCAACAACGGCATGAACCTACTCAACGTCTCGAGCTTCTACCAGCAGATCGTGAAGGGGGGCGTGATTCTGGCAGCGCTACTCATAGACCGCGTACTGTCGCAGCGCAAGGACTGACGCGTGCGAACGCCGTGTGTGCCCGGCTAGCCAACCAGGCACGCGGCGGCGCTAACTTACCGCTAAACACCGGGTCTGGCAGACGCCGGGAAGCCACTCGCGGCGCGCAGGTTCGCGCCCTACCAAGCAGAGGAAGAACATGAGAAAACTACTCATCATCGTCGTTGCCGCCCTGTTGGGCGCCGGGTTCGCCCAGACCATCGGGCTTTCCGTTTCTACCCTCAACAACCCGTTCTTCGTGCAGTTGCGTGACGGCGCCCAGGCCGCCGCGGACGAACTCGGCCTCAAGCTCGTCGTCACCGACGCGCAAGACAGCGTCAGCAACCAGATCTCCAACATCGAGGACCTGCTGCAATCCGGCGTCAACGTGCTCATCATCAACGCCACCGACTCCGACGCGGTCGTACCCGCCGTGATGGAAGCCAACAGCCGCAACATCCCCGTCATCGCCGTGGACCGCGGCATCAACGGCGGCACCGTTGCCTACTTCATCGCCTCCGACAACGTCGCGGGCGGCGGCCTTGCCGGCCAGTACCTGTGCGACAAGCTCGGTGGCAAAGGCAACGTCGTGGAACTAGAGGGCATCCCCGGAACCTCAGCCGCCCGCGAGCGCGGGCAGGGCTTCAACGACTACCTCACGAACTCGTGCCCTGGCCTCACGGTCGCGGCGCGCCAGACCGCTAACTTCAACCGAGCAGAGGGCCTGACCGTCATGGAGAACATCCTCGTGGCGCAGCCCGACATCGCGGCCGTGTTCGCCCACAACGACGAGATGGCGCTAGGCGCACTCCAGGCCATCCAGGCGAGTGGCCGCAAGATCCTCGTCGTAGGCTTCGACGCCACCGACGACGCCGTCGCCGCCGTGCAGGCCTGCACCATGGCCGCCACCGTCGCGCAGCAGCCCGCCATGCTCGGCGACGAGGCCGTGCGCGCCGCCAAGAAGATCATCGACGACGGGGCGCCAGCCACGACCGAGAACATCGCCGTCGGCTTGCAACTCGTCACGAACGCCGCCTGCAACTGAGGCAGGGGCGCTTGCGGGGGGCGGTAAGTGGCCGCCCCCCGCACTCGTCTGGAGGTCGTTAATGAAGCGCAGCGGCATCTTGCACGCCGAGTTGTCGGGCATAGTGGCCGCCATGGGGCACGGGGAGCTGCTCGTGATCGGTGACGCCGGCCTGCCCGTCCCGCCGGGCGTGCCGTGTGTCGACCTGGCCCTCACGCCGGGCGTGCCAGGCTTCCTCGAGACGGTGACAACCGTTCTCAGCGAGCTCGTCGTGGAGCGCGGCCTGGCCAACGCCGAGCAGCCGCAGGCCGCGGCTGCTGCCGCCGCGTCGCTGGAGGCCGCGTGGCCAGCCGGGGTGCCGCTGGAGCGCGTTGCCCACGCCGAGCTGAAGCGCCTGAGCGCCAGCGCGCGCGCCGTGGTGCGCACCGGCGAGGCGACGCCTTACTGCAACATCGTGCTGGTGGCTGGGGTGCCGTTCTAGCAGCTAGCCAGGTGCGGCCCATTGCAAGCGCACCCTGGGTGGCGCATCGTATTGGGCATGCGCATCCTGATCTTGGGCGGCACCCAGTTCGTAGGTAGGCACTTCGTCGAGGCGGCCGTCGCTCGCGGCCACGAGCTAACCCTCTTCAACCGCGGCAGCAAGCCAGCCCCCGCCGGCGTTGCTCACCAGGTGGTTGGCGACCGCAACACCGACCTGGCGAGACTCGCCGGGCGCGACTTCGACGCCGTGCTAGACACCAGCGCTTACGTGCCCCGCCAAGTGGCGGAGGCCGCGGCCGCGCTGGAGGGCGCCGTTGGCGCCTACTTGCTCGTCTCCACCATCAGCGTCTACGCCGATCAGCTGCAGGCTGGCCTAACTGAGGACTCCGCGCTGCTGCGCCTCGACGACCCCTCAACGGAGGAGGTCGACGGCGCCACCTACGGCGGCCTCAAGGTCTTGTGTGAAGAAGCGCTGGCGCGCGTGTTCCCGCCCGAGCGGCGCCTCACCGTGCGCCCAGGCATCGTGGTCGGACCGTACGACCCAACCGACCGTTTCACGTACTGGCCCGCGCGCGTCGCGCACGGCGGCCAAGTACTAGCGCCGGCGGGCCCGGAACTCGCGCTGCAGTGGATCGACGGGCGTGACCTCGCCGACTTCATGCTCGGCGCGCTCGAGCGCGGCGTTAGCGGCACTTACAACGCGGTGTCGGAGGCCGGCCGCTTCAGGCTCGGCGACGTGCTCGCCGCCGCCAAGCGCATCAGCGGCTCCAGCGCCACCATCACGTGGGTGAGCGAGGAGTTCCTCCTCGAGCATGAAGTCGTGCCGTTCGGCGACTTGCCGTTCTGGCTGCCGGGCGCGGCGGGCAACATGTTCAAGGTCGACAGCGCGAGGGCCGCCGCCGCTGGTCTGCGAGCCCGTTCGCTGGAGGAGACGGTGGCTGACACGCTGGCGTGGCAGGCGGAGCGCGGCGACCCCGCGCTCAAGGTGGGCCTGAGCGCCGAGCGCGAGGCCGAACTGCTCGAGTTGTGGCGTCAGCGCTGACTGTCGCGGTTGCCTAGACCCGCCCGAACCTCTCCCGCGCGGCCTCTTGCAGGGCTTCGCGGTGCTCGGGGTGCGCTATCTCGCTGAGAGCCCGCGCCCGCTGCCGCAGGTTGCGGCCGTGCAGCGCGGCCACCCCGTACTCGGTCACGACGTAGTGCACGTGCGCCCGCGTGGTCACCACGCCGGCGCCCGGCTTGAGCAGCGCCACGATGCGGCTCTCGCCACGGCTCGTGGTTGAGGGCAGCGCGATGATCGGCTTGCCGCGCTCCGACAGGGCCGCGCCGCGGATGAAGTCCATCTGCCCGCCGACGCCCGAGTACTGGTAGGTGCCGAGCGAGTCGGCGACGACCTGCCCCGTGACGTCGACCTCGAGGGCCGAGTTGATGGCCGTGACCTTCGGGTTGCGCCTGATGACGGCGGTGTCGTTCACGTAAGCCACGTCGAGGAGCAGCACAGACGGGTTGTCGTCGATGAAGTCGTAGAGCCGCCGCGAGCCCATCACGAAGCTGGCCACCGCCTTGCCAGGGTGGCTGCGCTTGTGCTCGCCCGTGATGACGCCGCGCTCGATGAGGTCGACCACGCCGTCTGAGAACATCTCGCTGTGGACGCCCAACCCCCGGTGGCCCGTCAGTGCGGCAAGCACGGCCTCTGGTATGGCGCCGATGCCGAGCTGCAGCGTGGCGCCGTCCTCCACCAGGTCGGCCACGTATTGGCCGATGGTGCTCTCCACGGCGCCGAGCGCGGGGCGCGCCACCTCGGGGATGGGCGCGTCCACCGTCACGGCCAGGTCGATGTCTTTGACGTGCAGGAGGCCGTCGCCGTGACTGCGCGGCATGTTGGGGTTCACCTGCGCTAGCACGAGCCTGGCGGCTTCCACGGCCGCGCGGCTGGCATCGACCGACGTGCCAAGTGAGCAGTAGCCATGCCTGTCTGGCGGCGACACCTGGATGAGCGCCACGTCCAGGGGCATGGCGCCAGAGCGGAACAGCGCAGGCACCTCGCTGAGGAAGATGGGCGTGTAGTCGCCCTGGCCGCGCGCCACGGCGTCGCGCACGTTCTTGCCAACGAAGAGGGCGTTGACGCGGAAGCTGCTTGCCACCTCGGGCGCCGCGTAAGGCGCGGGCCCCTCGGTGTGGAGCTGCACCACCTCGACGGCGCGCAGGCTGGGCGCACGCTCCGCCATGGCCGTGAGGAGCGCGTGCGGCGCCGCCGCCACGCTGTGAACGTAGACGCGGTCGCCGGAGTGGATCTGTTGGGCGGCTTCGGCGGCGGTGGTGTACCTCATGTGGTCTCCTGGGCGGCAGCGGCCGCACGCCTCACGCGCCCTCGCTACGGTTGCCCCGCTGCTGCAGCAGCAACGAGCCACCCACCAGGACTATCGAGGCGAGGATCATCAGCGTCGAGATGGCGTTGATCTCGGGTGGGACGCGCTGCTTGAGCATGCCGTACACGAACAGCGGCAGGGTGGTGGTGCCTACGCCGGCGTTGAAGAAGGTGATCACGAAGTCGTCGAGCGAGAGCGTGAAGGCGAGGAGCGCGCCGGCCATGACGCCGGGCAGGAGGATGGGGAAGGTGATGCGCCAGAAGGTCTGCCAGTGGTTGGCGCCGAGGTCGCGGCCGGCCTCTTCGAGGCGTGGGTCCATGCCCGCCAGGCGCGCGCGCACGACGATGGCCACGTAGCTGATGTTGAACGCCACGTGCGCGATGACGATGGTGCCGAAGCCGGAGACGAGCCGTACGCCGAAGAGCCTCTGGACCGTCTCGAAGATGATGTTGAAGAACACGGCGAGCGCGATGCCTTGCGTGATGTCGGGGATGACGACTGGTAGGTAGAAGAGCGTGTCCAGTGTCCTGCGGCCCCAGAAGCGCCCGCGCGCCAAGGCCAAGGCGAGCATGGTGCCGAACGCCGTGCTCACGAGGGTGGCGACCGCGGCCACGAACAGCGAGTTGCGCACGGCCTTGAGCAGGAGTTCTGTCTGGAAGCGCGCCGCCTCCGTGCCAGCCGAGATGGTGCCGGCGAAGATGTTCTCGTACCAGCGCGTGGTGAAGCCGCGCCAGGTGCTTACCGAGTTGCCGTCGTTGAAGCTGAACACCACCAGCACGAGGATGGGTAGCCAGAGGAACAGGTAGACCACGATGGGGCTGAGCAGCACGCCGAAGCGGCCCGTGCGGCGCACCGCCAGGTCGCGCTTGACTTTGCGGACGGTGGCGTTGGGCGTCGTCACGCGTCCTCGCGCTGACCCCAGCGGGTGTAGACGAGGACGCTGATGAACACCATGGCAAGCAGCACCATGGAGATGGCGCTGCCGAGCGGCACGTTGCCGCGCCCGCCGAACTGCCCCTGGATGAGGTTGCCTATCATGAGCCCGCGCGTGCCGCCCATCAGGTCGGGCGTGATGTACGAGCCGATGGCCGGGATGAACACGAGGATGCAGCCGGCTATCACTCCAGGCAACGTGAGCGGGAAGATGACGCGCCAGAACGACGTCCAATCGTTGGCGCCGAGGTCGTTGGCTGCCTCGACGTAGCGCCAGTCGAGCGCCTCCACCGAGGCGTAGATCGGCAAGATCATGAAAGGCAGGTAACCGTAAACGAGGCCGATCACCACTGCCGTCGGCGTGAACAGCATCTGGAGCGGCGCGCTGATCAGGCCAAGGCTTTGGAAGAGGCCGTTGAGGAGCCCGTCGCGCTGCATGATGGTGATGAGCGCGTAAGTCCGCACGAGGAAGTTCGTCCAGAACGGCAACATGACGAGGAAGAGCAGCAGCATGCGCGCGCTTGGCGAGCGCCTGCGGCTGATGTAGAACGCCAAGGGGTAGCCGAGGCCGAGGCTAACGACGGTCGTCAGCAGCGCCACGCCGATGCTGCGCCACAAGACCGGGCCGAACACCGTGAACGTGCGCTCGTATTGGGCGAGGGTCGCTGGCGCGATGGCCGAACCGCCCGGCCCGCGCGACATGAACGACGCCACGGCCACGAACACGAGCGGCAGCAGGAAGAACACGACCAGCCAGAAGGTGGCTGGCAGTGCCATGCCGATGGCGCGCGCCTTGTCGCCGCGTACTCTCCCGCGGCTCATTGGGGGCCGCCGCAGCGGGTGGTCCCGGCTTGGTGCATTGCCAGGAGTCTAACCTTCACGTCCGGCTATGTGGAGGGGCCGCGCGCGCCTCGGCAAGCTAGGTGGCGGTCCCGCGCTACTGCACTTCGAACGCCCCTACGTCGCAGTGCGTGCCGCTCGGCCGCGTGGCGCCGCGCTGGTCTGTCACGAGCGGCGCGCTCGTGGCGTCGAGGCACTGTGACTGCGGAGCCTGGTCCCTAGCTGGGCTGCCTGGGAGCAGCGCCAGCGTGCGCGTGGGGCCACCGTTGTCTTGCAGTGGCCCGAGCAGCGGGTCTTGGTTGAGGAGGTTGTTGGGACCGAACACGCCAGAATCGGCGGGGTCGCCAATGAGGTTGTAGCCGCCCGAGTCGAAGGTGGCAGTGGCGCCGCTCTGATAGAGGTCGGGTCCGCCTGCGGCGCCCGCCGCGACGGTGTTGCCAGCCACGATGCTGCCCCGCAGCTCGAGGGGGCGGGAGTAGGCGATGCCACCGCCATGAACTTGCCCGGACGCGCCCGGCATGGTGGTGGCGCTGTTGCCGCTGATGGTGGAGAACGCGATGCGCGCGCTGGCGACTTCGTGGCTGGAGATGACTATCGCCCCACCCCTCTGCGATCGGTTGCCCCAGAAGGTGCTGTTCGTGACGTCGAGAACTCCGTTGACGAACAGTGCGCCGCCGTTGGAGGTCGCGCTGTTGTGCGCGAAGGTGCTGGCGTAGATTCGCAAGGCGCCCGTGTTTGACAAGTAGATCGCCCCGCCGGCGCCGGCGGTGTTGAGGTCGAACTCGCTCTCGCCAACGAGCGCCGTGCCGTTGCTGACGATGGCGCCGCCAGTGAGGCTCGCACCGCTGGGAGTGGCGTTGGAGCTGAACGCGCTCTCGACGACCGTGAGGGAGCTGTCGACTGCGTTGTGGATGGCGCCGCCAGCGCGGGCGGTGTTCGAGGTGAACTCGGTGGCTCGCACGTACACGTCACCTGTGTAAGCAGTGCCAGCGAAGGCGGTGCTCGAGTTGGCCAGAGCTCCGCCGGACGTAGCGCTGCTGTTCGCCTGGAACGCGCTCCCCTCGATGGTCACTTTCCCGCCGTTGTTGTAGATGGCTCCGCCAGCGCCTACGCCCGTCGCGTGGTTCTCCGCGAAGCGCGAGTTCACGACGCTGAGCTCCCCGAAGAGGTTGTTGTAGATGGCGGCGCCGTAACTGGCCTCGTTGTCGGTTATGAGCAGGTTCACGACTTGCAGCGCTCCCAGGTTGTGGATGGCGCCGCCGTTCGTGCCGCCGCGCACGCCTGCGAGGACGAGGTTGCTCAGCTTGGCGTCGACGCCGTCCTTGATGCCGATGAGGCCGGTCGCCCCTGGTGCGGCGCGCAACGTGACGAGCGGCGCGCCCGTCTCGTCGGTGGGGCCGGAGATGTGGCGGCCGGACTGCAGGTCGAGGCTAGACGCGAGTTCGATGGTGGCTGGCGCCGCGAAGGCGACGGGGTCGAAGCTGACGACGATGAGACTCGCGGCGCTGCCGCTCGGCAGTAGCCCCTCGACGTGCCGCAGGCTGCCCTCGCCCGCGTCGGCAGTGGTCATGACCAAGCCGCTGACCTGCACGCTCAAGGCGCTCGTGGTCGTCAGGCCGCCAGCAGTGGTGGTCAGGGTGAGGGCCACTGGTAGATCGAGGTCGGCGGCCGCAACGGCGGCGTCGGCTACGAGCGTGATCACTTTCTCGCTCTCGCCCGCCGCGAAGGACAACGCGGTGGCGCTGAGGGTAACGCCGCTCGGCAGGCTGGCCGCGTTTATGTCAACCGCGACGGGCCCCGTGTAACCGCCCGTGCGCTCGACGACCACGCTCACCTCGCGTCCTGGGCTGTAGGCGAACGGCACCGTGGCCGCTAGCGGCGCTACCCGTGCGCCGACCGGCGCGTGCTCCACGTGGGCAGGCTCGCCGCATGCCGCAAGCAAGGAGGTGAGGGCGATGGCGGCCGCCAACCAGATCGGCAGCCAGGCTGAGCGTCGGCGGGGCGGCCGTCCGCCACCTTCTGGCGCACGCTTGGCGCGCGCGTATCTCGAGTGATTCATGCGTTCCTTCTTTCTCCGAACCCTAGCCGGTCGCCCATGGGTCGGGCGGTTGGCGGTCCCCGGGACGCGGTCGCGCGAAGGGGCGTCCCGTACGGCTCGGATGGATAGGACACCGTAAGAAGGCGCCGTCATTGTGCCGTCAAAACGGGGCGGCGCGCGCGCACCGCGGGCGTGCGACCAGAGCGCCGTTGGCCAACGCCAGCAGCGCGGCGCGCGCCGCTGAGGCTCAGCTAGCCGCCTATCACGTTTTCGCGCTTTGTCAAGCCCCTCACATTCGCGTCGGGCACGCACGTTGTGCGGTCGGTCACGTTGGAAGGCCTGAGGGGCGTGCTAGACTCCACCAAACGAGTAAGAAGGAGAGTGAGAAACTTCAAGACAACCCTATAGTGTGAGTGAGACTGAATGAGCCATCTAAGTATGGTCTCGGGATGCCAACGCTCTCGCGTAAAGGTTGTGGAGAAGCTCTTCCGGTCAGGGGCCGTTCAGTAACCCTTCCCTAATCGTTTCAGTTTCCCCCTTTTACGGGCTCAGATAACCTCACCAGGCGTTGATTGAAGCAACGTTATGAGAGGCACAAAAGCACTGGATTTCGCCGTCGTCAACACTGAGTTGCGGCACGGCCAGGGTGTCTACGACACCGTCAGGCTTGCAAACGGCTACCCAACAGATCGCTACGTGCACTGCATCAACCGCGACGCGGTGGCCGAACAACTCGAACGCTTCCCTGAGGGGCAGTTCGTCGCCATCACGTACGAAGACGGACTTGAGAAGGTCATCGGCATGGCAACCACCATGCTTACCAGCCGCACGCCGGACGAACGTCCGCTGCCCTGGTATGACGTCATCGGTTCGTTCGGCCTGCGCAACCACGAACCGGATGGCGAGTGGCTGTACGGCGTCGAGATCGGCGTTCACCCTGACTATCAGCGTCGTGGCGTGGCCACCGCCCTCTACAAGGCACGCTTGGCGCTAGTGGAGAACCTCGGGCTGCGCGGCTGGTACGCCGGCGGCATGCTCATGGGCTATCACCGTTACCGCGAGACGTTCACGCCGCGAGAGTACGGACAGCGCGTCATCGACGGCAACATCGAGGACCCGACCGTGACGATGCAGCTGCATAGAGGCCTCGAGGGCCGCGGCATCATCGAGGGCTACTACCCCGAATGGCGGGCGGGTAACTCTGCGGTGCTGCTCGTTCACGAGCCGAAGCGCGCCGCGCAGCGCCGCGTGAGCATCGGTCAAACCGGCCGCCGCGGCAGTGCGGCCCACAACCTAGCGAACCACTCTAGGTAGCTGACAGGGCTGGCGCATGAGCGGTAGCGGCCACAGAGTGGCGCACAACGATCTTCCAAGTGAACACGACGTAGAGGTTTACGACGTGCTCGTGATCGGCGCGGGCGTGGCAGGCCTCGGGGCCGCCCGCGCCCTGCTAGCCGCGCGCGGTGAACTCGAAGTCCTAGTGCTAGAAGCGCGCGAACGCCTCGGTGGCAGGGCGCATACGGACCGGCGCTTCGCGGGGTTCCCCGTCGAGCTCGGCGCCGAGTTCATCCACGGCGAGCGCGCCGCGACCTGGTCGTTCATCGAGCATCTCAACCTAGAGACGGTGCACTGGACCAAAGAAGACGACTCGTGGGTGCGCTTGGCCGACGGCAGGCGCCTCACGATGCGCGAGGCGCGCGCCGCGGACCCAGCACTCGAGATCACGCGCTCGTGGCGGCTGCCGCCCGGCGTGCCGCGGCGCTTCGAGTCGTTCGGGGCGTACTTGCAACGCTTAGGGTTCGACTCCACGCGGCTCGAGTACGTGAGGCGCATGTACGCCAACGCGGCGGGCGAGAGCATGCGCTTCCTCGACGCCACCGCCGCCCTCAAGGGCCTCGACCCGGCCGAGGTCGACGGCGAGGAGGACCACCGCATCCTGGAAGGCTACGGCGCGGTGGTCGAAGCGTTAGGCGTTGGCCCCGAGATCCTGACCGGTACTATCGTCACGCGCGTCGAGTGGGGCGCCAACGGGGTGGTGGTGCACGACCACGAGGGTCACGTCTTCCGCGCGCACAGCGCGCTCATCACCTTGCCGCTCGGCGTGCTGCAGGCCGGCGGAGTCGAGTTCGACCCACCACTGCCTGAGACCAAGGAGCGCGCGCTCTCCGGCCTCGGCATGGGGCCAGTGATCAAACTCGTCTACCGCTTCGCCGAGACCATCACGCCTGACGACATCACGGCCGTCTACTCGGCCGGTAACCCGCCGATGTGGTGGTCGCCCTCCGCCGGGCATCCAACGACCGAGGCGGTCGTCTGGACGGCGCTCGTGTCTGGCGACGGCGCCGTGGAGCTCCTGCGCTTGGGCGCCGCGGACGCCCTCGAGCGCGGCCTGGAAGCCTTGCGGCGCGAGCTCGGCCGCCCAGGGTTGCAGGCGCAGGACGCCATGCTCGTCGATTGGGTGTCTGACCCCTTCGCGCGCGGTGGCTACTCGCACGTCCGTCCTGGCAACGACGGCGCCCGCGAGCTGCTTGCCGAGCCGACGCCGCCCCTCTACTGGGCCGGTGAGGCGACGGCCCCGGAGGAGCGGGCGGCAACGGTACACGGGGCACTGCTGAGCGGGGAGCGCGCCGCGGCCGAGATCATCTGCGCCATTGACGAGCGCGAGCGCCAGGCTTCTGGCGCTGCGCCGCTGACCGTCGCCTGAACCGAGCCGTATCATTCGGTAGAACCAAGCAAGGAGCCAACATGGCAGAACAGAGTGCAAAGCAAGACCGCCTGGCGCCCGTCTGGTCCCACTTGACGCAACTGCGACCCGTGCGCGGCGCGGGGTCGTACCTCTACGACGCGGCGGGCACCGCCTACCTTGACTTCACGTCAGGCATCGGGGTGACGAACACGGGCCACGCCCACCCGCGCGTTGTCGAGGCGATCAAGCGCCAGGCGGAGGAACTCCTCTTCGCCCAAGTGAACATCGTCGTGAGTCCAGCGCTCGAGCGCCTCGCTGAGGCCCTTGCCACCGTCGTTCACCCGGAGTTGGGCTCTTTCTTCTTCAGCAACAGCGGCGCAGAGGCCGTGGAGGCCGCCGTGAAGCTGGCGCGCCACGCCACTGGCCGCCCCAACGTGATCGTCTTCCAGGGCAGCTTCCACGGCCGCACCGGGCAAGCCATGGCCCTCACCACCTCCAAGACCGTCTACCGCCACAAGTACCAACCGCTGCCTGCTGGCGTGGTGGTCGCGCCGTTCCCATACGCCTACCGTTACGGCTGGGAAGAGGACGCCACCGTCGACTTCTGCCTCGCCGAACTCGAGCTCATCCTCAAGACGCAGAGCGCACCGGACGAGACGGCGGCATTCGTCATCGAGCCCGTCCTCGGCGAGGGTGGTTACGTTCCTGCCCCCAAGCGCTTCCTGCAAGGCCTCAGGCGCCTCGCAGATGAGCACGGCATAGTGCTCGTCTTCGACGAAGTGCAGACCGGCTTCGGGCGCACCGGCAAGTTCTTCGCATACGAGCATCACGGCGTGCTGCCAGACGTGATGGTCATGGCCAAGGGCTTGGGCAGCGGGCTGCCCATCTCTGGCATCGCGGCGCGCCCGGCGCTCATGGCCAAGTGGGAGAAGGGCACCCACGGCGGCACGTACGGCGGCGGTAGCACGCTGCCGCTCGCCGCGGCGTGCGCCACCATCGACGCCCTCATCGCGGAGGACCTCCCACACAACGCGGAGCGCATGGGCGCCCGGCTAGTGGCTGGCCTGCGCCGCTTGCAGCAGGAGCACCACGAGATCGGCGACGTACGCGGCCTAGGGCTCATGATCGGCGTGGAGTTCTCCGGCCGCAAGGGCCTGGCCAAGGTCGTGCAGCAAGCCTGCCTGGCCGAGAACATGCTCCTCCTGACCTGCGGGGTTGACGATCAGGTCGTGCGCTTCATCCCGCCGCTAGTGGTTAGCGAGGGTGAGATCGACCAGGGTCTCGCCGTGTTCGGCCGCGCCATCGCCAAGGCGACGACGGCGCAGATCGTGGGGGCGGTGTGAGCGGCATCAAGCTAGTTACCGAGATACCAGGGCCGAAGAGTCGCGCCATGGTGGCGCGCCGCGACGCCGTTGGCGCGCGCGGCGCCTCGCGCCTGACCGACCTCGGCGTCACGGGGGCGCACGGTGCGTACGTCGTCGACGTTGACGGCAACCGCCTCCTCGACTTCGCGGGCGGCATCGGCGTGCTAGGCGTCGGGCATACGCCGGAGAACGTGGTGCGCGCGCTGCAGGACCAGGCGGAGCGGCTCATCCACATGTGCGCCATCGTCGGCACTTACGAGCCCTTCGTTGCCGTGCTCGAGGCCCTCTGTGACGCGGCGCCCGGCGACTTCCGCAAGAAGGCCGTGCTCATGAACTCGGGCGCGGAGGCGCTCGAGACAGCCGTCAACATCGCGCGCGCCCACACGGGCCGCCAAGCCATCGTCGTGTTCGAAGGCGGGTACCACGGCCGCACGAACCTCACCCTCGGCATGACAAGCAAGTACGCCCTCTTCAAGAAGGGCTTCGGGCCGTTCGCGCCCGAGATCTACCGGCTGCCGTTCCCCGACGTCTACCGGCGCCCGGCAGGCATGAGCGAGGACGCGTACCTCGACATGGCCATCGCCGCGCTCGACAAGGCCATGGTGGCGCAAGTCGACCCGGGCGCCATCGCCGCGTTCGTCATCGAGCCAGTGCAGGGCGAGGCAGGCTTCCTGCCGGTGCCGCCCCGCTTCTTCAGGCGCCTGCGCGAGATCGCGGACGCCAACGGCATCGTGCTCGTGGCCGACGAAGTGCAGTCGGGCTTGGGCCGCACGGGCAAGCTCTGGGCAGTCGAGCATTACGGCGTGGTACCCGACCTCATCACGACCGCCAAGTCGCTGGCGGCGGGCATGCCGCTCTCCGCCGTCGTTGGCCGCGCCGACATGCTCGACGCCCCTCACCCTGGCGGCCTCGGCGGCACCTACTCAGGCAACCCGCTCGCGTGCGCTGCGGCGCTCGAGGCGTTGAGCACCCTGCGCAGCCCGGCCTTCCTCGACCGCGCGACGCGCGTGGGTGAGAGGCTGCGGGCCGGACTCGAACGCATCGCAGCCCAACACGAGCTCGTCGGGGAGGTGCGCGGCCTCGGCCCCATGCTGGCGATGGAGTTCGTGAGGGACCGCGCCACGAAGGCGCCGTTCCCCGAGGTCGTTCTCGAGGTCACCAAGCAGGCGTTGAAGCGCGGACTCATCGTCATACGCGCGGGTCTCTACTCGAACTGCATCCGCCTACTGCCGCCCCTCAACCTGAGCGACGCGGAAGTCGACGAAGGCCTGAGCGTGCTCGAAGAGGCGGTGGCTGCGGCCTGCGCCATGCACGCCCCAGCAGCGACCGCCTGAGCGCGGCGCCAATGGCGGGTTGCGCCCGCGCGAAGAGGAGTTGAGGAAGCGTGGCAGTAACCGAGCCAGACACGAAGTACCCACTCAAGCAACTCATCGGGGGCGAGTGGCTAGACGCCGCTGACGGCGGGGTCTGGGACCTGATCGACCCTGGTAGCGAGGACGTCGTCCAGCAGGTCGCGTTCGGCGGGGCAGAGGACGCCGCCAGCGCCATCGCCGCCGCCGCGGCCGCGTTCCCGGAGTGGGCGGCCAAGACGGCGTACGAGCGCGGCAAGGTCCTCGAACGTGCTGCGGCCTGGATCAAGGCCAACGTCGACGACTTGGCGCGCCTGACCACCGAGGAGTCTGGCAAGCCGCTCGGCGACGCGCGCGGCGAGTGGCTCTCGGCCACGAGTTACCTAGCGTGGTTCGCTGGCGAAGGGGTGCGCGTTTACGGGCGCACCGTGCCAGCCCAAGTGCCTGGCAGGCGCATCAGCGTCGTGCCGCAGCCACTTGGAGTGGTCGCCACCATCACCGCTTGGAACTTCCCCGTCTACAACATCGTGCGCACCTGGGCGGCGGCGCTGGCTGCAGGCAACACCGTCGTTGGGCGCCCTTCTGAGTTCACGCCGCGCTCGGCGATGCTCCTAGGCCAGGCCCTCGCAGAGGCGGGCGCGCCGGCGGGCGTCATCAACGTCATCAACGGCGACCCTGAGGCCATGGGCCAGGCGTTCCTCAACGACGCGCGCGTGCGCAAGCTCGCGTTCACCGGCAGCCCGCGCGTCGGGAAGCTCCTCATGGACGGCGCCTCGCGCACCCTCACCCGCTTGGCGCTCGAGCTGGGCGGCAACGCCCCCGTCATCGTCTTCCCGGACGCCAAGGACATCGGGCGACTAGTGAAGCTCGCGGCGCGCTTCAAGGCGCGCAACGCTGGGCAGGTGTGCATCGCGCCGCAGCGCTACTACCTGCACGAGAGCGTGGCCGACGAGTTCACAGCGGGTGTCGTTAGGGCGATGGCCGAACTCAAGGTCGGCCACGGGCTAGAGGACGGCGTGCAGGTCGGGCCGCTCATCAACGCCCGCCAACGCGACCGCGTCGAGGAGCTGGTGGCGTCGGCCGCCGCGTCCGGCGCCACGGTCGCCACCGGCGGCAAGCGCCTAGAGCGCAAGGGCTACTTCTACGAGCCGACGGTCGTGACGGGCGTCGAGCCAGGCACGCGGCTGTACGAGGAGGAGATCTTCGGGCCGGTGCTGCCCATCACGACCTTCTCCACCGCGGGCGAGGTGCTGGCGCGCGCTAACGCCACTGAGTACGGGCTGGCCGCCTACGTCTTCACCTCTGACCTCAACACGGCCATCGCCATGTCGGAGAGGCTCGAGTTCGGCATGATCGGGATAAACGACTGGATGCCCGTCACGCCAGAAGCGCCGTTCGGCGGCGTGAAGGGGAGCGGCATCGGCCGCGAGACCGGTGCGGAGGGCATCTTGGAGTACCTGGAGCAGAAGGCCGTGTTCATCGGCGGGGTAGAGCTGCCGTAAGCCCGCAGCGGTGGGGGTGACGGCGGCGTAGACTGGCGGTCGGTAGATGGCCGCTGTGTCCTCTTCACCCCCTTCAACACCAGACGCCGCAGAGGTCCTCACCCGCGTGCGCCGCACCATGCGGCTCTCGTTGGTGGAGGGCAGCCTCATGCAGGTGTTCCTCAACTGGACGTCAGGTAGCGTCCTAGTTGGGTACCTGCTCGCACTGGGGGCGTCACCGACGCACATCGCGTTGGTCGGCAGCGTGCCGTTCCTCGCCCAGGTATTCAGCCCGCTTGGCGCCCTGGCGGCCGAGGTCCTTGGGCATAGGCGGCTGCTCGCCGCGGCGCTTGGCGCCACCGGCCGCGCAAGCTGGGTATTGGCCGCGTTCCTCCCGCAACTGAACGTGCCTGACGTGTTGCGCCCGACTTTGCTCGTCGGGCTCGTGTTCTTCGCGAGCGCTTTCCAGGCGACCGTGGCTACCGTGTGGACCGCCTGGATGGGCGACGTCGTGCCAGACGAGAGGCGCGGTCGCTACTTCGGCATGCGCGTTGGCGTCCTCGGCGCCGTCGGCACCTTCGCGAACCTCGGTGCCGGCGTGTTCCTCGACCACGTGGCTGCCCCGCTCTCGTTCCAACTCGTGCTCGGGGTGGCGGTCGCCGCCTCCTTCGCGTCCGTGGTGCTCTACTTCTTCCACTACGACCCGCCGACGGAACGCAGGCGCGTGACCCTCGGGCAGATCGTCTCGCACCCGTACGCCTCGCGGAACTTCAGGCGCTTCCTCGTCTTCGCGATCTACTGGCAGTTCGTGGTCATGCTCGGCGCGCCGTTCGTGGTGCCTTACTTCCTCGAGGAGCTGAAGATGACGTTCGGCCAGGTGTCTTACTGGTCGTCGATCGCTGCGGTGGTAGCGCTTGGCACCACCATCTTGTGGGGTCGGGCCGCGGACCGTGTTGGCAACAAGCCCATCCTCGCGCTCGGCACGTTCCTCGCCGGGGCGCTCCTGCCCCTCAACTGGATCCTGGCTGGGTTGACTGGCAACCTCGCGTTCATCTGGGTGTCCGCCGTGTTCGACGCGATCGCGTGGGGGGCCATCACGCCTGCCGTCTTCAACCTCGCGTTGGGCGCGGCGCCGCGCAGTGGGCGCGTCTCGTTCATCGCCATGTACTCGCTCGTTCAGGGGATCGCTGGCTTCGCTGGCGGCGCCCTCTCCGGGCCCCTCATCACCTATCTGCACGGCATCACCTACCCGGCGTGGATGGCGGGCTGGACGGGTTACCACACCCTCTTCGCGCTCTCGGCCGTTGGGCGCATGGCCGCCTGGTTGTGGCTGCGCCCGATCGAGGAAGAGCGTTCGTGGCGCACGCGGGACGTCTTGGCGCTGGCGCGCCCATGGCATAGGCAGACCGGCGCTTAAGCGGGCGGCCGGCTAGGTGGTTGAGCGGGCCGCTCTGCTTGTGTACTTCAGCACTAGTAGCGTGGCTTGACGCCGCCATGACGTTCGCCTTAGCCTTACTTAACAACTTTGCAAAACCTTCTGGAAAGGAACGCGTGGACCTCAGAAGCGTGCAGCACGACAACGTACGAGAACATAACCGCCGGGCAGTGCTGCAAGTGCTGCGCTCGCGCGGGGCTGCGTCTCGTTCCGAACTGTCGCGCGCCACGCTACTCAGCGTTCCGACCGTCACCACCATCGGCCAAGAGTTCGTGGCCCTCGGCCTGGTAGACGAGGGCGACCTAGCGCCATCCGGCGGCGGGCGCCCGGCACGCCTCCTACGGCTCGTGCCAGAGGCGCGCAACGTCCTAGCTGTCGACCTCTCTGGCGCTAACGTGCGCGCAGCACGCATCGACCTAGCCGGCCAACTTCACACCCTAGAGCCGGGACCGCGCCTGGCGCCCGGCTCCGAAGCCGACCTAACCGCCTGGCTGGCGGCCACGGTCGCCGACGCCGCTGCCGCCAACACGCCGTTCGCATGGCTGGCCGTCGCCATCCCTGGCGTCATCGATCAGGACGGCTCACACGTGCGCCTCGCCCCAAGCCTCGGTTGGCACCGCGTGAACGTCGCCGAGTTGCTCGAGAAGGCAAGCGGCCTACCCGTAATGCTCGAGAACGACGTCAACGCCCTAGCGCTCGGCGAACTGCAGCACGGCGCAGGAGTAGACCACAGCCACGTCGTCTACCTCACCATCGCCGGCGGTATCGGCGCCGGGCTCGTGGTTGGCGGCCAGCTCTACCGCGGCGCCCACCGCGCGGCAGGCGAAGTCGGCTACAGCCTCATCCCCGGCGTGCCGGAGGACGGCCTCGACCTCGGAGCCTCCGGACCGCTCGAACGGCACCTCCTCGGCTTCGCGCAGCGCGTGGTGACGGACGGCGCTCTCGACCTGAGCAGCCCCGAGCGCAAGGCAGCGTTCGAGAGCCTCGCTGACGGCGTGCGCCTCGTGCTCCATAACCTCGCCTGCGTACTCGACCCTGAAGTCGTCGTCGTCGCCTGGTCAGCGGATCAAGAGGGACGCCTGGCGCAAGCCGTAGCCCAGCGCTGGCATATGCCGCTCGCGGTCGGGGTGAGGGCAGGCTCGTTAGGCCCCATCGCCGCCCTGTACGGCCTCGGCCACATCGCTCTCGAGAGCCTAACGGCCAGCGTTTGCGGCCTCGAGCAAGTAGGGAGCTCACTATGAGTTACCGCCACCTGCGTGTCATAGACGTGCACACTCACTTCCCGATCCACGACACCATGGGCCTGCCGCCCGTGCCGGAACAACAGCACCCACTGCTCCAGGCGTACGCCAAGGACCGCGGCAACCGCATGGCCATGGAGTGGAACACCGAGCCAACCGAGCCGGCAGCCAAGACGGACGCCGAGGTCGACGCCAACCTGGAGCGCTGGGTCGGCGAGGTCGAACGTTACGGCCTGCGCAAGGTCGTGTTCGTTAGCGCCAACAACAACGACCGCCTCGCCGGCCTCGTGGCGCGGCACCCCGATAAGTTCGTCGGGTTCGCGCACCACGCCCTCGAGCCGGGCGCTGACGTCGAACTCAAGCGCGCCGTCGACGACCTCGGCCTGCGCGGCTATAAACTCCTCGGGCCACGCACGAACTACCCGTTCGAGGCACCGGAGCTGCGCGGCGTGTGGGAGTTCCTCGCCGAGAGGCGACTACCCGCCCTCATCCACTTCGGCTTCCTCGGCAGGGGCGGCGGCATCGTTCAGCACCCACGCATGAGCCCCCTCTCGCTCTTCGAGGTCGCGCGCGCCTTCCCCGAGATCCCGTTCCTCATCCCGCACTTCGGCGCCGGTTACTACGACGACCTGCTCGCTCTCTGCTGGAGCCTGCCGAACATCTACATCGACACGTCAGGCTCGAACCAGTGGATGCGCTGGATGCCATACCCACTGACCCTCGAGGACCTCTACCGCAAGGCGCTCGACACCATCGGGCCGGAGCGCATCGTGTTCGGGTCAGACTCGAGCCTCTTCCCGCGCGGCTTCTCCGAGCGCTACCTGCTCGACCAGTTGCGCGCTTGTTACACGCTCAACGTTGAGGAGGCAGACGTGGCGCTCATCTTCGGCGGCAACGCCGCCCGCCTTCTGCAACTCGCAGACGAACCCAATGAAGGGAGCGAAGCGTGAGCTGGCACCCCGCCTACCGTAAGCAGGTGCTGGAACCGGACTTCCAGCACGCGGCCACACACCTCTCACACCACTTCATCGACGCCATGACGGCGCACCTAGACACCGTCATGCGCCTGCCAGCCTACGCGGGCGAGGCAGACCAGGCAGCAGGCGCCAAGGTGCGCGCCGCGCTGGTGGCGCTGCACGACGCGCCGCGCCCCGAGCAAGCGGACGACGTGCCCGACTACTACTTCGCGCTGCAGCGCAAGCTCGAGGCAGCCTTGGGCGAGGCCGTCGGCCTCGTCCGCGTCGGCCTGAGCCGCAACGACCTCGACATGACGGTCTACAAGATGCACGGCCGCGCGTCGCTGCTCGACACCGGCGAGCGCCTCCTCGAGCTCAGGCGCCTGCTCATCGAGAAAGCGAACGCGCACGTTGCCACTGTGCTCATCGCCCAGACTCACCACCAGCCTGGTCAACCGACTACCGTCGCGCACTATCTCGGCGCCGTCGAGGACCAGCTGTCGCGCGACTCGCAGCGCCTGGAGCAGGCGTACACGCGCATGAACACCTCACCGCTCGGCGCGGCCGCGCTGGCAGGCAGCAGCCACCCCCTCGACCGCGAGTTCACGGCCGCCAGGCTCGGCTTCGACGCCCCCGTCGGCAACACCTACGACGCGGTAGCCTCGGCTGACTGGCAGTTCGACATCGTCAGCCTGGCTCAGTCGGTTGCGCTCGGGTTGGGTCGGTTCGTTAACGATCTCTTGTCCTGGGCCGCATCCGGCTGGTACCGCCTAGAAGATAGTCTGGTCCAAGGGTCATCGATCATGCCGCAGAAACGCAACCCAGTCTCCCTCGAGCATGCCCGCACGCGCTTCTCGCGCGTGCTAGGCGCGGCAGGCATGGTCAGTTACTCTCACCACAACATCCCCTTCACCGACCTCAACGACTTCGGCCCAGACATCCAGGGCGCCCTCGGCCTGCAGCACAGGCAGTTGGTCGGCGCCCTCACGCTGCTAGACGCCTGCCTCCAGCACGGCGACTTCGATGAGCGCAAGCTTGCCGAGGCAGCAGCGCGCACCGACACGACGGCAACCGAACTCGCCGACGTGCTCGCGCGCGATCACGGACTAGCTTTTCCTCACGCTCACCACGTGGTCGCCACGTTGGTGCAGCGTTTCAACTCGGAGGGGCGGCTACTGACCTCGGCAGCCCCCGCCGACGTGGAGGCCGCGGGCGGACCGCTGCTCTCCCCGGAGGCGCTCACCGCCGCGCTCGACCCAAGCGGGTTCGTGCGGCGCAGGAACGGCCTTGGCATGCCAGCGCCGGAGGTCATGACTATCAGGCTCGCTCGGGCCACGGAGCGGCTAGCAGCCGACCGTCAGGCCCTGCGGGATCGGTCCGAGGCGCTCGCCCGCGCCACAGCAGGGTTGCGCGGAACCGGAAAGGAGCAAGTCTAAGTATGAAGCGTGTTCTTCTTCTCTTGGCCGTGATGTTGGGGGTCGGCATCGGCGCCGCCCAGACCACCATCACCTACTGGCAGTACGACTACGCCACCCGCGTCGACGCGATGAACCAGCTCATCGCCCAGTTCGAGGCAGCCAACCCGGACATCAAGGTCGTCCAGGAAACCTTCCCGTACGACGGCTACCAGCAGCAGGTTGCCGCCTCCATGCCCGCCGGCCAAGGCGCGGACGTCGCTCAGCTCTTCTACGGCTGGCTCCCCACCTGGCAACGCGCCGGTTACGTCGTTCCGCTCCCTGAGCAGTTCTTCGACGCCGCCGAGCTCGACGCCAACTTCGCCCCGCTCGCCCAGGCCGCCAAGGTAGACGGCACCTGGTACGGCCTCCCGACCGCCGTACGTAGCTTGGCGCTCTTCTACAACGCCGACATGCTGGCTTCCGCCGGCTACGACGCTCCGCCCGCCACTTGGGACGAGTTCGTTGAGATCGCCGAGGCCCTCACCGTCAAGCAGGGCGCTCGCTTCACCCAGGTTGGCTACGGCTTCGCGCCGACCGGCCAGGACCACCACCTCGTGCGTGAAGTCCTCATCCGTCAGTTCGGCGGCGCGCCGTACTCCGACGACTACAGCACCGTCACGTACGACAGCGAAGCTGGCGTCGAAGCCCTGACCTTCTACACCGACTGGGTCACGAAGTACGGCTTCGCCGTGCCTGAGTTCGTCCCGGGCAACAACGGTTACCGCGACGGCTTCCGTCAGCTCGAGAACATCGCCATGATCGTCGACGGCTCGTTCGCCATCGGCGACGTCAAGAAGGTCTCCTTCAACTGGGGCGTCACCGAGCTGCCCGTCTTCGACAACGGCATCAAGTCGAACTTCGGCTCGTTCTTCATGAACGCCATCACCCCGAACGCCACCAAGGACCCGGCCAAGCTCGAAGCCGCCGCCAAGTTCCTCAAGTTCGTCACGAGCGACGACGCCATGAAGCTGTGGCTCGACGTCGTTGGTGAACTGCCGGCTAGCCGCAGCCTCATCGCCGACCCGACCCTCGCCGCGGACCCCGTCTACGGTCCGTTCGTCCGCGCCCTCGACTACGCGCACGCCACCGTTTTCGTCGACGAGACCGGTCAGCGCGACGTGATGGTCGACGCCATCAACGAAGTCGTCCTCCAGGGCACCAGCCCCGCCGTTGCCATCAAGGAAGCGGCCGCAGCCGAGCAGCTCCTGCTCGACGCTAACCGCTGAGGTCACGGGCGGCAGTAGCCGCCTAGCGGCGTGCGAGCGCCGACCAGCACCGCTTTAATCACCGTGGGGGCGAGTATCTCGCCCCCACCAGACTCAAGACTTATCTGCTTCCTCGCCGCGCCGCTTGGCGCGGGGCAACGGCCCGGGAGGTGCCATGAGGAGTTCGCAAGGCGCACCGCGCCGTCGAGGACTATCGCTGAGCTCGCGCGAGGCCCTATGGGCGTACGCGTTCATGCTCATTCCGCTCGGCTTCTTCCTGTTCTTCAGGTTGTGGCCAGCGATCCAGTCTTTGAAACTGTCTCTATTCACTTGGCACGTCGACCCTGAGCAGCGCGTCTTCATCGGGCTGCAGTACTACCGCGAGATGTACGCCAATATCGCCGCCAAGGGCGATCTCTACAAGGCGCTGCGGAACATGCTCTATTACTTCCTCATCGTCGTCTTCGGTCAAGTCTCCCTCGGCATGATCAGCGCCATCCTCCTCAACTCGATCACGCGCCTCAAGGGTCTCTTCCGCGCCATCTATTTCGCCCCCTACGTCACGCCGGCAGCGGCCGTCGCGTGGGTGTGGGGCTGGATGTACTCGGTCAACTTCGGTATCTTCAACAAGTTCTTAGGCGACTGGAGCGAGTTCGTCACCGGCATCGGCCTGCCTTGGCTGTCCATCGACCCGCAACCGTTCCTCACCAGCCCGAAGCAGGCGCTGATCGCGGTGGCCGCAGTGGTCGTGTGGCAACAGCTCGGCTTCCAGGTAGTCATCTTCCTTGCTGGACTGCAGGGCATCCCGCGCCCCATGCTCGAGGCGGCCGACATCGACGGCGCCAACGGCTGGCAGCGCTTCTGGGGGGTGACGTTCCCCCTACTCAACCCCGTGATCGTGTTCTCGCTCATCATCTCGACCATCTCGACGCTGCAGATGTTCGACCAAGTGCAGAACATCAACTTCACGGACCAGGGCGGGCCGCTAGGTAGCACCCTCACCATCGCCCTGTACATGTACCAGCAGGCGTTCCAGAAGTTCCGCATCGGCTACGCCGCCGCCGTCACGGTGCTGCTCTTCGCCATCATCCTCGTCATCACGCTCATCCAACTCAAGGTCACGCAAAGGAAGGTCGAGTACTGATGGCCGCACAGCTCCAGTACGCCCCGCGCCGCCGTCGCCCGCGCTTCGCGCCCGGTCGCTTCGTCGCCTACGTGCTGCTGGCGATCGGCAGCGTCGTCATGGCGTTCCCGTTCGTGTGGATGATCCTATCGGCCTTCAAGCCGCTCAAAGAGATCTTCCGCTTCGGTTTCTGGCCGCAAGTCTGGACCCTTGCCAACTTCCAGGAAGTCATCCTTCACACGCAGTTCCCACGCTGGTTCCTCAACAGCCTCATCGTGGCCGGCATCTCGACGGTTTCGGTGTTGTTCTTCGCCTCGCTGGTGGGTTACACCCTCACGCGCCTGCGCTTTCCAGGCCGCAACTTCATCTTCTTGCTCATCCTCAGCACCCTCATGATCCCCACGGAGATGCTCGTCATCCCGTGGTACGTCATGTCGACCGAGTACGGCTGGGTCAACACCTTCTGGGGCATCGCCTTCCCTGGCCTCATCCCCGCGTTCGGGGTCTTCCTCATGCGGCAGTTCTTCGAGACCCTGCCGCGTGACTTGTTCGACGCCGGGCGAGTCGACGGCGTGAGCGAGTTCGGCTTGTTCTGGCGCGTCGGCCTGCCACTCGTCGGTCCCGGCCTCGCCGCCCTCGGCATCTTCAACTTCGTAGGGAACTGGAACGCTTACCTGTGGCCGCTCATCGTGGCCAAGTCGCCGAGCATGCGCACCATCCCCGTTGGGGTGGCGTTCTTCTCGGGTGAGGCCGGCACCGAGTGGAACCTCATCATGGCGGCAGCTGCGCTCGCCGTCATCCCCGTGCTGCTCGTGTTCTTCATCTTCCAGCGCCAGATCATCGAGGGCGTCGTGCTTACCGGGGTGAAAGGATGAGCATTGCCTGGGGGGACGGGCGGGAGCCCGAGTCCCCACGGATCTTGGTAGTCGGCAACGCCAACGTGGACGTGCTCATGGGAGACGTCGCGCCGTGGCCCCTGCCGGGTAGCGAGGTCATCATCGACCGCTACGAGTGGCGAGTGGGCGGCGCGGCAGGCAACACTGGCCTAGCGCTCGCAGCCCTTGGAGTCCGCGATGGTGAGGACTCGGACGTCATCGCCGACGTTGGTAGCGACTTCCTCGGCGCCTGGCTGGAGGAAGCCATGGCAGGCGCGGCGCGCTTGACGCGCGTGCCGCACTCCACCGCCCTCACGGTTGGCCTCACTCACCCTGATGGCCAACGCACGTTCGTTTCGTACTTAGGGCACCTCGTGACGCTGCCGCTCGAACGCATCGAGAGGGCCATCGACGCCGCCCGCCCTGGCGACCTGCTGCTGCTGTGCGGTTACTTCCTGCTGCCAGAGCTACGCGCCAAGGCGCCCGCCATCTTGCGGCGCGCTAGGGAACGCGGAGTCATCACTACGATCGATACCGGTTGGCCGGACGGCGGTTGGACGCCGGAGGTGCGCGCCGAAGTGGCTGCGCTGCTGCCGCTACTCAGCGCCTTCCTCCCCAACAGGGAAGAAGCCCTCGGCCTCACGGGCGCACCGCAAGACGGCGACGTCAACGCCGCCGTGACACAACTCTGCGACGTCGGCGCCGAGCGCATCGTGGTGAAGCTCGGCGCGGAGGGCGGCCTGCTGGTGGCGCCAGACGAGCACGCGCTGGTGCCATCGCCGAAAGTCGTGGTGCAGGACACCGTCGGCGCCGGCGACACCTTCAACGCTGGCCTGCTGGCTGGCTTGGCGCGCGGCATGAGCTGGGCAGAGGCGCTAGTGCCAGCAGTGAACGCCGCCGCCCTCGCCATAGCAAGCCAGCCAAGGCATTACCCAAGCTGGGACGAGACCCTAAGCGCTTCGCGCCAACCCGTCTCGGTTACTAGGTAGTTCATACGCGCATCGTGCGGGCCGTGAGGCAGGTCGGGCAAGACGAGAGCGTCGAGCGTCACCCCAACCACCACGGCCCCCGCGCGCGCCATGGGCAGCAGCCGATCGTAATAACCGAGTCCGTAACCGAGCCGCACGCCCGTGATGTCGAACGCCAAGCCTGGCACTAGGAACAGGTCAACGGCGTCCGGCTCGACAGCGGCGGCGGCCTGAGTCGGCTCCAAGAAACCATAAGCGTGACGAGACAAGGCAGACTCGTCGGTCAGCTGGGCAGCCGTCACATGGTGCAGCGTTAGGTGCGGCTCCGGGCGCCGGTGCGTGCGCGGAAGCACCAGGCGCTTGTCGTCGGCTACCAGCAGTTCGCCAAGGTCGACCTCGTCGCCGAACGCTAGGTAGGCCGCCACCGTGCCCGCGCGTTGGTAGGCCGTGCATGCTCGCAGCGCCGCAACGATGGTTGCGTTGAGCTCCGGACCGCGGCGCTGCATCTCCTGGGCGCGCACCTCGCGCGCCCAGTCGCGCACTGCCCGCTTCGCGGCAACCGTCATGGCTGATGAGTCTACGCTGCTGGTCTGGGCGTTGCACATATCGGGTGTGCAGGACTGCACGGCGTTGGCTCCGCTCTCAGCGATACTGGTGCATGCCAAGACATCTCACCACTACCGTCCACCACCTAGTAGGTCTACGTTTCGTTGCCGAGACGCCGGAAGGTCAGCGCGTGATGATCGACAACGAGAAGCACGCACGCACGGGTCCAAGCCCGATGCAGCTCCTGCTAGGCGCGACGGCCGCCTGCGCCGCCATGGACATCGTCAACATGCTAGGTAAGCGCAAGCTGACCATCAACAGTTACCGGATTGAGATGACCGGCGAGCGCCCGGACGCCACCCCCGCCCCGTTCGAGCACATCGTCGCGCGGCACGTGTTCGACGTGCCTGGCCTCGACGAGGCCACCGCCCAGCGCTTCGTTCAACTAGCTACTGAGAAGTACTGCTCGGTCGGCCTCAGCCTCAAGGCGAGCATCGAGTACCAGGTGGAGCTGGAAGCGGCGCAGCCGCCAGCTTGACGCGGCGCTTGACCTAGGCCTGCAGCGGGCCGCGGCCCGGCACCGGTTCGGGGCCAGACGCGCCAGCCACTGCGGCTGAGAAGCCGGTCTGTAGGCCCATCAGGTACGAGAGCTTGAGTATGAACTCGATGGTGTCTGCGTCGTGGGCAGCGACTAGGTCCTCGATGAACTCCGTGGTGCCCTCTGGCAGCGCAACGGCCTCGATCTGTTCGGCGTGCCGCTCACGCATCTCCGCTAGGAAGCGCTCGATCATCTCCTTGTTCATTTGGTAGTGGCTCCGTCCAGGTGCTCGCCCTCCATGGCGGCGTACTCGTCGAGCTCGGCGGGGTTGGCCAGCAGCGTTTCCAGCCACGCTACGACGGCCTCGGCCGTCGCCAAGTTCGTGGCAAGCGGGACGCTATGAACGTCGCAGATGCGTAGCAGCGCCGAGATGTCGGGTTCGTGCGGTTGCGCCGTTAACGGGTCGCGGAAGAAGATGACGGCGAGCACCGCCTCGTCCGTGATGCGCGCACCCACCTGCAAGTCGCCGCCAAGCGGCCCAGACGCGAGGCGTTCGATGTCGAGGTTGGTGCGCTCCATGAGCACGCGGCCAGTCGTGCCTGTCGCGATGAGCGGGAAGTGCGCGAGGGTAGCCGCGTGATCCGCGGCGAACGCCGCGAGGTCGGGCTTCTTCTGATCGTGTGCGATGAGGGCCACGGACTTCATCCCTCAAGTCTAGTGCCTGGCGTAGGGATAATCCGCGCCTAAGGCGCACGAGGGCGCTTAGGTACAATCGTGGACGATGGAAGTCGCGATAGTAGTGGCCGCAGCCTTAGGGACCTTGGCCATCGTCAGCACCCGCTTGAGCCAACGGTTCGGCGTTCCGGCGCTCGTGCTGTTCGTTGGCGTCGGCATGCTGGCCGGCTCAAGTGGGCCGCTCGGGATCGTGTTCGACGACTTCACCCTCAGCTACAACATCGGGGTGGTGGCACTCGCCATCATCCTGTACTCGGGTGGGCTCGACACGCGCATGCGGCTCTTCCGCGTCTCCGTCGTGCCTGCCTCGGCGTTAGCCACGTTCGGGACGCTGCTCACCATGATCTTCATCGGGCTGGCGGCCTACTACCTCACCGACCTCGACTTCCCGACGAGCATGCTGCTCGGGGCGGTCATCTCGAGCACCGACGCTGCCGCCGTGTTCAGCTCCCTCAAGGGCCGCGGACTACCGAAGCGACTGCGCGGCACCCTCGAGACGGAGTCAGGCACGAACGACCCGATGGCGGTGCTCCTCACCCTAGCGCTCGCGCAGGCCATCACGCAGAACCAAGGCATCAACTACTTGGCGATCGCGGGAAACATCGTCCTCGAGCTAGCGATCGGCGCCGTTCTCGGCCTCGCGTTCGGCTGGCTGCTGCAGCTCCTAGTCAACAAGGTCGCGCTAGACAACGTAGGCCTCTACCCGATGCTGGCGCTGTCCGGCGGCCTACTCGCCTTCGGCCTAACCGCGTTGGCGCACGGCAACGGCTACTTGGCCATCTATCTCGTCGGGTTGGTGCTCGGCAACAACCATCTGGCGCAGCGCCTCGCCATCGTCAACTTCATGGACGGTGCCGCCTGGGGCGCTCAGCTCGTGATGTTCATGGTCATGGGCTTGCTCGTCTTCCCCGAGCAGTTGGGGCCGATCCTCGGCGTGGCCTTACTGATAACGGGTGCCACCATGTTCATCGCCAGGCCGCTGGCCGTGACCATCACGCTTGGCGTCCTGCGCTGGCTCTCGCGTGGGCGCTTCAGCTTCAGCCCCAAGGAGCAGGTCCTGCTCACCTGGGCGGGGCTGAAGGGCGCCGTGCCGATCGTCTTGGCGATGGTGCCGCTCATGCACAGGGTGCCTGGGGCCGACGTCATCTTCAACATCGTGTTCGTCGTCGTGATCGTCGGAACGTTGTTGCAGGGGTTCACGCTGTCACCGCTGGCGCACTGGTTGGGCCTCGCCGTGAGCGAGCCTCCGCGGGCTAAGTTGCGGCTCGAGCTCGGGGGTGAGGCGCCGGACGGCGCCGCCGTCCTCGACGTGTTCCTCAGGCCGGACAACCGCGCCGTCGGGAAGCGCATCGCTGAGCTTGCCTTGCCGCCCGAGGTCGTGATCGCCGCGGTGCTGAGGCGCGGGCAGCTCGTTACGCCACGCGGGAGCACCGTGTTCGAGGCAGGCGACCACGTCTACCTGATCGGGGCGCACATGCACGAGGACCACGTGCCGCTAGCGTTCGGCCGTAACAAGAGGACCGTCCCGCGCGGCAAGCGCCAAGCGAACGAAGGCGTGGCGCCAACCGTCGAGCCTGGCCCCGAGGTCACGGAAACGCCACTCACGGCTCCCAAGCCTGCACCAGTGGCGACCGCCGCCGATGGGCCCGTCAGCGACAGCTGAAGCGCGCCGCTGTGCTAGGGGCGAGGCGTCGAGTGCTCGCTCGGCACTACGAAGCTAACGCGGGTTCCGGGTTGAGCTTGCGCTAGGGCCGCCAGGTCGCCGCGCTCTACGACGCCAACGACGGGGTAACCGCCGGTGCGCCCACGGTCGGCGAGCAGCACTAGGGGGCGGCCGTCCGGCGGCAACTGCACTGCCCCGAGCGGCATGCCCGTCGAGGAGATGGCGGGGACCGCGCAAGAGACTTGCATGTCAGCGCGCGCGAACTCGAGGCGCACGCCCATGCGGCTCCGTTCGCTCACGACGAAACCTTGCGTTTGCAGCATGGCGAAGGCCGCCACCTCGTGGTGCGGTCCGGGGTGCAGGCGCAGGGCCAACTCACGGGAGTAGTGGCCGAGGGCCGCGCCCTGCGCTGGCGGGCCGGACGGTTGGGTGGCCTGGGCCAGCACGTCGCCTGACCGCAACCAGCGTCCGAAGCCGCCAACGCGTCCGCGCACGTCTGTCGAGCCGCCGCTAGCGAGGCGCGGGTGGCCTACTGCGCCGCCTAGCGGCACCAACCCCCCGGCCACGGCGAGTAGGGGTACGCCCGCGAGTTGCCGCGGCCCAGAGGCCGGGGGCGTCAGTTCGAGGACCGCTCCCGCCCGCCAAGTGAAGACCGCGCCAGGCTCGAGCTCGCGGCCAGCGAGGCGCGCCGCCGCCGCCCCGCCGAACACGGCGAGCGTGGTGCGTTCGGCTCGCAGGCGGGCGTGTGGCACGGTGAACTCAAGACTGGCATGCGTCAGGGGTGCGCCGACCACGTAGCTGAGGGCGAGGAGCAGCCGTTGATCGAGCGCGCCCGCGTCCGCCAGGCCGTAGCGGCCGACCCCTGGCCGCGGTCGCCCCTGAAGGGAAGCAGATGTCGGCCAGACGTCTAGGACGCTTAGGAGCGCTTCGCGCTGCAGCGGGTCGGTTAGGTGCTGGCGTGGCGGCGCCGTCGGGTTGCTGGGCGGCAGGAGCTTGGCTGGCACGAAACGTAACTCATCACCTGCGCTCAAGGTCGTCGGCTCGGAGCGGTTAGGGTCGAACAACCTGAACGCCGTCCTGCCGAGCACCCACCAACCGCCAGGGCCGGCGCTGGGGTACACGCCGGCCTGGCCGCCAGCGATGGCGACGGCGCCGGCAGGCACGTCGAGCCGTGGGCGCTCGCGGCGCGGTGTGGCAAGGCGCGGGTCGAGGCCGTGCAGGTAAGGGAAACCCGGTGTGAAGCCAAGGTACGCAACGGAGTAGCTGGGGGCGCGATGCAGCGCCACGATCTCTGGCCATGCGAGGCCAAGGCGCTCGGTCAGCGCGTCAGCGTCCGCCTGAGCGCCGTAGACGACCGGTACCTCGAACTGCTTTGGCGTCGGCTCGGAGCCCGCGGCGCCGGCGGCGGCGGCAAGGAGTTGCGCTTCTGCGTTCGCTAGGCGACCCTCGACCAGGATGTCGGAATGGCCCGGTACGACGTCGCAGCCCTTGCCAGGCAGCACCGCCCTGATCGCGGCGGCCGCGGCCGTCAGCCGCCGCGAGAGCTGCGGGGTCGGGGTCTCGTCGAACGCTAGGTAGCGCGCGTTAGGACCCGCCCGCACGATGCGCATGCTCAGCTCGGCGCCCGCACCTGGATGCCGGCAGCGGTCAACTGCCTGCGTGCGGCCCCTGCAAGCTCGGCTGCTCTGGGCGTGTCCGAGTGGAAGCAGATGGTGTCGACCTGCAACTCCAACGTGGTGCCGTCGCTCGTGAGGAACGGGCTGCCGGTCGCCAGCGCCATGGCCTGAGCCGTCGTGGCGGCAACGTCCTCGAGGACTGCGCCCGCGCGCCTGCGGGGTGCGAGTTGCCCGCCCGCGAGGTACGCGCGGTCCGCGAAACCCTCTCTGAGGAACGCGTGCCCCGCGCCCGCCAAGGCCGAGGTGGCGGCCGAGCCGGCTGGCAGCACGAGGCGTAAGCGGGGGTCCAGGCTAGCCAGTGCCATGGCGAGGCCGAGCGCAAGCGCCGGGTCCGCCGCCACAGCCTCGTACATGGCGCCGTGCGGCTTGACGTGCGTTACGCGCGTGCCGAGCAAGCGCGCCACGGCCTGCAGGGCGCCGACTTGATAGATGACGTCATCGATGACGCGCTCTGAAGGCAGGAGCATCGGCACGCGGCCGAAGCCGCGCACGTCGGGGTAGGACGGGTGCGCGCCGACGGCAACGCCAGCAAGGGCGCAGGCGGCGACGGTAGCGCGCATGATGCTCGGATCGCCAGCGTGAAAGCCGCACGCGACGTTGGCTGAAGTGACCACGTCAAGCAGTGGACCGTCGCTGCCTGCGCCGCGCCACTCGCCGAACCCCTCGCCAACGTCAGCGTTCAAGTCGATGACCACGGTGCTCATGCTACCGCCCTGCGCCGCCGCGGCCGCTGCCGGGCCGGCGCCTAACCCCAGTCGGCCAGGTAGACAAGGGCGGCTGACGACCAGGCTTGGGGTCGACATGCGGCCGGGTATGGGATCGGTGGCGAGTCGGAACGTTGGTAGCCGGCGACGAGCTCGGGGGGACGCAGGTCGGGCTGGCTGGCGGCCAAGTCGAAGAGCGCGTCGCGCAAGCGGTCAGCTTCGGCATCGAAGCCGTAGCGTTTCAAACCTGCCGCTATCAGCGCGGTGTCGTGCGGCCACACGGAGCCGTTGTGGTAGCTCAGTGGGTTGTAGCGCAGCTCGCCGCTGGCGAGGGTGCGGATGCCCCAGCCCGAGAAGAGCCGGTCGCTCATGAGGGTCGCCGCCAGGGTTGGAGCTACTTCGTCCGGCACGATGCCGCTCCATAGGAGCTGGCCGGCGTCGGACGCCAGCACCTCAAGTGGACGCTTGTCGTGATCGAGCGCCAGGGCGTAACTACCTAGCCAAGGCACCCAGAACGCCTCGTGGAACCGCTGTTTGAAGACGCGCGCGCGCTCAGCCAAGCGCGCGGCCTCGGGTTCGCGGCCGAGCACCCGCAAGCACGTCGCCGCCGCCATGAGGGCCGCGTATGCGTACCCCTGCACCTCGGAGACGGCTACCGCGCCGCTAGCCAGGCGTCCATCGGCGTGGCTGAGGGCGTCATGCGAGTCCTTCCATGACTGAACCGTGAGGCCCTCTCCTGGCTTGGAGCCGGCGAACTCGACGAAACCGTCGCCGTCGAGGTCGGCTTCGTGGTCGAGCCAGCCGAGCGCGGCGTCTAGGTTAGGCGCCAGCTCGAGCAGCAGCGCCGGGTCCTGCTCGACCGCGAAGGTGCGCTCCAGGAGGATCATGAAGAGGAGCGTGGCGTCGATGGTGCCGTAATAGCGGCCGAACGGCACCTTGCCTGTGCGGGCCAACTCGCCCTGCCGCACCTCATGCAGGATCTTCCCTGGCGCCTCAGCGCGTCCGGCGTCGCGCACCTTGCCCTGTCTGGCCGCGAGGTAACGCAACGTGCCTTTCGCGACGGCCGGATGGTGCGGCAGGAGCATCAGGGCCGTTAGCAGCGAGTCGCGGCCGAACGCGGTCACGAACCACGGGATGCCTGCGGCGGGCAACGGCCCGGCCGCTGAGAAGAGCAGCAACGCGCGTAGGTCGAGTTCGGCGCGGCGCAGCACCGCCGCTTGACTAGCCCGCTGGTGAGGTGGGAAGCCCTTGAGCCACTCGTCGTAAGGCAAGCCGGGCGGGGAGTCCTCAAGGGGGTCGTGGAGGGCCGCGCTCACCTTGATCTCGGTGGTCGCGCCTGGCGCGAGCGCCACGCGGTAAGTGGCGCCGTTACTCGTTAGCTCCGCCGGTGTGGGCGTGAACGTCAGGCTGATCCCCTGCTCGAGCCCGTCGCTCGCGACGTGGTCGATGCGCACGCTGTTCGCCTCCGCCGCTAGGGCGTGCGTCACAGGGGACGCGGGGCGTTCATGCCACCCGCGCGCCTGAAACAGGTCGGCGAAGTCGGCGGCGAACTCCAGCCGCAGCTCGAGCTGCTGCGGCTCGAGCGAGTCGTTGGTGACGACGATGGCGTCGTCCAGCCGCGCCGCCGCCACGCTAAGCCGGCGTTGCAAGGAGAGGACCTGAGTAGGGCCCTCGATGATCGCCAAATGCTGGTTGAGTTGATCTGGGCGAGGTGAATGGTTGAGGAGCTGCTGGGCCGGCCGGTCGAAGCGCCACATGTAGCGTGAGAGGTAGCGCGTGTCGCGGCTGTAGAGCCCGCGTTCCCCGCCGCCGATCTCCGCCACCTCGTCAGCTACCAAGAAGGTGTAGTTCTCTTTCAGGACGAGGTTCTTGGTGAAGTCGACCGATGCGATCTCGGTGAGTGTCATTCCTTGCCGCCTCCGTAGGTGACGCCCTCCATGAAGTAGCGCTGGAACACGATGAAGAGCACGATGACGGGCAGGGCGCTGAGGATGGCGCCCGCCAGGATCAGTCCCCAGTCGCCGCTGTTGCCGTAGACGTTGCGGAACGTGAGCAGGCCGATGGGCAGCGTCTTGATGTCCTCCGGCGTTGTCAACACTACGAGTGGCCAGAAGAAGTCGTTCCATGCGCCCTGGAACGACAGGATTATCAACGCGCCGAGGGCGGGGCGCGCCATCGGTAGCACGACGCGCGAGAAGCGCGACCAGTAGCTGGCGCCGTCCATCATGGCCGACTCCTCCACCTCGCGCGGGATGGACTCGAAGAACTGCTTCATGATGAACACGGGACCGGCGTTGAGGGCCGTGACGAAGAGGAGCCCGGGGAGGCTGTTGAGCAGCGTGGCTTGCCCCCAGAGGGAGGACAGGCCCCAGATGCCGTCGCGCAGCACGAGGTAGTTGCTGATGAACAGGACCTGCATCGGCACCATCTGCGCGAAGAGGACTAGCAGGAACATCAGGTTGCGGCCAGGGAAGCGCAGGCGCGCGAGGGCGTAACCAGCGGTGGTGGCTATGAAGAGCGTTACGACGACCCTGAAGAAGGCGTACACGAACGTGTTCCAGGTCCAGCGCATGAAGAGGCTGTCGCCGGTGGTCACGCTGCGCGCTTCCGTGAACACGCGGCGGTAGTTGCCGAGGAGGTAACCGAGGGCGCCTGGCGTTACGGCCTGGAAGGAGGCCACCAGGCCTAGGCGCTCGAGCCTGGTCGGCGGCAGCGTGCTGCTAACGAACTCGATGGCGCGTGAGGCGGACTCGACGTCAAGTGGCAGGCGGTCGACTTTGGGCCCGGCGCCCGGATAGGTGACGGTCACGCGGTAGGTGACGAACTCGCCGGCTTGGGCGTCTGCGCCGTGCACGCCAGCGCGCCGCCCCACCTCGACGACCGGCGCCACCACGGCGTAGTCGGCCGCGTAGTCGATCTGCTGCACGGCGCCGAGACCGCCGCCCGGCCGCCGCCGTGGGACCGTAGCCGTCGGCGCGGCGGCTTCAGTGCCTTGCGGGACGAAGTAGGTGAGTTCGACGTTGACGTTCGCGCCGGGAGCGAAACCGCCCCACAGCGGCGCCTTGGCGCCCTCGCGCCCCAGCTTGGCGGCCGCCGCCCAGTTGGCTGGGGCGAGCTGCGGGCTTAGGAGCGTCGGCGGGTACCCGAGCGGGTCGGTCTTGACGCTGGACAACGCCGCGAACAGTAGGGGGCCAAGGAAGAGGAGCGAGAAGAGGATGAGGAGCAGGTACGCGAAGCCGGCGCGCGCCCAACGTCGCTGCGCCTCCCAGCGCTCGCGCTCCTGCCGCATGGCGGCGCTGGCGCTCATCGTTCCCCCTCAGCTCGCAAGACGGTCCGTTGCAGCGTGACGATGATGAGCGTCAGTAGCGCCAGGAACATGGCCGCGGCTGAAGCGAACCCGACCTCCGGCAGTTGCGCGCCAGGGAACATGCGGTTGTAGACGAAGTACGCGAGCGTGATGACGCTCTGCAGCGGCACCGAACTTCCGAAGATGGCGACCTGGTCGAACATCTGCAACGTGCCGATGAGGCCGAGGGTGACGACGAGGAACGTCACTGGCTGAAGTGCTGGCACGGTGACGTAGAAGAACTGCTGAACGGAGTTGGCGCCGTCGAGGGCGGCGGCTTCGTACTGCGAGCGCGGCACGTCCTGCATGGCGGCGAGGAACATCAGCATGTAAGTAGGGATGGTGGTGAAGATGTTCTGGAACATGATCGCCGCGAGCGGCAGCGGCACGCGCAGCCAGAACGGGAAGCTAGCAGGCACTTCCTGCCGCGTCTGCAGCCAGTTGATGGCCACGTTCTGGACCTCGCGCGGGGCGAGGTAGCCGAGGAGGGCGAGGGCCGTGGTGACGATGATCGCCGCGACTAGCGCCACGGCGAGGAGGGCAGGGTCGAGGAGGCTCACCGTGCGCTGCTGGCCCGCGCCGCGCAGCCGCCGCCGCAGGCGCCAGCGCTCCACCACGACCTGGAGGCCTTGAGCTAGGACCATGACGATCACGAACGTGAGGATGATAGGGGCGTTGCGGGACACCGCGGTGATCAGGTAGTTGATCCCGCCGAGGCGTTGGAAGAGCCACAGGAAGATAAGGGTGATGACCACGCTGCTCGTTACGGCTGGCATGTAGAACGCGGAGCGGAAGAACGTCATGCCGCGTACGCGCCGGTTCACGGCTGAGGCGCTAAGCAGCGCGCCGATCGTCTGGAACGTGGTCACGATCGCGGCGAACAGCAGGGAGTTGCGCAGCGCCGTCAAGAAGCGGTCGTCTGAGAACAGGGCGCGGTAGTTGGCGAGGCCAACCCACTGCGGGGCGTTGAACAGGTCGTAGTCGGTGAACGAGAAGTAGACGGCCCGCACGCCCGCGTAGACGAAGAAGACGGCGAGGACGAGCAGGAACGGTAGCAGGAACATGAGCGCCGGCAGGAACTCGCGGCCTCTCGCACGCACGGTGGTTCTCCCCTCGCCGTGGTGGGGAGGCGCCGTGGCGCCTCCCCCGGTTCACGGTCATGCCGCTAGGGCTAGCGCGTAAGGAGCGCGTTCAGGTCCGTCTGGGCCTGTTTGAGCGCCGCTGCGGAATCGGATGCCCCCGTCATGACGGCCGTGAGTGCGTTGTTGATGGGCGACATGTAGTCGGTGCCCACCTTGCCGAACTGGAAACCGTAGACGTTGCCGTGAGATGCACCCTCGAACACGATCTTGTTCGCTTGCGCCTCTGCGGTGTCCTGCTTGAAGTAGTCGTTGTCGGATAGCGCCTTACGGCTTGGGATGGCGAGGCCCTGCTCGAGGATGAACTGCTGCGCTTCCGGGCTCGTGAGGGCGTCTAGGACCTTGACCGCGGCGTCTTGCACCTTGGTGTCGGCGTTGATGGCCCAGGCCACCGTGTAGATGAAGTTGCCGCTCTCGCCCGTCTTGGGCGACTTGGGCAGGAACGATGCGCCGTACTGCAGGTTGGGGGCGTTGTCGCGGAGGAAGCCGAGGATCCAGGCGCCCTCTATGGCAACGGCGGCCTGCTCGCGTGCGAGGCAGTCGCCTGGCCAGCCCGCCCCGACGTCAGCTGGCTGCACCGCGATGCCTTTGGTGACGAGCCCGCTATAGAAGTCGAACGCGTCTGCGAACGCTGGTGACGTGATGTCGGCGCCACCGTCCGCGGTGAAGGTCGTCCAGCCGTTGGCGAACGCGAAGGCTCCGAGTCGCGCCGTATCGGCGGCGATGCAGGCCCCGTAAGTGTCCGGCTTGAGGGCCGCTACCTTGGTGAGCTTGGCCTCGAAGCTGGTCCAGTCGTCGTCTGCGTTCGGGTAGTCGGCGCCGGCGGCGTCGAACATGTCCTTGTTGTAGAAGACGGCGAGGGTGTTGAAGTCCTTGGCGATGCCGTAAACGTGGCCGTCCTGCGTGAAGACGGCGTTGAGGGTGTCGATGAACGCGCTCGTATCGACCAGGCCCTCGAGCGGGAGGAGCTTGCCGGTGGCGATGAAGCCTGGGGCCACCTCGCCTGGCACGTAGAACACGTCGCCCGCCGTGCCTGCCGAGAGCGAGTTGACAAGCACCGTGTTGTAGTCGGTCTCGATGGGCTCGTACTTGATGGTGATGCCTTGATCGGCGAGCCCCTTGCCGATGACCTCGTCGATGAGGCGTTGCACGATGGCCGGGTCTTGGCCGCCGTAGCCTTGTACGCGGACTATGGTCTGGGCGTTCGCCCAACTGAAGGCGAACAGCGTCGCCAGTAGTGCCGTCACTAATCGTCTCATGGTTCCTCCGGGTCGTGCCCGATGCTTGCCCGCTGGTGGCGGGACGTTCGGTCTTCGCACGTCAGCTTTCATGCCCGCTGTTGGGCGCTCGCTGGTGTGCGCTTCGCGGCGATTCACTCCTGGCGACTCACTCCCTCCTCCTCGCGGTGGTGCCGCGGGCGACGAGTTGAATGGGAACCGTCTCGCTTCTCACGGGCAGTCCTTGCAACCCCTCGACGAGGAGCGTGACGGCGGTGTCGGCGATGTGCGCGATGTCTTGGCGCACGGTAGTGAGGCCCTCGGGAACGTTGAGGCCGTTAGAGATCTCTGGTAGATCGTCGAAGCCGACGACCGAGACGTCGAGCGGCACCCTCAGCCCGAGGTCCTCTAGGGCGGCGATGGCGCCTAGGGCCATCTCGTCAGACGCCGCGAAGATGGCACTGCAGCGGCAGCCCCCCTCGAACGCGCGCCGAACGACCCTGTACCCCCCGAGGATGGTGAACGAGCCGTCTAGCAGCCACTCGCGCTTGGGGGCGATGCCTGCCTCCGCCAAGGCCTCCAAGTAGCCGCCGTAGCGGTCCTGGAATGCTTGGTGGCTCATCAGTCCGCCGAGGTGGAGGATCTCTTCGTGCCCGAGCGCGAGGAGGTGGCGTGTTGCGTGGAGTCCGCCTGCGTGATCGTCTGGCGCTACCCAACGCGCGCCCGCGGAGCGGCCGACGAGCACGAACGGCACGCCCTGGCTTTCCAAGTACCTGAGGCGGGGGTCGTCCTCGTGTGCGCCGTGAAGGATGACTCCGTTAGGGAGCCAGGCGGGCAGGCCGTCGCTGCGGGCGGGCACTTCCTCGAAGCGGAAGCCTTCGCGCTGCAGTCGGCCGATGAGGTGCTCGAGGAAGAGCATGAAGAACGGGGTGAGGCGCCGCGTGTCGGCAGCGAGGCTCAGACCGATGTGAAGTGGCGCCTTGGAGAGCGTGCGCGCGGCGTGATCTGGCCTGTACGAGAGGTGAGCGATGCTCGCCTGAACGCGCCGCATGGTGGTGGGGCTGACGCCTGGGCGGCGATTGAGGACGCGCGACACGGTTCCGATGCTGACGCCTGCGTGCTCAGCCACCTGTTGGATGGTGGCGCGTTCGTTAGCGCGTTCACCGGCGCCCTGGTTGGGTGCGGCGGCCTTATCGCGAGCGATCCGCACTCCTGCCTCCCTGCCGCGCTTGGCTGCCGAGCCGGTTGGCTGAAGCGGCTGTAAGCGCTTACGAGTGCTGGTAGCTGCAGGATAGACAAGGGTGCGGGCAATGTCAATCGAGTGAGCGAATCGGCGTTGTAGACGATAACTTTATGACCGACGACGCAGGTCGGCCGCTGTGCGTAAGCGCTTACGGACTTCGCGCATTTCGGCGCTGCTCACCGCGATTCGAAGCGTGGATCGTCGGTGTCAAGCGCTGCTCGATCCCGTGCTACACGCGCAATCGCAGACGGGGGAGTGGCGCCGAGTCCGAGTTTCGAGCACGGTAGCGACTGCCTCGCCGAGGAACGTCGCCGATCCCTGCCCGCCGCCGAGGCCGCAGCCACCGGGCTTTCCTGCTTTTCGCCCCCACGATTCCGCTCGTCGGCAGAGACCACGCTTGACAAGGTTCGCGACCAAGGTGTACTCTTACCTTTGCCGCTCGAAAGACCGGCGAGAACATTGACAGGCGAATAGAAGGCAAGACATCAGGGCTCGAACGAGCACTTGTTCCCGTAAGGGACGAGAAATCGAACGAGCTGCGAATTGGGTTTTTTTAAACCTGAATCGCGTGTCTGCTCATACACATCAAAATGAAAATGCAAGAAATGGGTCAAGTTACTAAGGGCACACGGTGGATGCCTTGGCAGTCGAACCGATGAAGGACGTGGCTACCTGCGATAAGCCTCGGGAAGCTGGAAGCAAGCGTAGATCCGAGGATCTCCGAATGGGGAAACCCAGTGGGGCGATCCCCCACTACCCATGACTGAATACATAGGTCATGAGGAGGGAACCCAGGGAACTGAAACATCTAAGTACCTGGAGGAAAATAAAGAAACCTCGATTCCCCCAGTAGCGGCGAGCGAAAAGGGAATAGCCTAAACCGACTCCTACGGGAGCCGGGGTTGTAGGACCGGCAACATGGACTCGAGCGTATAGCGGAAGCGCACTGGAAAGGCGCGCCATAGCGGGTGATAGCCCCGTACGCGAAATGCGCGGAAGACTAGCCGGCACCTGAGTAGCGCGAGCCACGTGGAATCTCGCGTGAATCTACGGGGACCACCCCGTAAGGCTAAATATTCCGACTGACCGATAGCGAACAAGTACCGTGAGGGAAAGGTGAAAAGCACCCCGTGAGGGGAGTGAAATAGTACCTGAAACCGTGTGCTTACAAGCAGTCACAGCCCTATGCATACCTTCGGGTATGAACGGGTGGTGGCGTGCCTCTTGAAGCATGATCCTGCGACTTACTGGTAGTGCCGAGTTTAAGCCGATAGGCGGAGGCGTAGCGAAAGCGAGTCTGAACAGGGCGTTCAGGCGCTATCAGTAGACCCGAAACCGGATGAGCTAGCCATGGCCAGGTTGAAGCTTCCGTAAAAGGAAGTGGAGGACCGAACCCGTTGAGGTTTAAAACTCTTGGGATGAGCTGTGGTTAGGAGTGAAAAGCTAACCGAATCCGGAGATAGCTGGTTCTCCCCGAAATAGTTTTAGGACTAGCCTCGGGGGTTCATCGATGGTTGTAAAGCACTGATTGGGCTAGGGGGCTCACCAGCTTACCAAACCCTGTCAAACTCTGAATGCCGTCGATTCATACCCCGGGAGTCAGTCTGCGTGAGCTAACTTTCGCAGACAAGAGGGAAACAACCCAGAACGCCAGTTAAGGTCCCAAAGTCATGGCTAAGTGGTAAAGGATGTGGAGACGCTAGAACAGCTAGGAGGTTGGCTTAGAAGCAGCCATTCCTTTAAAGAGTGCGTAATAGCTCACTAGTCGAGTGTCTCTGCGCCGAAGATGATCGGGGCTAAGCCATGCACCGAAACTGCGTCAGTGCTGCTATGCAGTGCTGGGTAGGGGAGCGTTCCGTAGGCCGTTGAAGCGGTACCGTAAGGAGCCGTGGAGGTATCGGAAGTGCGAATGCAGGAATTAGTAACGATAAGAAGGGTGAGAATCCCTTCCGCCGAAAGCCTAAGGGTTCCTGAGCAAGGGTCGTCCACTCAGGGTTAGGCGGGACCTAAGGCGAGGCCGAAAGGCGTAGTCGATGGACAGCAGGTCAACATTCCTGCCCCGCCGTCGTGGAGTGATGGGGTGACGCATTAGGATAGGCCATCCGGAGCTATGGCTATGCCCGGCGGCGTGCGAAGTCTGGAGGGATAGGCAAATCCGCCCTCCGCGTAGATGACGTACGTCGGGAAGGTCCTACGGGACTGATAACTGGTTGAATCCACGGTGCCAAGAAAAACCTCTAAACGTTGAAGCGATGGCGCCCGTACCAAAACCGACACAGGTAGGCGAGTGTAAGAGCACTAAGGCGCGCGAGAGAACCCTGGTTAAGGAACTCTGCAAAATAGCCCCGTAACTTCGGGAGAAGGGGTCCCACGTGTAAGGTTGTCCGCAAGGATCGCCTGAGGTGGGCGCAGTGAATTGGCTCTAGCGACTGTTTACCACAATCACAGCACTCTGCTAACCCTTATAGGGGATGTATAGGGTGTGACACCTGCCCGGTGCTGGAAGGTTAACGGGAGGGGTGCAAGCTCCGAACTGAAGCCCCAGTGAACGGCGGCCGTAACTATAACGGTCCTAAGGTTAACTTAACGCTAGCTTTAGTAAAACCAAACTATATGCGGGAAACTCCTCAAAAGCCGAGCGGTACTCGTGGGCCCAAGGGCGCCACAGTAACAATCCGCCGGATACGTGGACAATCCGCAGGGAAGGCTTGGAGTGATGATCACGCCAAGAACCCTCAGAGACTATACGTTTGGGGTCGACAAGCCCAAGCGGTACGTATGAAACTCGAAGCTCAATGGATTGTCGGATTCGTCGATGGCGAAGGCTGTTTCCACGTCGGAATAGCCAAGCACGACGGAATGACGATGGGGGTGCAAGTGCTCCCGGAGTTCACGGTAGTCCAACACGAGCGAGATGCCCAACTGTTGCACGCGTTAAAGGCGTACTTCGGTTGCGGTGTGGTGCGGAAGAATCACGGAGATCGGCTAGCGTATCGCGTCCGCGATCGCAAGTGTTTGCTCGAAGTGGTTATCCCGTTCTTCATGAAACACCAGTTGAAGACGACCAAGAACGTTGAGTTCTTGAAGTTCAGACGAGTGATTCTAGCTATGGAGAGCGGCAAGCACCTGACACCCGAAGGCCTCGAAGAGATCAGACATATCGCAGAAGGCATGAACAACGGTCGACCAAGATAGAGTCCGGCCCTCCTGGAAACAGGATGGGAGAATTCCGAGCGAAATTCCTTGTCAGGTAAGTTCTGACCTGCACGAATGGTGTAACGACTGGAGCGCTGTCTCAACCAGGGACTCGGTGAAATTGAATTGGCTGTATAGATGCGGCCTACCCGCAGCAGGACGAAAAGACCCCGTGGAGCTTTACTATAGCTTGATGTTGACGCTTGGACTGATCTGTGTAGCATAGGTGGGAGACTGTGAAGCCGGGCCGCTAGGCTCGGTGGAGTCATCGGTGAAATACCACCCTGATTGGTTCGATCGTCTAACCTGCACCCGTTATCCGGGTGGGGAACAGCGTTAGGTGGGTAGTTTGACTGGGGCGGTCGCCTCCTAAATTGTAACGGAGGCGCGCAAAGGTTCCCTCAGCACGGTCGGAAATCGTGCGTAGAGCGCAAGGGTATAAGGGAGCTTGACTGCGAGACGTACATGTCGAGCAGGGACGAAAGTCGGCCCTAGTGAACCGGTGGTACCTTGTGGAAGGGCCATCGATCAACGGATAAAAGTTACCCCGGGGATAACAGGCTGATACCGCCCGAGAGTTCACATCGGCGGCGGTGTTTGGCACCTCGATGTCGGCTCGTCATATCCTGGGGCTGGAGAAGGTCCCAAGGGTCCGGCTGTTCGCCGGTTAAAATGGCACGCGAGCTGGGTTCAGAACGTCGTGAGACAGTTCGGTCTCTATCCGCTGTGGGCGTAGGAAAGTTGAGGAGAGCTGCTCCTAGTACGAGAGGACCGGAGTGGACGCATCTCTAGTGTCTTAGCTGTCGTACCAACGGCACATGCTAAGTAGCTACGTGCGGAACGGATAAGCGCTGAAAGCATCTAAGCGCGAAGCCGACTCCAAGATGAGCTTTCCCATCCCTTTAAGGGAGTAAGACCCCCGGAAGACCACCGGGTTGATAGGCTGGGAGTGTAAGCGCGGCAACGTGTTTAGCTGACCAGTACTAATCGGTCGAGGACTTGACCATTTCTCGGACTCATTCCGAGTGAAGACACCTGAGCTTGCCTTCTTAACGCCTGTCACTATCTTTTCTCTTCGTGCTCTTGGCGGCGTGGACCCACCCGATCCCATTCCGAACTCGGAAGTTAAGCACGCCAGCGCCGATGGTAGTTGGGGGGCAGCTCCCTGCAAGAGTAGGTCAGCGCGAGGAGATTATCTTTTGAAGGAACCGGTCTGAGGTCAAACGCCTCAGACCATTCCATATGCGGGAGTAGCTCAGCTGGTAGAGCACTACCTTGCCAAGGTAGATGTCGCGGGTTCGAATCCCGTCTCCCGCTCCAA